>Ga0129309_1000663_pt1 | contig 24251 bp, 21 predicted proteins | sample L1105metagenome_FD_94439 | JGI IMG/M metagenome (GOLD analysis project Ga0129309, IMG submission 94439) | Ring-tailed lemur group fecal microbial communities from Wisconsin, USA - L1105 metagenome | ecosystem: Host-associated > Mammals > Digestive system > Large intestine > Fecal | place: USA...
ACCATCTGGGGGAGGCGCAGAGCATCCGTGGGCTGGCCCAGTACACCGAGGAGATCCGTGAGCGATTCGTGAACCTCGCCATCAGTTACAATATCAATATCATCACCGGTAGTATGCCTTTGCTGAAGGAGGACGGGGCGCTATATAACGTGGGATACCTGATCCGTCGTGACGGCTCCTACGAGATGTACGAGAAGGTACATGTCACCCCGGACGAGCAGAAGAGCTGGGGACTCTCGGGCGGGAAGATGGTGAAGACGTTTGATACGGATTGCGCCCGGATCGGCGTGCTGATCTGTTATGACGTGGAATTCCCGGAGCTTGCCCGTATCATGGCCGACCAAGGGATGCAGATCCTCTTCGTGCCTTTCCTTACGGATACGCAGAACGGTTACTCTCGGGTTCGTGTGTGTGCCCAAGCCCGGGCGATCGAGAATGAGTGCTTCGTGGTGATAGCGGGCAGCGTGGGCAACCTGCCTCGTGTGCATAATATGGATATACAGTACGCCCAGTCGGGTGTGTTCACGCCTTGCGATTTCGCTTTCCCGACCGATGGCAAGCGTGCGGAGGCAACCCCGAATACGGAGATGATCCTTGTATCGGACGTGGACCTTGATTTGCTCAACGAGTTGCATACGTATGGTAGCGTGCGTAACCTTCGGGACCGTCGCCACGACTTGTATGAGTTGAGGGTAAAAAAACAGTAGTGTTTGCGGTTGAACACAATAGTATTCATGGTTGAACCCAGTAGTGTTCGCTATTAAACACAATTATATTCGCCGGAAGAATGCAGTAGGGGCGGGATCTGTCCGCCCTCCCGTGCCGTGTATGCGTGGGAGGGCGGACGAATCCCGCCCCTGCGGTTTATATATCGGGGGGAGGATCGCTCGCTTCCCCCCTTCGGAAATGATCTTAATGACTTAGCATCTCAGCCGTGATCGGCGTGAATTTCTCGGCATCCGATTTACGGAGTTGTACGCTACCGTCGTTCCAGTTGGAAGGCCAACCTCCGATGATGTGTCCGAGGAATACCAGCTTGATCTCGTGCAAGCCTTTTGCCAAGGCCGCGGAGGTGTCATGACGGGAGAAGCGTTTTACCTCGCCACCGTTGTTAACCATCAGCTTGCCGTCGATCCATACCTCCTCTAAATCGGAAGAGATGTAATAAACGCCATCCTCCGGGATATTCACGTAGCCGGTAGCGATAGCGGCGTATTGCTTCACGCCTCGCATGGATTCGGGGGCGGGCACTTGGTTGGTCAGTTCACGGGTCGTCTTGATGACCTGTTTCTTACCGGTCTTCTGAGCGGCCTCCAGATTATTTACGCTTAGGTACATGCCATCGAATACCTCCATGTCGAGGCCCGGGGTCGTCTTGGCTACCTCCTTGGCGGGAGCCAGCGTTTGTTTCTCCACGAGGATCGTGCGAGGCTTACCCATCTTGCCGGAAGGCAACACGGAAGCGATCTTCACGGTCGTAGTCTCGGTGATGTCGAAAGGAGCCGTATATACGGTAGATTCCGGGGTAGGCTCGGTGCCATCCAGCGTGTAGACCATCTTCATCGGACGGTTCGTGGTGAATGTCATGGTAGCCTTGTCCGTGAAAGCCACGAAGTTGCAAGAACCGTTCGGTTGCTCGGGCTGCGGGATGTAGTAGTTGATACCGTGTCCGTCTAGGCGAACCTGAGCGTTGTCCAGACGGCGTTCGAAGTCCTTGTAATTCTTCCGGTCCAGCGGGCTCCAAGCGATCTCGGAGAGGGCTAGGATACGAGGATAGATACGGTACTCCATGATGTCCGTGTTATAAAGGTACTCACTCCATACGTTGCATTGCACGCCCTTGATGAAATGTCCTTTACCGGCCGCTGCCAGCGTGTCGGGGACGGGGTTGTATTTATAGACCCGCTCCGCCGTGGTGAATCCTCCGATAGATACCGGGTTGATCTTGTAGTCGCCTTGGAACTGGTCGATATACATACCCTCGCTTCCCGGGGTCATGATCACGTCGTGGTTCATGCTAGCGGCGGCGATACCGCCTTCCTCACCTCGCCAAGACATTACCGTGGCCGATGGAGCCAGACCTCCCTCAAGGATCTCGTCCCATCCGATCATCTTCTTGCCGTGCTTGTTTACGACCTTCTCCATGCGTTGTACGAAATAGCTCTGCAATTTCTCCTCGGCCGTATGCTCCTTGTCGCCTTTCAAGCCTTCCTTACGGATACGGGCCTGACAAAGCGGGCATTTCTCCCAGCTCGTCTTCGGGCACTCATCGCCTCCGATATGGAAATACTCGCCCGGGAATAGGGGAGCTACCTCGGCGATCACGTCCTCGAAGAACTGGAAGGGCTCTTCCTTGCCGGCGCATAATACGATGTCTTCCACGCCCCAGATGATACGGGGAGTACCCTGCTTACCCTCGCAAGACAGCTCCGGATAGGCGGCGATAGCGGCCATCTCGTGTCCCGGAAGCTCTATCTCGGGAACGATCGTGATGAAACGATCCGCCGCGTATTTAACGATATCCTTCACCTCCTCTTGGGTATAGAAGCCTCCGTACTCGGTACCCTCGCCATCGATGCGCTTAGAGCCGATCTCGGTCAGTTTCGGGTACTTCTTGATCTCGATACGCCATCCTTGGTCGTCGGTCAGGTGCCAATGCATGCGGTTGATCTTGAACAAGGCCAATACATCCAGCTGCTTCTTGATATTCTCTACCGGGATGAAATGGCGGCAGGGGTCGAGCATGATACCACGGTAGCCGAATCGAGGCTCGTCCTTGATAGATACGGCCGGAGCGGTCCATGCGATACCTTTCACGGCGGAAGGACTCTCGATCTCGGCGGGCAGCAATTGCAAGAACGATTGCATACCGTAGAAAAGACCTTGAGGGGTCTTGGCCTTGATACGGACGCCGCTGTCGGCTACGTCTAACGTGTATCCCTCGTCGTTTACGTCCAGAGAGCCGTCGATAACCAACGAGATACCGTCGGAGGTCTCTTTGTCGGCGGTAGCTATCTGGTAGCCTGTCGCCGTGTTCATTTTAGCCGCGAAGAACTCGGCTACGGTTTTCGCCTCCGGGGTGGAAGCGTAGATCTTCGTGTTTTTGTTTAGCTTGAAGTTTCCTTCGTTCTGCGTAAGGCTGACCGGTGTCGGGATGATGTTGATACCTTGGTTGTAAGCTTTCGCTTTACCGGGAGCATCATCACATGAGGCCATCAGGCCCAAGACAGCGCCGGCGCAGATTGTAGCAAGGAGCTTTTTCATAGAATTAAAAATTGAAAGTTGAAAATTGAATATTGTTTAGATGTTTTTGAGAGTTTAAAAAGAGAATTGAGTGTTGAAGATAAGATGCCGTTTGGCATCCTTTTCAATTCTCAATTCTCAATTTCCTATTTACCATGCGAAGATAGGATATTCCTTCATGATACCGTTCACCTTCTCACGAACGGCGCCGATGGTCTTATCGCATTCGGGAGCGGCCAATACGGTGTCGATCAGTTCCACGATCTCGCCCATAAGCGGCTCTTTAGCGCCACGGGTCGTGATAGCGGGCGTACCCACACGGATACCGGAGGTCTGGAAGGCCGAGCGGCTGTCGAACGGAACCATGTTCTTGTTCACCGTGATGTCGGCGGCTACCAAGGCTTTCTCGGCCACCTTACCGGTCAGGTCGGGGAACTTCGTGCGCAGGTCGATCAGCATGCTATGATTGTCCGTACCGCCGGAGATGATCTTGTACCCTTTGTCCGTGAAAGCCTTGGCCATAGCGGCGGCGTTCGCTTTCACCTGTGCTTGGTACGTCTTGTATTCCGGCTCCAAAGCCTCTCCGAAGGCTACGGCCTTGGCCGCGATCACATGCTCCAGCGGACCGCCTTGGATACCCGGGAATACGGCGGAGTCCAACAACTGAGACATCTTCTTGATCTCGCCTTTCGGTGTCTTCTTGCCCCAAGGATTCTCGAAATCCTTACCCAGCAGGATGATACCGCCACGAGGACCCCGCAGGGTCTTATGCGTCGTAGACGTTACGATGTGAGCGTACTCCAGCGGGTTGTTCAGCAAACCAGCGGCGATCAGGCCTGCCGGGTGGGCCATATCGATCATCAATAAGGCGCCTACCTTGTCGGCTATCTCACGCATACGTTTGTAATCCCAGTCACGGGAATAAGCGGAACCACCGCCAACGATCAATTTCGGTTTCTCACGAAGGGCTACTTCCTCCATCTGGTCGTAGTCCACCCGTCCGGTATCTTCCTTTACATTATATTCGGTAGCGTGATAGAGAACGCCGGAGCTATTTACTGGTGAACCGTGGGACAGGTGTCCGCCATGCGACAGGTTCAACCCGAGGAACGTGTCGCCCGGATTCAATACGGCGAAGAATACGGCTGCGTTGGCCTGCGCCCCGGAGTGAGGCTGCACGTTGGCCCATTCGGCGTTGAATAGCTTTTTCAACCGTTCGATAGCGATCGTCTCACTTTGGTCTACTACCTCGCAACCCCCATAATAACGCTTGCCGGGATATCCCTCGGCGTATTTGTTGGTCAGACAGCTTCCCATGGCCTGCATGACCTGGTCGCTGACAAAGTTCTCGGAAGCGATCAACTCAATGCCTTTCAATTGGCGTTGGTGCTCCTTCTCGATAATGTCAAAAATGATGTTGTCTCTTTTCATTACCTCTTAAATTGGTTATTGCAATGATATGTTCCTCATTGAAAAGGAATCCTCGCGAATGTACTATATTATTTTAATACTATTTAAAAGATTCCGTTTAATTATTACAGATGCGCCGGAAACGGCTTCGCTTACCACTTGGTGAGGGTTACGTTTCTGAACTCAACCTCCTTACCCTCGCTCTGTAGCCCGATATGGCCTTCCTTCACCTTGTTGGTTCCGGTGTTCTGGTATACGCCGTTGATGTAAACGGTGATGACGCCGTCTTTCACGAAGATGTTCGCCTCGTTCCACTCTCCGGCGGGCTTCTCGCTGGACGGGTTCACGTTCTTTACGACAGGGAAGAAGGGACGTTCCTCTCCCGGGCGTTGCTGGTACTCGACAAGGTCGGAGCCTCCCAGCAGTACGAACAATCCGGCCCTCCCGGCTTGCAGATTACACTCGATCCCGTTCGGGAAGGGGTTCTTTAGGTCTGCGATATGCAGGAAGATGCCGCTGTTCGCGTTGGAATCCCCATTCGGCCAACGCCATTCCACGTGCAATTTATAGTCGCTGTATTTCTCCTTGGTGTACATATAGCCGAAAGGCTGGCCGGTGATGAAGATCTTACCGTCGCGTACGGAATAGACCTGATCGGCGGGGACGGAGTTTTTGTCGACTACGAAATTCCAGTTAGACAGGTCTTTCCCGTTGAACAGTTTCTCGGTCTTCTGTGCGTTCGCCCCATTGGAGAAACAGAAGAGGGAGGCGGCTAATACGGCCAAAGATAGCATTCTTTTTTTCATGGCATTAAATTCTATTTATAGTATGATTAATCAACGATTAGTTTGCGATAGCGTACCCGTTTCGGCTCGGCGTCGCCCAAGGTCTTACGTTTGTATTCCTCGTACTCGGAATAGGTCCCTTCGTAGAAGACCACGTTGGAATCGCCCTCGAACGACAGGATATGGGTACAGATACGGTCCAAGAACCAACGGTCGTGAGAGACGACGACGGCGCAACCGGCGAAGTTCTCCAGCCCCTCCTCCAAGGCACGTAGCGTGTTCACGTCGATATCGTTGGTCGGCTCGTCGAGCAGCAATACGTTCGCGTCCGCTTTCAGCGTCAGCGCCAGATGCAGGCGGTTACGCTCTCCTCCGGAGAGTACGCCGCATAGCTTCTCTTGATCCGCTCCCGCGAAATTGAATTTAGACAGGTAAGCCCGTGCGTTCACCTCCTTGCCGCCCATACGGATAAATTCTTGTCCGCCGGATACGACTTGGTAAACGGTCTTTTTCGGGTCTATATCCTTATGGGTCTGGTCGGCGTAACCTACTTGTACGGTCTCGCCCACCTCGAAGGTCCCCTTGTCGATGCTTTCCATGCCCATGATCATCTTAAATAAGGTAGTCTTACCGGCACCGTTTGGCCCGATGACTCCCACGATACCGTTCGGGGGAAGCATGAAGTTCAAATCATCGAACAGCAGCTTATCGCCGAACGCCTTCGCCACATGCTGTGCCTCGATCACCTTATTGCCCAAGCGAGGGCCGTTCGGGATGAAGATCTCCAGCTTAGCCTCACGCTCCTTCTGGTCCTCGTTCAAGAGGGCCTCGTACGAGTTCAGACGTGCCTTACCCTTGGCGTGACGGGCCTTCGGCGCCATATTGATCCATTCCAGCTCACGCTCCAAGGTCTTACGGCGTTTGCTGACTTGCTTCTCTTCTTGAGCCATACGCTTCGTCTTCTGGTCTAGCCAAGAGGAGTAATTACCCTTCCAAGGGATACCCTCGCCACGATCCAGCTCAAGGATCCATCCGGCCACGTGGTCTAGGAAGTAACGGTCGTGCGTGATGCAGATAACGGTACCGGCATATTGTTGCAGATGTTGCTCCAGCCAGTCGATCGACTCGGCGTCCAAGTGGTTGGTCGGCTCATCCAACAGCAATACGTCCGGCTGCTGGAGCAGCAATCGGCAAAGGGCCACCCGGCGACGCTCGCCTCCGGACAACGTATCCACCACCTGATCCTCCGGCGGACAACGCAAAGCGTCCATGGCACGTTCCAGACGGCTGTCGAGGTTCCATGCGTCCGTAGCGTCGATCTTGTCCTGCAACTCCGCCTGACGGTTGATCAAGGCATCCATCTTATCCGGATCTTCCAGCACCTCCGGATCGCCGAATCGCTCGTTCACCTCCTCATATTCCTTCAAGGTGTCCACGATCTCCTGCACGCCTTCCTGCACGATCTCCTTCACGGTCTTGCCCGGCTCCAACTTAGGGTCCTGCTCCAGATACCCTACGGAATACCCGGGGGAGAAGACCACCTCTCCTTGATAATCCTTATCGATACCGGCGATAATCTTCAGCAACGTAGATTTACCGGAACCATTCAATCCGATGATTCCGATCTTCGCCCCATAGAAAAAGGACAGATATATATTCTTTAAAACCTGTTTTTGAGGCGGAAAGATCTTGTTCACGCCTACCATCGAGAAAATAATCTTCTTATCGTCTGCCATATAATTTTTTGTGTGTTAATTGGTTCCTTAACTTAAAATAATGGTGTACAAATCTACGTAAATATCTTTTATTTTACAAATTAACAAAGATCATAGGTATCAGATATCTACCGATTGCCAAGTTTGGCGTGTGGAGATTACTCGGTTCAATTCTCTTGTGCAAGAAGCCGGTAGATATGCTATTCCTCGGAAGTTGAGTTTTAGCGTTATCATAAATGAAGGGTAGGAGAGGTTGTGCGGCGTTGTGGTTAGGACTGTGCGATCATGTGGCTTTAGGTTGTGTGATCCTAACGATTTAGGATTGTGGTTCGTCTTCGTCTCGTGAAGATATGTAACCGGTTTATGCATGATGTAATACGTGATGTAAAGTGCTTATATCTTGTTTCTTGCGTTTGCTCCCCATGAAAAAACTAAAATTTACCCCTCTTGAAATTTGTATAATAAAATAAAACCCCCTATCTTTGCACTCGCATTACAAAAGTAACGCACAGGATGATTCGCTAGCTCAGCTGGTAGAGCACAACACTTTTAATGTTGGGGTCCTGGGTTCGAGCCCCAGGCGGATCACTGAAACAACAAGAAGAATCAAGCAAATCCCTGATAATCAGACATTATCAGGGATTTCTTTTTTCTGGTAGGTAGCAGAAAATAGCCGTTTCAAGCATATTGTTGGTGTGCAAATCGTGGTACATAAATCAGGATGAAAAAAGTCCCACGAATTTGCATCCTTTTCGCTGATTCATAGTGTTTTGCATAGACTTACTTTGGAAGAGAATACATAGTTTTGTAACTCTAAAAACGATGTAAAAATGGCTAGAAAATCATTTTCTGTATTGTTCTTTATCAAGAAAGCCAAGTTATTAAAAAACGGAGAAGCACCTGTGTGCATGAGAATCACTGTAAATGGTTGCATGGTAGATATTTCTATCAAAAGAAGCAGCCCTGTAAACCTATGGAATCAGGCAAAAGAGAATTCAAAAGGCAAAGATCGTATGTCGGTGGAACTGAACCACTACATAGAAATCACACGCTCACGCATACACCAAATTTATAGGGAACTGGAAACTTCCGGCAAGGCGATTACTGTTGATCTTGTGAGAAAGTTATATTATGGTGTGGACGAGGAAAGCAAAACTCTTTTGCAGGTATTTAGAGAGCATAACGAACAAAGTCGTAAACTGATTGGCAAAGACTTTGTTAGTAAGACCGTACAGCGGTATGAAACCACTACCCGATATTTAGCGGAGTTTATCAAGAAGGAATACCAGTTATCCGATATTCCCTTAAATGACTTAGAACCCGACTTTATTTCAAAGTTCGATGCTTTCTTGAAGATTGAAAAGGGTTGTGCTCATAATTCATCCATCACCCGATTGAAGAATTTGAAGAAGATAATCCGCATTGCTTTACAAAATGAATGGATAAAGAAAGATCCTTTTGCCTATTATCGGTTCAAGATAGAAGATACTGAACCGGAATTCCTAACAATGGACGAGATTAAAATCATTCTCGACAAAGAATTTACGATTAAGCGAATAGAGCAAGTACGGGATATTTTTATCTTTTGTACATTCACCGGATTAGCATTCAGCGATGTAAAGAAGTTATCACCCGAACATCTGATTAGAGACAACAAAGGAGAGCTTTGGATAAGAAAAAGCCGCCAAAAGACAAATGTCATGTGCAATATTCCCGTTTTGCCTGTGGCTGCTTCTATCCTTGATAAATACAAGGACGTAGCGGAATGCACCGGAAAGCTTTTGCCTGTATTGAGCAATCAACGCATGAACAGTTATTTGAAAGAAATAGCTGATATATGCGGAATACATAAGAACCTCACGACACATTGCGCTCGCCATAGCTATGCCACTTCAGTGTGTCTCGCCAATGGGGTGAGTATGGAAAATGTTGCCAAAATGTTAGGTCATACCGATACTTCCACAACCAAGCACTACGCACGAGTATTGGACCAGAATATTTTCAAGGATATGCAGAAAGTAAACAGTAGTTTGTCGGAATTGGCTATATAATAAAGGTATATACGCATATAAAAGAAAAGGATTGGGAATAATGAAAGTCATTTTCTCAATCCTTTTCTTTTAGCTTAAGTTTTTCTGAACTCAATATGAAGCATTGACAAAGGTAAGTTCCGCATTTAGCCTGTTCAAGTCCAAGCCTTCGGTTTAGATGAAAATCTTCCTCTCATTACATTTCGAGCGTATTTTCATCTAAAGACTTGCACAGACTAAATACTTCACTGGAAAAGTCAATGATTCAAATTAAATTCTGAAAAACAATATGTTCGAGAGTTGAGTTGATAAGGATTTTCAGCCTGTTTACTCTTTCCAGCCTTCAAAGTAGTGCTTCTGAAGCAATTTATCAATATCGCTTTGGCGATAGATGATTTTCCCTTTTATCTGGATAAAGGGTATTAACCCAGTATTACGCCATTCTTGCAGAGTTCGCAAACTGACATTCAGTTTTTTAGAAACCTCTTGATTGGAAAGAAAACGCTCTCCGTTCAGGTGGGGTTTATAGTGTTTTACAATGGATTCAATACCATTTAGCATTGAGTCAAGCAAAGAAATAAATTCTTTAACTTTCGGGGTATCTTTAGTTATTAATTCCATGATTGATAAATTGTTTTATTGAAATATTGATTTCAAGATGGTTAGACAACAGGTTAATTGCGAAGATAGTCACCAAGTGATGAAATACTAAGTACATCTTTTGCCAAATCATAATCTATATAAAGCCGTTTGGGAACAGGATCAATAAAATATAGGCTATCCTCTTTCTGTATCACATACGTAGCGGGTGAAGCCTGTTTAGTGGTTTCCGATACATATATAATAGAAAGGAGATAGTTTTTGTCACTCCGATAGATGATAACCGTAGGATTCAGATTAACGCTTTCCCATGTGCCGACAATGGAAAACAGGTTAAAGGACGAATAATCTTCTTTAATTCTTTTCATAAGGCTTAATTTGCTTGGGTGATAGATTTTGTGTTTCGCTGGCTGCAATAATTCTTTCAATATCAGAAGATTTATAATAAATCTTACTGCCTATTTGAGAATAAGCCAATCTCCCACTACTTCTGTAATATTGTAGTGTTCGTTTGCTAAAGCCTAATAACAGGCACACTTCTTGACTATCTAGCCAATTTTCTACTTTCGGGGTGTGAATGCTGTACAAACTTTCTATTCGTTTGGCAAACTCTGTGAACCGTTCGCAGACATACGAAAAGGTTCTCTTTTCAATGGTTACTACTTCCATGCTTTTAATTTTTAATAGTTTATAAAACGTATTGGTTTAACTTTCACCAGCAAATGAAAGAAGAATTAAGAGCCGTTTTAAAAAGTGTCTGGAAGTGGTATGAAGTGACCTTATTAATCCTAGTTTAACATGTAAATGAGTATTTAACCGGTCTAAATACCATAATTGGCATTAAACTAAGAGTGTACGCATATAATTTACTCTACAAAGCTATGATAGAGTTAAGAAAGTCCTTTTTGTACAATTCAGATGTGGAGTAAACGCTATATCTTTGTAACAAAGTAATATAAAGTAATTTGCTGTCATAATGGAATTTAAGATTATATATCCATCGCCATCTCTTATCCCATTTGTGAAATACTATTGGGTATTTGAACGGAACTATCCTACTCTAACCATTGAGCGAGGCATTCCAATTGGATGCATGCAGTTGGTATTCCATCGGAAAAATCGTGTTTTCTCGACTGCTATTAATGATTTTCAACCCAGAGCTTTTATTGAAGGGCAAATGTCTTCTTATTGGGATTTGAATTACAAAGGAGAGAATGAAACGATTGCCGTAACATTTACACCACAAGGAATACTGGCATTTTTACATACTTCGATGGCTGAATTTTATAATAAGAATATTCCAATAGAATGTCTTGATGATAAATTATTTTTCGAATTGCAACAAGCGATATTAAATGCCGAGAACAAAATGGAATGTGTTGGGATTATCGAACGATATTTATTGAAACGATTGGCACAATTAGCCCCAAATATAGCAAGCTATCAATATATAATTCAACAGATGGAATTAAACAGTAATATTTCGATAAAACAATTATCAAATACATCAAATATTTGCTACAAACAATTTAATCGTAGATTTGTAAACAACATAGGGATTAATCCTAAATATTTAATCCGTATTATACGTTTTCAAAAAACGCTATTTGCTTTGCAGAATGACTTTCATAATAGCCTTTCTGATTTGTCCTTTGCATGTGGATATTATGACGCACCCCATGTTATTAAAGAATTTAAAGAGTTTACGGGATATACCCCCAATGAATATATAAATATGTATAATCCTTTTTCTGACTATTTTTTGCAGAAAGAGCTAATTCAAAATAAAACTTATGATCAGGCATGCATTGATTGATGAAAAGAGAAAAACATACGAATGGATGTGTTTATCTGATACCGCTACTGCTCATATGGGAGGTGAAGAGTTCCTAATAAACCCTGTTCTAACTTGGGAAGGATTTCAGGAAGCATTTGAGGATTTCTACTACATGGAAAGCGGTAAAAGATTCGGCTCTGTTATGATTATCTTTCATGAGAATAAAGAAGTAGGTTGCACTTGTTATGCTTGTTTTCATCTAAACAATCAGATGGCAGAGTTAGATATCTGGCTCAACTCCGAATCTGAGTGTGGAAAGGGAATCGGAACGCAAGCCTTGAAAGACACAATTAACTATTTACATAAAGAGTTAGGTATTAATAAGTTCTTAATCCGTCCGTCAGAAAAGAATATCAGAGCCATCAAATCCTATCAAAAAGCTGGATTTATTTACTGTAATCACAAAGAAGATGTTTTGCGTAAATATTATAAATTGGATTCTTTCAATACATATAAAAATGGAGATTATGGATTTGAAAATACAGCCGTATTAATATTGGAATTATAAATATACAAAGAACCATAATGAAATAAGAAATCATTCAGCATACAACATCCATGCTTTGATATATAAACATTTTATCCACAATTATAAAATTATGCTTATGAATGATTTATTAAAAATGAGGTTTTTCACTTTATTAGCTGACACCTCAACAGAAGTTATTAACGTAGAAATGAAAGATGCTTATGAGGAATTTGTTAAGCAAATAGTAACTATTAGCAATTCAGAAGATTACGTCTATATCTTTCGGATGCTAAATCTCACTCGTATTGAGATAGCACCCCTAAAAGAATTATATCAATACGGGCAGGGGGGAAAATGCGCTTAAAGTTTTATATATTCACAAAGCATTATCCTTAATATATGCAGAACTACAATTATTAAACCTGAAAATCAACTATCCAGAACAATTTAAGTCGTCTATTACAACAGAATTTAAATCAGACCTCTATGTAATTCCTAAGTCAAAAGATTTGGGGATTATTGGTATTGCAGAAATCGTACTAGCCTTATTTTTACAGGGACAAATCGTGGGCAAAGATGGGAAACCAGTTTCGGAAGCTCGTTTAGCTCGTGGCTTTGAGCAGCTTTTCAATCTAAAATTCGGAAGTATTTACGATAAGGTAGATGAAATATTTAACCGCAAGCCATACAACCTCACCAAAACATTGGATGCTTTACGTAATACCATTATCAAAGAAGAACGAAAGCGCAAGAATCGATAAAGATCAAAAAAGATAGTTTTGCAAACTATTCATATTCAAAGGTTTGCAAATTTATTTTCAGGGAGTAGGTAACTACTCCTCTTTTTCTGCTACTTCGATTTACCGAATTTTGCATCATCAATCGATTGAGAACAATAATGTAAAACTAAAAAATGAAGCAAAATGTATATAGACAAGGAAAACTTCGATAAATGGATGGAAAAACTATCTAAGAAGCTCACCGAAATAGGGCAAGACTTAAAATCTCTTATCAATACCAATCAGGTATTAGATGAAAATGAAAGATTACTTGATAATCAAGATTTAGCTTTTCTACTAAAAGTATCTTTCAGAACTTTACAACGCTATCGAGTAAAAGGCAAACTTCCCTACTTTACTATCGGGCATAAAACCTACTATCGGGCTAGCGATATTCGAGCTTTTGTACGTGATCGAGCCGATTTTCAAACCTACAAACAGTTTGAAAAGGCAAATCAATTAGAGAATAAGCCCTAACAGCAAAAAGCTGCAAAGGAAAGAAAGTTATATTCAAGCTATCCCTTTGTTCCACCACCCCGATTTAGCAGAAACTGCTTCACCTATCGGTTCAGCCCGTTTCGCTAAATCGAGCAAGAGGGAACTGGACAAGTCCTGTTCTTCCCTCTTGCCCTGCGGGGTAAAGCCTTCGGCTTTAGCGTGTTACAAAAACACGCTGTAATGACACCTATAATAAGCATTTTCTTTGCAACGCTTATTATCAGATATTTATCTATTCATATTTCTATAAAAAAGTAATTACCATGCCAAATAACAGTCGAAAAACGATATTTACTACCATTTCCATAGACAAGGAAACGGCAGCTTTAGTAGAAAAGATATGCAAACGCTATTCATTGAAAAAGAGTGAAGTTGTAAAGTTGGCGTTCGGGTATATAGATAAGGCGCATATCAATCCATCCGAAGCACCTGAATCGGTAAAATCCGAACTGGCGAAAATAAATAAGAGACAGGATGATATTATCCGCTTCATCCGTCACTATGAGGAAGAACAACTGAATCCCATGATACGGGCAACAAATTCTATCGCTTTGCGTTTCGATGCTATCGGCAAAACATTGGAAACTCTCATACTCTCTCAACTGGAAGCCAGCCAGGAGAGGCAAACAGCTGTACTGAAAAAGTTAAGTGAGCAGTTCGGCAATCATGCAGATGTGATAAACAACCAATCCAAACAGATTAACGCACTCTACCAGATACACCAACGGGATTATAAAAGGTTACTACACTTGATACAACTCTCCTCGGAACTTTCCGCTTGCGGTGTAATGGATAGCAAAAGGAAAGAGAATCTGAAAGCTGAAATCAGTAATTTGATAAATACATAGGATTATGCACATAGACTTTGCCCCATCATCAAACGAAACATATAATAATGCTGGTAGTAGCCGACAGCTAGCTAATTACCTCGAACATGAAGATTTAGAGCGGATGGAGAAAGGTATTTATACCGAAGGCTTTTTCAATCTGACAGAGGATAACATATATAAATCAGTTGTCATAAAAGATATAGATAGCAATATAGGACAACTCCTGAAAACTGATGCAAAGTTTTATGCTATCCATGTCAGCCCATCCGAAAAGGAACTCCGAGCAATGGGTAATACAGAACAGGATCAAGCCGAAGCAATGAAACGTTATATTCGAGAGATATTTATACCTGAATATGCTAGGAACTTCAATAAAGAACTATCCGCTTTGGATATAAAATTTTACGGGAAGATTCATTTTGACCGTAGTCGTTCAAACAATGAACAGAATATGCATTGTCATTTGGTTGTTAGCCGGAAAGACCAAACGAACATAAAGAAATTGTCACCACTTACTAATCACAAGAATACCAAGATCGGAATTATCAAAGGTGGTTTTGATCGTGTGAACCTGTTTCAGCAGGCAGAGCAGGGATTTGATAAGCTATTCGGTTATGATCGTCAACAAACAGAATCGTTTGATTACCAAAATGTGATGAAGAACTGTTCTATATCCGAACAGCTTAATTTGCAGAAGCAAGATATTCAATCCGATGAAAGAAAAATAGAAGTTGATCAGAATAGTAATATTGAAAACAAAAAAACAAGTAATCAAGCTCTCAATCAAGAAAGCAATCAAGCATCCGATTCGTTTATCTCTTTTGTTTCGTCGGGAGCAGGCTTTCAGTATAACCTCGAAGAGCAAATATCAAAGCCTAAAAAGAAAAAGAAGAAAAGACACAATTTGTGATTTCTCTACCATATGACACATATCTGACTAAGGCTTTAAGCTGTTTTACAACACCAATAAGCATATAATTATAAGAAAAATAGAGCAACAGCAAAATATTTTATATCTTTGCGGCTAATTTTTAATTTCTTATGAAGAGCGGTAGAACTAGTAAAATAGGAATTGATATATTTTCAGGTGCAGGAGGACTCAGTTTGGGTGCCGAGTGGGCTGGAATTACAGTTCGTTATGCCATAGAAATTGATGAGAATTCCGCGAAAACATATTCCAAAAATCATCCTAACACCCAAATTATAAGGCAAGATATATCAAATGTGGAGACATCAACTTTTTCGCATGAGAATATCTTTATTTTATTTGGTGGACCTCCCTGCCAAGGATTCTCTGTTTCCAATAGAAAAACTCGTACTGTTGAAAATGAAAATAACGGTTTATTTAAAGAATTTCTTCGATTTGTCAATGATCTTAATCCTGAATGGTTTCTTTTTGAAAATGTAGAAGGTTTGGTAAACTTTGACAAAGGTAAAACGTTACGATATATATTAAATCAATTTAAGAAAATAGGATATAAAACATCAGAAGCTATATTGTATGCTTCTGACTATGGAGTTCCACAACACAGGAATCGTTTTTTTATCGTAGGGAATAGAAATGATATTGATTTTGATTTTCCTCCCCCTAACGACAAGATTATTACAGTCGGAGAAGCAATCAATGATTTACCAATTATTGAAAATGGCGCACATTGTGATGCTCTACCTTATAGAAATGATATAGAGTTAAGTGATTATTCTTTATTAATGAGGAGAAAATCGAATAAATCAACTCAAAATTATGTATCTAGGAATGCAGATTATATTATTGAACGCTACAAATATATAAAGCAAGGTCAAAATTGGCGTTCTATCCCAGAATTTCTAATGACAAATTACAAAAACAAAAACAATTGTCACAGTGGAATATATAAGCGTTTAGAAGAAGACAAGCCATCTGTTGTTATCTCTAACTATAGGAAAAATATGCTAATTCATCCATGGCAAGATCGAGGATTATCAGTTAGGGAAGCTGCTAGATTGCAGAGTTTTCCTGATGATTTTGTCTTTGAGGGAACAATTCACTATATTCAACAACAAATTGGCAATGCTGTACCTCCGTTATTAGCAGAGGCTATATTTAAAAAAATATTATCTTATGGAAAATAGCATGTGGAATGAATTAGACTTAGAAAAGATTTTACACGACAAATTAACAACTCGATTCGACAAATCTACAGCTGAGTCTATTTGGAGTGATTATATACAAATACGCAAAGAAGCGATAAATATTGCGGAGCAAATAAAAGCCAAAGAGCCGACATTAACAGATCATGGTCCAAAACATTTGGCTAATGTCATGGAAAATTCGTATAAGTTGATTAAAGAGAAAATAAATGTCTTTACATGTGGCGATTTGTATTTCTTATGTATTATCATTATGTTGCATGATGTTGGAAACATTGAAGGACGAGAAAATCACCAAATAAAAATAACAGACATCTACAATGACATTAGAAAAGAAAACAGTAAATATTATCATGAAAGAACTTTAGTTCTTCAAGCTGCTGCTGCTCATTGTGGAGAATCTAAATTGGGAGACAAAGACACACTCAAACAACTAAGTGAAAGTTCGAACTTATTAGATGATAAATTAAGATTAAGAGAATTAGCAGCGATATTACGTTTCGCTGATGAACTGGCAGAAGGTCCTCAAAGAACATGTGATTATATTATAAGAAGAGGGAGCCTAAGTTCAAAATCAGCTATATATCATGTCTATGCTCAAATCACTCGTGTTTATATAGACATTGATAGAATAGCACTTACTTATAATATTGATATAGAAAACTCAGAGATAAAAAAAGTAGGATTAAAAAAAATACTTAGCTTTATCTATAAAAGAATCATTAAACTGGATGAAGAGAGAAGATATTGCAAATATTATACAGAGATACTAACTCAATATAAACAAACTCATGTGACATTTAATATCACAAAAAAGGGGTTCCCTATCATTGATATTCCTGAAATTAGGTTAGAGGATAAATTTAATGTTTCCAGCAATAGCAATAAAGCGATGAAAGTATTCATTAATCAATATCCTCAATTGAAAATAGAAAATGTAGTAGAATCAATTCAAAAAGCGAAGATATGAAAGCTATAAGTAATCCATTTGAATTTGAAGCGGCAAATAATTTGAAGGACGAAGATATAATTAAATTTTACATTGAAGATCATAATTATACTCGTTTCATCCGTTCTACCAAAAATATATTTATAGTAGGGGAAAGAGGAGCTGGAAAAACAATGACTCTTTTGTACAATTCATTTAGTATTCAATATAAAATTTCGCAAGGAAACAAAGCAATTGCAAATTTTGACAAAATAGGCATTCATGTTCCATGTAACACTCCTTTATTTCACAAAAAAGAATATCTATTACTAAAAGAAGAACATAAAAAATATATAATTTGCGAGCACTATTTAGTCCTTAGTATATTATTCAATATTGCTAAAACACTGTCAGAAATTCCAGAAATAAAAGATGGCTTAAGCAAAATAGATAATTATAACATACAAAATCTTCAATATATATGGGGAACTAGTCATGACTTTAGATCGGAGTACTTTTTTAATGACATAAGGACTTTTGTAAACAAAGAAATTAGGGAAACTCAAATAAAGATAAATACCTATGGCAATGATAGTTTCTATGAAACTTCATATTCTTTTTCTTCTTTATTATTGCCATTTTTCGATTTACTTAAAAGCATTCCATGCCTAAAAGATAGTCACTTTTTACTTATGATAGATGATGCTCATGATATGAACGAGTATCAGATAAGAACTTTAAATTCATGGATTGCGTATAGAGATCATTCTATTTTTAGTTTTAAAATAGCTATAGCAAGAATAGCAGAACTTGACAGACAAACAAGTTCTGGCGGAAGCATTTTAGAGGGGCATGATTACTTAACTATTGAAATGGGCAAGGATTTATACAATAAAGACTCTGATTTTTACAAATTTGCAAAAGATATAATTGAAACTAGACTTTCTAGAATAGGAATAAATATTCCAGCTGAAACATTCTTTCCTCCCAATAATGATTTCTTAAAAGATATAGAAGTAGCTAGAAGCAAAGCACGAATATTAGCAGAAACCAAATACTCTGAGCCCAAGAAAATTACGGAATATATAAAAAAATATCATCGAGCAATCTATTTTAGAGATAGAAGTCCCAAAGCCAACACCCCTCCTTATGCCGGTTTTGAAACACTTGTTGATATTTCAACAGGAATAATTAGAAATTTGTTAGATCCATGCTATTGGATGTTTGATAATATTGTAAGCGAAGATAATTTCGACATATCCAAATTAACAGAAATTAGCCCGGCAATACAAAATTCAATTATACAACAAAGAAGTGCTTCATTATGGACTATTTTAAGAGAAGGATTAGATAAGATAATACCCAATTGTTCAAACAAAGAAGGAGAGCAAATATACACGATGTTCGATAGGCTTATGATTCTGTTTAAAAAGAGACTTTTAGCTGATATTTCAGAACCTAGAGCTATAGTATTTACTTTAACAGGGGAGAAAAAATTCCCTCAAGAATATGAACATATCAAAAAGCTTTTAGATATATCTAGAAAAGCTCAAATGTTATACACTCGCATAAGCAGTGGAAAACAACTTGGAAGTAAAACGACTTATTATGTTCCAAATAGGATGTTATTACCTGATAGAGGATTAGATATTAAAGGACAATATTCCCAAGTACCTATTTCTGTAAAAGATTTATACCAAACCATTACTTTAGATCAAGATTTGCCATTCTTTTTAGAGAATAGAAATAACGATTCTAGTAGTCACCAATTAACGCTGAATTTATGAATAAAATATTAATATTATTCCCAAGTTGGGAAGAAAGAAGTTTTTTAGGATTAGCAAAAATTGTTAAATCCAGACAGATAAATATTATCTATGTAATAGAGAAACTAGATTCATTAAATAAGCAGGAAACGGAGAACTCTTTAAAAAGAATCAAAGAATTCTCTCAAAGTAATAACATTATTATTAATACAATAAATTTAGACAACGAGTTATTATCTACATTTGAAACAATTGGAAAATCTATAGAAAGTATAGAACCAAATGATAAAATTACTATTGATATTACAACTATGTCTCGAAACATCATTTGGTCATTACTTTTCTTCTTAAAACAACACTTTTCAAAAGTGGATATAGTCTACAACTCCCCATTTGATTATTCAAATGAGTGGATTAGTCGTGAGCCTTCTAAGCCTAGATTACTATTTAAACATTCAGGCATTATTAATCTAGAATTAAAAAACTGTCTTGTTATTGTAACTGGATTTGATGCTGATAGAACAAAGCAGTTAGCTCGATACTATGATCCACAAAAAATTATTTTGCTAATACAAGATGGAAATAAATTCAATAACAGTTTAAGAAACAAAAGTGATATTCATAAACAAATGTGTGAAGAACTGGGATATACAAACATTGATATACTAAATATTGATGCTTACTCTTCAGACTTAGGTTATTCAATTATAGAGGATGTTATTAGTAAAAATATACAAGATTATAATATTATACTTGCATCATTAGGTCCTAAATTATCTGCTATTTCTATCTACAAAGCATATATATGTCATCCAGAAATAGCATTGTCCTATGTTCCTTGCAATGAATACAATATTAATTATTGTACAGGAATTGGTTCAACATATGAATACAGCTTCGATCTAGAATGTTTAGGAGATTAAAATAGAATTATACACCTTATCAAGAAAAAAAACTAACTACTCTTGCTAGTGATCTATATAATAAAATACTTTCGACTAATTTTGTATAGCTTTAAAAAGTAGTTATCTTTGCCCTCAGTATTCTCCATGAGCAAACTACCGCAAAAGCACGTAGCAAATTAGTGGGACAATTCATGGGATATGCTTGACGCTAAAAATATAAAGTTTTAAATATCAGCGTGGTAACTCTCCTATGAGAATCCCAGGCGGATCACATAAGAACAAAGCCAAACGGCGACAAAAAAGAGACAAGTCCTACAATATCAACGTATTGTAGGACTTTTTTTATTGTTTCAGTCTTGCTTAAAAGACAAAAAAGGGGCACGAAAAGACACGGTTGAGTATCCAAATCGTACCCCCTTCCCCAAAAAACGATTAGGGGGTGCGATTGTCGGAAATCACTATCTATGCAGAAGGTTTCAATCTCTGTATTGATTTTAGATATTATCATCTGAAACCTGTTTTACTGTGATTTTTTTATTAATGGTGGTTAAATTCAGTTGTTTACTTGAATACCTTTCTTCCATTTAAGAATAGCAAAGCAATACAAAAGTCATTCTGTAAAAGTATTTCAAAGTCCAAAACAGATACAGACACGATTTTTGTATATTTGCAGGATACAGATAACACCTAACAAGTATGAAAAAAGAAATCCTATATCAAGAAATAGCGAGAACTATTGCCTGTCAAATTAAGAAAGGCGTGTGGAAAGCTGGTGAGAAACTACCTTCTTTACGCACTATTAGCAATGAAAATGGTGTAAGTCTTAATACGGCAATTCAGGCATATTATGAATTGGAAAAAGACGGATTTATAATATCACGCCCAAAATCAGGGTATATTGTCAATTACAAACCCATACGCCTATCTGTTCCAGCGACAACACAACCGTCTGTAAAGCCTGAGAGCAAAGAGGTTGTAGATTTGATTGCTGACGTATACAGCTCGTTAGAAATAGGAGATAAATCGATCACTCGATTTTCATTAGGAATGCCCGAAGATATTTTATTACCAATTGCAAAACTTAATAAAGAACTTATAAGAGCTATGCAGGCACTTCCGGGTAATGGAACCCGGTATGATGAAACACAGGGAAATATGCGATTACGTAAATCTATAGCTCGTTTTACGTATAGTTGGAAGGGAAACTTGACAGAAGATGATATAGTGACAACTGCCGGAGTTACTAATGCGGTTGCTTTAGCTTTATCTGTAATTACTAAGGTAGGAGATACAATTGCGGTTGAAAGTCCGGTCTATTTTGGAATGTTACAATTAGCCAATAGCATGGGGTTACGTATATTGGAATTACCTACCAATCCAGTAACAGGGATTGACCCAGATGCGCTGAAAAAAGTTTTACCACAAATTAAAGCTTGCCTGCTTATAAGCAACTTTAATAACCCATTGGGAAGTTGTATGCCTGATGGACATAAAAGGGTAGTTGTTGATATGCTGGCCGAATATGATATACCTTTGATCGAGGATGATTTATATGGTGATTTATTTTTTGGTAATTCACGTCCTAAGCCCTGCAAGGCTTTTGACAAGAAGGGGCTTGTTTTATGGTGTGGTGCGGTATCTAAAACATTAGCGCCGGGGTATCGGGTAGGATGGATTGCTCCCGGCAAATTTAAACATGCTATTATTCGCCAAAAGAATATTCACCTTATTTCTACGCCTGCGCTTAATCAAGAAGCGGTTGCCAATTTCATGGAGAATGACAGATACGAAAACCATTTACGTAAACTGCGACAAGAATTATACGCAAACAGTATTCATTTTGCCCATTCCATCATGGATTACTTCCCCGAGAATACAAAAACTGTTACTCCACAGGGAGGGTTTATGCTTTGGGTGGAATTAGACAAACAGATTGATACAACAGAACTTTATTATTGGGCTATGCAGCGAAAAATAAGCATAGCCCCCGGACGTATGTTTACATTACAAGAGCAATATACCAATTGTATGCGTTTAAGCTATGGACAACGATGGACTCCACTTCTTGAAGAACGCTTAAAACAATTGGGGGATATAATTAAAAATCACTTTAACTGATGTATGTATTCTTTTAGTACTTCCCCTATTACTTGAAGTCCTTTCATGATTCTATCTTCTGGCATATTAGAGTAATTTATTCTAAAAGTATTTTCTTTGTGCTCAACAGGATAAAATGAACTGCCGGGTACAAAGGCTATTTTCTGTTCAATGCATTTTTGCAGGATGTCATGCGCTGAAATATTTTCGGGTAATTCAATCCAAGTAAATAACCCGCCTTGAGGATGAGTATATTTTATGTCATTAGGAAAATAGCGTTCAATACATTCTAAAGCTATATCTCTGCGTTTTCTGTAGACTTCTACTATTTTGCTAATATGCTCATCAATATCATATCGTTTTAGATATTCGGCAATAGTCATTTGAGCTATTGTGTTACACTGCAAATCAGTGCCCTGCTTAACTAACACATACTTGCGGATAATATCTTTATCACCTGCAATCCACCCAATCCGAAAGCCCGGACAAAAGATTTTAGAAAAACTACCAGTACATAAGATATTACCTACCTTATCAAAAGACTTTATAGAGGGTAAAGACTCTCCTTCAAACCTTAATTCTCCATAAGGGTTATCTTCAATAACAGGAATATCATATAAAGCAGATAGTTCAGCCAGTTTTTTTCGTCTTTCCAAACTCCATGTTTTTCCAGTGGGATTTTGAAAGGTTGGTATTACATATATTAGTTTTATATTTTGAGTATTATTCAGTACCTCTTCCAAAGTAGCCATATCCATGCCTTCTTCATCTGTTGGAATTTCAATGAAGCTACTCCCATATGATTTGAATGCGCTAATTGCTGCTAAATAGGTGGGGCTTTCACACAATACGATATCACCATCGTCCAGAAATACTTTTCCGGATAAATCTAATCCTTGTTGCGAACCGTGAGTTATAAGAATATTATCCTTATCAAACGATGTCCCTAAGCGTTCATTCATTCGTTTGGCAATCCATTCACGTAAAGGATAATACCCTTCAGTAGTCGTATATTGAAGAGCTTTTGCTCCTGCTTCTTGCAAAACGACCTGATTCATTTTGTTAATTTCATCTATGGGGAATAGCTCAGGGGCAGGTAGTCCACCAGCAAATGAAATAACATCTTCCCGTTCTGTAACTTTGAGTATTTCTCTTATTTCCGAAGCCTTTATATAAGACATTCTCTTGGCAAATTTCAACTTCATAATCATTAAATATATTTGAAAACTAAAATAATGCAAAGTAAAGCATAATAGATAAATGAGAACAGATACAATTTGCACAATATCAGCGGGTACAGATTTTCGGAACCAAGTATTATCCCGATTGTATCGCCTACCGAAAGAATTAAACGGACAGTTATCAATAGAAAGACAGGACTGATACTTGCGTCGACGATTGTTCTAGCCGAACCTCAATTAACCAAGCGTGAGAAAGAAATACTAATATTAATTCGGTAAGGTTTTCTGAGCAAAGAGATCGCTTATAAGCTAAATCTTAGTATTTATACGGTAAATAATCACCGAAAGAATATATTGGCAAAGCTAAATGTAGATAATGCGATCGAAGCTATCAATAAGGCGGAAAATTTCGGTATTCTCTATTGATTACGATATCCAATCCAAACCACTAGCTAATATTGATATGATTACGGTTATATTTCATTCTCTGGGGCTGAACCCATTTGTGCGATGCGCTATAAGTGAATTATACAATCATTTTTCTGCGGAAAAAGTAGTGCGGGTGTCGTATGTAAAGAATACCCGCACTTTCTATTTATTTTGAAAAACGTAATTTTATAGTTCAAGATTCACTTCATTCATATTGATTTCAAGAGAGCGCCGCTATACCTGTTCCTATCAAGTTTGCGTTATTTATATTGTTGATATGGATTTCTATATCCGCTAATGCGGATTCATTAAGGAGTTCTTGTAATTTCTCCAGAACAAGAATGTTATAGTTTTTATCTTTTCTATTCTCGCTCCAAAATAGACTACCTTCGGCTACTAAACTGATTTTTCGTATATCTTTATTATATGATCTCAGTAATTGAATAAGACCCAATAGCGATGTGGCGACTAATTGCGCTGATCTGTTGTATATCCAATGAGCTACATCTACATATACGTCCTTGTGGATATCCGGATAGTTCATGATCGCGGTCAATTTTTGGGCATCGAATTTATTCTCAAACTCATCCAAAGGGAAAGTTGCTTTCAATATATCGCC
>Ga0129309_1000667_pt1 | contig 24138 bp, 25 predicted proteins | sample L1105metagenome_FD_94439 | JGI IMG/M metagenome (GOLD analysis project Ga0129309, IMG submission 94439) | Ring-tailed lemur group fecal microbial communities from Wisconsin, USA - L1105 metagenome | ecosystem: Host-associated > Mammals > Digestive system > Large intestine > Fecal | place: USA...
AAACCACTGATTGATCTTGCTCTTCGCCTGAGAACTTTTAATCAGTTTTAACCAGTCGCGACTCGGTCCTCTTGAATTCTGCGACGTAATGATCTCTACACGGTCACCATTCTGCAGCTTGTAGTCAAACGGTACCTGCGTGCCATTCACTCTCGCTCCAACCATCGTATTGCCTACCGCCGAATGAATACTGTAGGCAAAATCAATCGGTGTAGAACCATTTGGAAGATTCTTAACATCTCCATTTGGTGTAAAACAATATACACTTTCCGCAAATAAATCCAGATTCGTCTTTAACAGGCTCAGAAATTCTTTATTATCGTCCATGTCACGCTGCCACTCAAGAATTTCGCGAAGCCAGCTCAACTTTTCTTCTTCTCTGTTAATGCCTGCATTATTAGCATTCTCTTTATATTTCCAATGTGCAGCAATACCATATTCTGCAATTCTGTGCATCTCATACGTTCGGATCTGAATCTCAAACGGCTGTCCATTCGGTCCGATTAACGTGGTATGAAGAGACTGATACATATTCGGTTTCGGCATGGCAATATAATCTTTAAATCTTCCCGGAATCGGCTTATACATCTCATGAATAATACCAAGTGCCGCATAACAGTCCTTAACCGTATCTACTTTAATCCGAACCGCAAACAGATCATATATCTGATCAATGGTCTTATGCTGATTGACCATCTTCTTATAGATACTGAAATAATGTTTGACTCTTCCGTCTACTTCCGTGTGCCGGATTGAAGGTTCAATTCCCTTTCTTACTTCATCCACGATCATATGAATAAATGCTTCCCGCTCTTTCTTCTGCCCGGCAATCTCACTCTCCAGCTGCTTATATACATCCGGTTTCAAATACTTTAATGACAGATCATCTAACTCGACTTTTATCTTAGAAATACCAAGTCTCGAAGCAATTGGAGCATAGATATCCATCGTCTCTCTGGACTTTTCAATCTGCTTATTCGGCTTCATATACTGCATCGTACGCATATTATGCAGACGGTCTGCCAGTTTTATCAAAATCACGCGGATGTCCTTCGCCATAGCCAAAAACATCTTTCGCAGATTCTCTGCCTGAATTTCGATCTTATCTGCTGAATAACTCAACTGTCCTAATTTTGTTACCCCATCTACCAACAATGAAATCTCAGCACTAAACTCCTGTGTAATCTCCTCCGACGTCATAACCGTATCTTCCACGACATCATGAAGAAGTCCCGCAACAATCGTCTCCTTATCAAGTTCTAATTCTGCAAGAATGATTGCGACACAAAGCGGATGGATGATATATGGTTCTCCGGACTTGCGCCTTTGATCCTTATGTGCTTCATATGCAATATGATATGCCTTTTCGATCAACGAAATATCAGCTGAAGGATGATATGCATAAATGGTATCCAATAAACGCTGAAAAAGAACCTCTGGTTCCGTAAAATCAGCAGGTTTACTAATCTCTCGTTTGATAGGCGTTATTGTTGTATTATTCTCTCTCATACATTCCCACATCTCTTTCATAAACACTTAATAACATTATAAAGAATGATATCGAAAAATGCAATATCTCTGTATATAGGAAATAAAAGAAATACCACAGAAATTCTGTGGTATTTTCCCTATCTCTTTAGTTTTGATTCACAATACCGGCAACGATATACCTGATTCTCCTTATCGGTCAATACAAATATGTGATCCAGTTCCTGTTCTACGGAAGTAATGCATCTCGGATTTCTGCATTTTGCAATGTTCACAAGTTTTTTTGGAAGTTCCACTTTATACTTCTTCGTAATTTTCCCGTCTTCGATAATACATACCGTCACATCCGGATCGACATATCCAATGGCATCCAGATTGATCTCAAACTGATCATCAATCTTAATAATGTCCTTCTTGCCCATCTTCTCGCTCTTCACATTCTTAATGATCGCGACGGAACAATCCACCTTATCTAAACCAAGATTCTGATAAATCTTCATACTGTTCCCAGCCGTAATATGATCTAATACGATTCCATTCTTAATGCTGTCAATCTTCATCTGCACTCACTCCTAACATCGTCATAATCAACGCCATTCGTATAAACTTACCGTACTTTGCCTGCTTAAAATAACATGCTCTCGGATCATTGTCCACTTTTACTGAAATCTCGTTCACGCGCGGCAGCGGATGTAAGATTGCCAGATCTTCTTTGGCATTCTTCAGCTTGTCCGGATCTAAAATATAGCTGTCCTTTAATCGAATATAGTCTGCCTCGTTGAAGAAACGCTCTCTCTGCACTCTTGTCATATAAATGATATCTAATTCTGACATGACATCTTCCATCTTCTCAACCTGGCGATAAGGAATTCCTTTTTTCTCAAAAACTTCTTTTTTCAAATATTCTGGAATCTGTAATTCTTCAGGAGAAATTAAAATATACTGAATTCCTTCATATCTGGAAAGTGCTTTTATTAAAGAATGTACGGTTCTTCCAAACTTCAGATCGCCACAGAATCCAATTGTAAGATGATCCAACCGTCCCTTTTCCTGTTTGATCGTCAGAAGATCCGTTAACGTCTGCGTCGGATGATTGTGACCGCCATCGCCGGCATTGATCACAGGAATATCAACATACTGAGAAGCGACAAATGGTGCTCCTTCTTTTGGATGGCGCATCGCGATAATATCTGCATATCCGGCAATCACTCTTGCAGTATCCGCAACGCTCTCTCCTTTTGCGGCGGATGAAGAGTCCGCAGAAGAAAATCCCAGTACATTTCCTCCCAAATCCAACATAGCCGCTTCAAAGCTTAAACGCGTTCTCGTACTCGGTTCAAAAAATAAGGTTGCTAATTTTTTATATTTACAAACTTCCCGATATCTGTCAGGATTCTCGATAATCTTGCCTGCAAGTTCGATCAGCTGATCAATTTCTTCTACTGTCAGATCCATCGGATCGATCAAATGTTTCATAACAAACTTCCTCCTGAATTTATTTCTTTTATTATAAACTAAGTATACAGACACTGTCTATTATTTTTCCCGGAATTTCAAAATTCCTTTCTCTATCATCATCTCCGGACGATAAGATAACTTTGCCTTTCGAAGTCCTTCATCCCCGCAATCCTCTTCACGGTTGATATACCGATATTCACTCGCTTCATGCAGCACAAACTGCTGATTAATGATCGGATATGCTCCCTGAATATTCGAAAATGCTTTCTCGAAATGTACTGCAAACATGTCATCACTGATCGGTTCACCCAAAGAAAACGCAATGATCACTCCTTCACATCGAATCAGTCCGCCGACCAGTCCCAATTCCTTATAATACATCAATGCATTCTTCGCAGCACACACTTCTTCTGCCATCTCAGCATTTTCACAGTTGTTGATCTTCCACTGCATAAGCATCACAATACAATCCAGGGCATTCTCATCATTGATAGGTTCATAAACCCATTCATGATTTTCATTAAATCGATTAATATGATTCCTTTTCCCATGATACTTTTTGCCGCTTAAAGAAATCAAACGTTCCGACAGATAGACATAATCCGCTTCATCCCGATCATATTCTACCGTAAAGATATCTCCATAGAGCTTTTTCATCTTAACTTCAATCTCTTTTGTCACACTGTGCAGAGCAAACTCAATCCCCTCTGCTCTGCAATATTCCATTAATTCGTCCAATGCCGGCTTCGGATCTCCGCTTCCGATCGGAAATGAAAAACTTCCTTCCGATCTGCAGATCAACATATCATGAACAACTGTATATTGAATATCATAAGCAGAGGACCACAAATACAGCATTGCTACTGATGATCCACTGTCATGCGTCTGTTGATTGTCAAAATATCTTCTTAAAGAGGGTAAATCTTCCAGTTTTGCTTTTTTAAATTCCATCATACTTCTCCTTTTCGCTAAAAAACATTATAGAAGAGAGAATTACAAAAGTAAAGTTAAAGATAGAAAAACTTTTTTAAATTTTACTTGCATTTTGAAAAAAAGCATATTATACTAATTAAAAGCGCAAAGGAGTGTTTATCGTGAGGTAAACTCTCCTTTTTTGTTGTTGTAATTAGAAATTTCCAGCAAATTTTCGATACAACAATTCGCTGTACAAAGATATGACAGCTTTATTTTATAACGATAAGCAAATTTTTTAAAGGGAATGTGACATTTATGATACATAAAATTGACAAAATTGATCGAAAAATTTTAGCATTGCTTCAGGAGAACGCACGAACACCTTTAAAGCATCTCGCCGCAAAAGTTTTTTTGTCATCTCCGGCTGTTTCCAGCCGAATTGAACGACTGGAAAAAAGGGGAATCATCACCGGATATCATGCATCGGTTGATCCGTTAGCTTTAGGTTATCATATCAAAGCCTTTGTAAATTTAACATTAACGCCGAGAGAAAAAGGAAACTTTCTGGAATATATCCAGCATTGTCCAAATGTCACCGAATGCCATTGCATTACCGGTCACTGTTCCATGATCATGAAAGTTCTTTTTCCAACAACCGAAGAATTGAATAAATTTATCGATCATCTTCAGCAATATGGTGTTGCCGAAACTCAGATCATCTTTTCAACTCCAATCAAACCACGGAGTGTTCAGACGATCATGCAGAGTGATATTGGATAAAACAGCGATAAAAAAAGAACGATGCTTCCAATCTCTTAGCATCGTTCTTTTATTTATGATATGGCTGCCCATTTAAAATGCGATATCCCCGATAGATCTGCTCACATAAGATTGCACCGAGAAGTCCCGGCGAAATTGTAAAACGGGATATCGATAAATACTCGTATTCCTCTCTAACAGGCTTACATCCGATAAAGAAATTGCAATTTGATATGCCATGTACTTCCATATTCCGAATATAGGAAGCAAATTCTTCGGAAGAAACTGAACTTTCCTCTTCGGTAACCACAAAATTTCTTCCTGCTTTTAACTTTTGCCGTTCGACATCCTGCGGCTTTTTCATCTGTACGATTTGAATTTTGCAGTATCTTCCTAATCTCTTTACAAATTCTTTCATATTATCCTGAAAAAATGATGCAATCCTTTTTTCTTGTATATAGATTGTATAATTCATTCCTGCTCCTCAAAATATTCTCTCAAAAATTCATCTGATGCAATCGCTTTTTGATACTGAGTATTGGTCTTTTCGATCAATTGCTTCACCTCACGAAGCCTGAGTGAGGCTTTTAATTCTTTTCTGGCAGTTTCGCTCAAATGTTCCGTATTATTACAAATCACCCATTGATCGTTGTTTCTTACTATATAATATTGTGCCATCCCCGGAACTGCCGTATCCGCATCATACAGCTTTGTCTTATAAAAAATAAACAGGATATATTCATCTTCTTCTGAAGTACGTTCAATATCATATTGAAAGTCCTGATAATTTTCCACATATGCTTTTATCTTCCTCAACTCAGCATCTGAATAAAAACTATCCGGATCTTCTACCATCTGTATCAGTCTCGTTCGATTTCCATCTCTTAAATTCTGATAATAAGATTCCATGAAATGTTCTGCTGATGCCAATATTACCTTCTCTTCTCTTGCGGATTCTCTGTTCTGTCCCTGAACCTGCATAGCCTGTACCGTTTCTGTAGTCTGCGTCTGATATTGGGATGATACATTCAAATAAGCCGCTGTCATACAACATCCGATCACAAAGCACATCCAGCTGATCACGAGAATCAAATATGTGTATCTCCTATTCTTCATGATGTTCCCTCCTTGTTCTTATTTTATCATAATTCTTTTGTCTAAAAAAGCTGACTTTGTACGAAATAAAAAAATGTTTGCATTCTTCTTCATTTTGTATTAAAATAACACTACACGCATCCGTAACTCAGTGGATAGAGTGCCGGCCTCCGAAGCCGTTGGTCGCGGGTTCAACTCCCGCCGGGTGCATTTTACAAAGCATATGAGTCATTCATATGCTTTTTTTTGTATAGAAATTCTTATACAAGAAAAACGCTCCGCACAATAATCACATTCGAAGAAGTCTTTCTGCTATCAGTCTCAGTCATAAGTCTTTGACAACTCTCCGGCTAATTGCAATTCTAAAGTCTTTTCGAAAATTGTAAACACCACGACCTGCGAAAGACGAAAGTGTTTCCTCCCGGCAATATCTGCAGGAGCGCACAAAAGTTCTTGCGGTTTCTGTCTAATACACAGAAAAGCTCTGCAGACGGCAGATGCCGGATGCCGTTCACACTCATAACGGAATCGAAAGCTTGCTTGCGAGTTCCGTTATGTGTGAACGAAGGAAGAGCTTTTCGTATATCTCCACCACTCGCCATCCAAAGCATCAGCGGTTATGGCGAGTGTCTCAGGGGAACAGAAACCGTTAGAACTTTCAGCGACGAAGCCATTGTCGGAGAAAACACTTTCGTCTCTATGAAGCAACCGTTCAGCCATTAATTTTCCTCTTGACCTAGAGTAAACTCCATATACTATAATAGATAATAACATGAATCAATAGGAGGAACAGCAATGATTTATAATGATTTTCAAGGATTACAATTGTCAGCACTCGGTATGGGAAATATGAGACTTCCTGTCTTGGATGGAGACGATAATCAAATTGATAAGGCTGCCGCCGAAGAAATGTTTGATTACTGTATGAAATCAGGCATTAATTATTATGATACCGCTTACGGCTATCATGGCGGACAGTCAGAATTGGTTGTTGGAGAACTTTTAAAAAAATATGATCGGAACAATTTTTATCTTGCATCCAAATTTCCCGGCTACGATTTGAATAATATCCCAAAGGTTCAGGAAATATTCGAAGAACAGCTAAAGAAATGCCAGGTAGATTATTTTGACTTCTATCTGTTCCATAATGTATGTGAAATGAATGTTGATGCATATCTTGATCCGCAATATGGTATCTACGATTATCTCATGGAACAAAAGAAAAATGGACGCATAAAGCATCTCGGATTTTCAACCCACGGCGATATTGAATGTATGACTAAATTTTTAAATGCTTACGGAAAAGATATGGAATTCTGTCAGATTGAATTGAACTATTTCGATTATCTCTTCCAGGATGCAAAAGGAAAAGCAGCACTTTTAAACGACTGGAATATCCCAATATGGGTTATGGAACCGGTTCGTGGAGGTCAGCTTGCAACACTTCCGGAAGATGCCGTTTCTAAATTACAAGAAGCAAGACCGGATGAGAAAATACCTGCATGGGCATTCCGATTTTTGCAGTCAATTCCAAATGTAACAATGACACTTTCCGGTATGTCAAATATGCAGCAGCTCAAGGATAACATCGCGACTTACGAAACAGCGAAACCTTTGAATGAGGAAGAAATGAATCTGCTCCTTGGAATCGCAGATGATATGATCCGGAAAACAACCGTTCCTTGTACCGGATGCCACTATTGTGTAACACATTGCCCAAAAGGACTCGATATCCCATTTCTTCTGAAATTATATAATGAAGCAATGGTTGCCGGTTCCGGTGATTTTATCGCACCTATGGCATTGTCTTCTGTTGATTCGGACAAACAGCCGGAATGCTGCATCGCATGTCACAGCTGTGAAAAAGTGTGTCCGCAGACAATTGCCATACCGGATGCATTACATAACTTTGCTGAAAAAATGGGAAGAATATAGTAAAACAGAAAGACTTCTTCTTTGTGACGTGTGCCGGAGCATTCGAAGAAGTCTTTCTGCTATCAGTCTCAATCATAAGTCTTTGACAACTCTCCGGCTAAATCAATCCGAAGTATTTTTCTAAAATTGCAACTACACAACATACGTAGAACGAACGTATTTCCTCCCGGCAATATCTGCAGGAGCGCACAAAAGTTCTTACGGTTTCTGCCCAATACACAGAAAATCGTTTGCCACCACTCGCCATCCAAAGCGTCAGCGGTTATGGCGAGTGCCTAAGGGAAACAGAAACCGTTAGAACTTTCAGCGACGAAGCCATTGTCGGAGGAAACACTTTCGTCTCTATAAAATACAAACCACAATCCCGTCTGCTAATGCGCCTTTTGAAACTTTCCATTATTATACAGAAAATTCATCAGCGACATTCCTATAATAATGACATATCCAAGGATACTATATTTATCCGGAATATCTCCAAATAAGAAAATACTGTACAGTGCAGAAAAAATAATCTGCGAATAATCAAAGATTGAAATTTCTTTTGCCGGTGCATAACGGTATGCGGCCGTTACTCCAAATTGTCCAAAAGCAGCCGACACACCCGCCAACAACAGACAGAGGAGCTGACCCGGACTGATCGGTTCATATCCAAATATCAGAAATGGAATACAAACGAGGCATGAGAAGCCGGAAAAAAACATAACGATGACCGGCCCTTTTTCACCTTTTGTACCAAGATAGCGGACAGCCGTATATGCCGCTCCGGCACTGATTCCACCAAGCAGACCGATTGCAGATGGGAAAAAGGATGCGGATGCAAAAGACGGTTTAATGATCAGCAAACTTCCCAAAAATGCACAGATTACCGCAACTGCCTGAAAAGGTGCTATTTTCTCTTTTAAAAACAGATACGAAAAAATGATAACAAAAAAAGGTGATAATTTGTTCAGCATGTTCGCATCTGATAATACAAGATGATCAACTGCATAAAAATTACAGAAAATTCCAACCGTTCCCAGGGATGATCTCAGAATAAGATACGGCAGATTCTGCTTTTGAAAGCGGAAGCCATGGCCGCTCTGCCTGAGCATAAACCATGCACAAAAAAAAGCAACCAAATTTCGGAAAAAGCTCTTTTCAATGGACGGCAGATCGCCTGCCAGTTTTACAAACATCGTCATTGTAGCAAATCCCAATGCTGAGATCATAATGCATAGAATTGCCCTATTCTTGTCGTTCATAATCATAATCTCCTTCATTTTCACGTAAAAAGAAGCCGCAAAACAATCCGTTCTGCGGCATGCTTCCCATTGCTTATGCTCTGGATAAATATTCTCCTGTACGAGTATCAATCTTCAGCGTATCGCCTTCATTCACGAATAAAGGAACCATAACCTGCGCTCCTGTTTCAACAATACATGGCTTTGTAGCACCCTGAGCTGTATTACCTTTTTCGCCAGGTTCACATTCTGTAACTAATAATTCTACGTTCAAAGGTGGCTCAACAGCAAAAATATCTCCTGCATGAGCAACTGTTTTTACTACCTCATTCTCTTTTACGAACTTCAAAGAATCACCAATTACATCTTCGCTCAATGCAACCTGATCGTAAGTTTCCGTATCCATGAAATAGTATAATTCACCATCATTATATAAATATGTCATCTCTCTTCTATCGATGTGAGCCTTTGGACATTTTTCAGTCGGACGGAACGTCTTTTCAACTACACCACCATTTTTAATATTTTTTAACTTCGTACGAACGAAAGCTGCACCTTTTCCCGGTTTTACATGCTGGAAATCAATAATCTGATAAATATTATTATCTAATTCGATTGTAATACCGTTTTTAAAATCTCCTGCGGATACCATTCTTTCTCCTCCTTAAATGTAATCTCAGAACTATTTTATACTATCTTATCATTATTTTCAACTAGCAATTTGCCATTTTGTAAATTTCTAAAATATCGTCATGGTCACATTTTTTGAAACTTCCAATCGTGCGTTTTCGATCATAAGAACAGCTGTCAGCAAGTTTTTCTAAAGTCTCCGCTGACTGAATGCCAATCTCAAGATCAGAAAATCTTACCGGCATATCGAGTGATTGAAAATACGCAACCGTTGCATCAATACCGGCAAGAGCAGCCTTTTGATCATTGTCTTCGGAGATTTCCCAGACATTTCTGGCATACTGTGCAAAACGCTCCGGATGTTCCGCATATACATAATGCGCCCATGCTTCCCAGACGGTTGTCAAAGTCGCACCGTGTGCGATGTCAAACATTGCAGACAACTCATGTCCAAGCTGGTGAACTGCAAAATCCTTTTCTGCACCAAGTCCGGTCAGCCCATTATGAGATAAACTGCCCGCCCACATAATCTCACTCATCGCATCATAATCAGAAGAATTCTGAATTGCAATCCTTCCATTCAAAATCACGGTACGAAGCAGTCCCTCGGCAATCTGATCCGTCATCATATTTCCCTTTGTCGGTGTAAAATACCGATCCAATGTGTGCATCATAATATCGCAGATTCCGCATCCGATCTGATACTTCGGAAGCGTAAACGTAAGTTCCGGATTCATGATCGCGAATTTTGGTCTGTTCAGATCTGTTGATGTTCCACACTTTCTTCCGGTCTCAGTATTCGTAAGAACCGCGGAATCACTTGTCTCACTTCCGGCAGCCGGGATCGTCAAAACAGCACCTACCGGAAGACTTTTTTCAATCGGTAGCTCTTTCATCCAGAACTTCCAGATATCGGTTTCGGGATTTGCCGTTCCATGTGCAACTGCTTTCGCAGTATCAAGAACACTTCCACCACCGATTCCCAACACAAAGTCAGATCCAAATGCTATCGATTCCTTCACTGCTTCCCTGGCAAATGATAACCTTGGATTCGGTTTTACACCGCCTTTTACATGATATTCCAGTCCATTTTCCTCTAAATTTGCCAAAATCCGGTCTAAGAGCCCGCTTCGGACGACACTTCCACCGCCGTATACAACAAATATCTTTGAACCGCCAAATTCTTTGATCGCTGCTGCCGTCTGAGATTGTGTATCTCTTCCAAAAATTACTTTCGTTGGCGAATATTGAATAAAATTCTGCATACTGTTCCTCCTCGTCTGTTATCAATCTTATTATAACATGATTTGAAACCAATCCGATGATTATTTTTCATTTTCCAGCTTTTCGATAATCATTTTCTTATAAGACAGGAACTCATTCGTCAAATTAAAGTCTTTTCTTCTCGGCTTTGGTTCTTTTACAATAATCTCATTCGTAATTCGCCCCGGATTGCCTGTCAGCAAGTAGATGCGGTCAGACAGCAGAATCGCCTCGTCGATATCATGTGTAATAAAAATTGTGGATAATCGTATTTCTTCCATTACCGCAAGATACCACCGGTGAATTGCCGACTTGGTGATCGTATCCAACGCACTGAACGGTTCATCCAAAAGTGCGATTTCATTCGAAAACATATATGTGCGCAGCAAAGCAGCCCGCTGTCTCATGCCTCCTGATAACTGGCTCGGATACTTCTTTTGCGTGCCATCCAGTCCAAATTCCTGAAAATACGGCCGCACCCTTTCCAGCGCTTCTTTCTTTTTCTGTCCCTTTACGATCAAAGGCAGGCTGACATTTTCCTCAATCGTGCGATATGGAAGCAGCAGATCTTTCTGCATCATATAACTGATATGTCCTGCTTTTCCCGTAATATCCTCACCATTTAAGATGATCTGTCCCTGTTCCGGCTGCAAAAGCCCGGATATGACATTGAACAGCGTCGTCTTTCCGGAACCGCTTACTCCGAGAAGGCTGATGATCTCCTTGTCGTGAAGAGCAATCGAAATATCTTTTATCACTGTTCTTCCGTCAAATTCTTTTGTAATATTTTTTGCAATTAACTCTGCCATACCTTACTTTTCTTCTAAATAATCATTGGTAAAACCAACATTTTCTTTCAAAGTTCCATCTACAAGTCCTTTTTCATTAAGCCAGCTGTAGAACTTGTTCCAACGCTTTGCATCAATGTATCCCCATTGTTTTGCATCTGCGATATACTGATCTGCCATATATTTCTGACTTAATTTAACCAGTTCTTCATCCAGTTCCGGAGCTGCTTCCAATAAGATATCCGCTGCTTCATCCGGATGTTCTGCTGCAAATTCATATCCTTTTGCAGTCGCTGCAAGAAATGCTTTAGCCTGTTCCGGATGCTCTTTCAGGAAGTCGTCATTGGCAATGATAACAGGTGTATAATAATCGAATGTATCATCAATATCCCGGAAAGCAAAATAATTGTAATCAAAATTCTTCGTTTCTGCTGCTTTTACGGCCCATCCTTCATACACCCAGATTGCATCAACCGTATCTGCTTTTAATGCACTTACTTCATCTGTAATATTCTCCGGAAGCATCTTTACCTGATCCGGATTGCCTCCGTCTTTTTCTACAACATCTTTTATAATTGCCATCTCAATGTCATTATTCCACGTTGCATAGTTCTTGCCTGCTAAATCTTTTGCACTGGTGATATTATCTTCTTTTGCAGAGATAATTCCGGAAGTATTGTGCTGTAAAACAGCTGCAACCGTGGTAAATGGCATCGGCTGATCGCTCACCCAGTTGGAAGACTGCGTATCCTGAAAGCTGACACCAAATTGTGCTTTTCCGGATCCGACCAGCGATTCTGCACCATCATCCGATGGCTGGACAACTTTTACATCAAGTCCGGCATCTTTGTAATATCCATTCTCAATTGCAGTATAAATACCGGTATGATTCGTATTCGGAGTCCAGTCCAATACAAACGTGATCTCCGTTAAATCATCGGATTCTCCTTTTTTCTGATCTGACGAACCACCGCAGGCTGTCAGACTAGAAATAAAACTCATTGTTAATAATAAAGCAATTATCTTTTTCTTCATTTTATATTCTCCCATGGCATACATATTTTCTGCAGCAGATCTACAAACCACATCAAGATCAAACTCAATGCAGAAATCGCGATGATTACTGCAAACATTCTGTCAAATGCATATGCGCTTTTTACTCGTGTCATATAAACGCCCAATCCATAAAAGCCTCCCAGCCATTCTGAGATCACGGCTCCGACAATGGAATACGATACCGAGATGCGCAGACTTGAAAAAAACTGCCCCATCGCGCTCGGCAATTTTATATGACGAAAGATCTGAATTCTCGTTGCTCCCATCGACTTCATCAAACGGATCGTATCCGGATCCGCCGATCGAAACCCTTCTAATAATCCGATTGAAATCGGAAAAAAGGTAACAATGATGATCAAAACAACCTTAGGTGCCATCTCATAACCAAGCCATAAAATCAACAGCGGTGCGATTGCAACCGTCGGTATTGTCTGTGTAATAATAATGATCGGGTACAATGCCTTATACATAAAATCAAAATGATCCATCAAAACGGCACACACAAAACCGATCATAATTCCTCCTGCCAATCCCCAAAAAGCCTCGATCACCGTATATTTTGCATGCATTGCCAGCAATGAAAAATCAGCTGCCAATGCTTTGATCACGTCGATCGGCGATGGAAGCATATATCCGGGTACAATACCGGAAATCGAGATTCCATGCCACAGCACCAGGATCAGACATATGGTTAAGATTGATGGAATCTGTCCTTTTATATTCAACTTTTTACTTTTCAATGATAAACTCTCCTTAACGATCCGGATATAACAGACTGTATATCCGGACAGTCATGTTTACTTTTCATCCAGGTGATGTTTTGTAACCTTTTTATCAATCGTAAGAATATCACCATCCGGTTTGTAACTCACCTTGATGTATGCCGCAACGGAAGGTGCTCCTGCCTTAATTGCGATATGCTGGCATTCTTTTACGATATCCATCAATTCGTCATAATCTCCTTCGATCGTCGTTTCAAAAGGACCTACATAGTAATGGTATCCCGTACTCTTAATGTAATCAATTACCTCATCTACAATACGTACTAATTCGTCATCATTTTTTGCTTCCGGTAATGTCTGAATTGCAACACTTGCGTTCATCTTTTTCTCCTTTCTCTTTCATATCTGCATCCTGCCTCTGTGGAAACTGTGCATATATTTTTTGTGATATAGGAAAGCCAAAAACTTTCCTATATCACAATAAACAACCCCCTGTCAATCAGACAGGGGGCATCATCTCCATATTCCTACGCTGGCATTATCCAGATCAGGTTTTGGGTCTAAAGGTTCTCCTTACTCTCAGCCAATATGATCGGCTCCCCATTTCTTTTGTACAATCTCAGCCTACTCTTTTTATCAGTATTTGTCAAGTAGATTACTCTTTTATAATATCTGTAAAAATTCCATCAACTGCTTTTTGATAATCTTTTGGAGCCAGCTTCAGCTGAATGCCGATCTTCCCTCCACTGACAATCATTTCTTCCAAATTCCGTGCACTTTTATGAATTACAACCGGATACTTCTTTCTCATGCCAAGTGCCGTTGTACTTCCGCGAATATAACCGGTAACCTGATTGATTTCCTTAACATGAATCATTTCTACTGATTTTTCACCAACTGCTTTTGCACATTTTTTCAGATCCAGTTCATCCGCTACCGGAAGAACATATACATAATATTGCCCGCTCTTTCCTTTCGTTGCCAGCGTCTTAAAACATTGTTCCGGATCTTGTCCCAATGTTTCTGCAATGCTGATACCATCCTTGAACTCATCACATTCATAATAGATCACTTCATATTGTATCTTATGTTTCTCCAAAATACGCATTGCATTCGTCTTGATCTCCTTTTTTGCCATATACTGTCACCTCTTTTCCAGATTCCATTATACACCAAATCAAAAATAATGGGGCATCTTCTCATAAAAATGCCCCAACTCTTATTATTGCTGATCGCCAAAATGCGTCAGACGATATACGATTTCTTCTGCAATCTCATGAACCGGACGATCATTCGTATCTACGACAATGTCAGCAGCCGCCTCATACTTTGGTCTGCGTGCTTCCATAAGTTCCGTAATCCCCGGAATATTCTTTCTTCCACGGAGCAGCGGTCTGGAATCATCATCTTTTGTACGTTCCAAAATCGTCTCAGGAGAAGCTGTTAACAGGATAACTTTTCCATTCTTCTTCATCTCCTTTACGTTCACTTCTCTCATAGGAACGCCGCCACCACAGGAAATAACTTTATTCTCAAAATCTTTCATGCCGATGATCAGATTCGTCTCCAGGTTTCTCCAGTATTCTTCTCCGTACTTTTCAAAGATCTGATTAACACTCATGCCTTCTTTCTTCGTCAGATAACCATCCATCTCAATGACATCCATCGCAAGAATCTTACTCAGATAACTGGATACCGTACTTTTCCCGCATCCCATGAATCCAATAATATAAATATTATCACGGAATAAGGTACGAGCCTGAATCTTTTTACTGTTTTCTACAATATACTTGTATACATCGAGAATCTCCTGCTGATATTCACTTTCCTTCACTTTGTTCTTAACAAGCTTGCGAACCTGACGTTCCCGTTCCGGCTGCAGAATCTGCACGCCGCGTTTTTTCTTATATTCTATAATCCCTTCGATAATATGTAATCTCTGTTCCAAAAGACTCACAATCTGTTCATCACATAAATCTAACTGCTTTCTATACTCTTCTAATATAATCATCGTCATTACCTTCCTTTTATTTTCCTTTTATTGATGATTAGTATAACAGACAAGCTTTAACAATGCAACACTTTAGTGGGTGAAAGTATTGTATTTTTTTTCGTACAATTCATGATAATCTCTTTTTCGATTATCATGAACTGACTGATTATGAAGATGAATATCTTACAAACTGCGATGGGAAATAACGTACTTTACAAAAGACTGTGCGACCGGAGAAAGATATTTATTCTTCATTTTCCCCAGATAAATATACCGCTTCATCGTTGGATCAGAGATATGAATGGTCTTGACATCCATCATTCTTAAGATTGGAATATCCGGCATGATTGCAATTCCAAATCCTTCCTGCACTAAACCGGCCATTGCCGAATCTTCTTCCACTTCATAGCTGATCTTTGGACGTGTATCAAATTCCAGAAAATGCTGATCCATAAAATTACGGAAACCACTTCCCTGCCGGAAGTAGATCTGATCGTATTCCAACGTCTCTTTTAAAGAAATCTCTGTCCGATCCGCAAGCGGATGGTTCTTTGGCACAACCAGTTTAATTTGTTCCTGCATAATTGGAATAAAATCAATTTCTTTTTCATTTAACATCCGTGAACAAAAGATGATATCATACTTTTCCTCTTTCAGACCGGCTATAATATTCTCCGTAATTCCCTGATTAAACGTAAATTTGATTTCTTTTTCTTTGGAATTTTTTAAAAAATCTTTAACAAGACTCGGTATAAAATGAGAACCCAGTGTAAATATATAACCGAGATCGATAATCCCGCTCGAATCGCTCGTCATGGCACGTGTTCGTTTGATTCCGGCTTCTAATGTATCGAGCGATTGCGTAACATATTCCAGAAATACTTTTCCATACTTTGTCAGTACCACCCTTCTCCCATGTTTTTCGAACAGATACGTTCCCAGCTCATCTTCCAGACAGGAGATCGCATGACTCAAACTTGGCTGAGTGATGGAAAGCTCCTGTGCCGCTCTCGTATAATGCTCTACTCGCGCAAGTGTTTTAAAATAATATAAATGATTCAGATTCATTTCCCTCTCCCTTTTATGTCGTGTTAATTTTATAACATCATTTTTGACGTATTTCGTAGAAATAACGCACTGATCTATCATTATTTTTATGCATAATCAATGAATTTAATAAATTTTTACTATATTATATCATAATCAATAGATGTTTTCTATCAAAAACACACAAATAATCAATTAGATATTCGTTAAATAAATGATTATAATAGAAGTAACTAATAATAGAAATGGGTTATAAAACAAAATGTGAATGGAGGAACTTATTATGTCAAAATACCCTACTTTATTTTCACCAATTGAAGTTCGAAGACTTACAATTCCTAACCGTATCGTTATGATGCCAATGGGTACGAACCTTGCAAAAGCAAATGGTGAAATCAGTGATGACCATATCAAATACTATACCGATCGTGCAAAAGGTGAAACCGGCCTTATCATTGTAGAAAATGTGTGTGTAAAATTCCCTCAGGGATCCAATGGTACAAGCCAGTTAAGAATGGATCATGATATGTTTATTCCTGCTCTGTACAGATTAACAGAATCTGTTCATACGTATGGCTCTAAGATCGCAGTTCAGATCAACCATGCCGGAGCTTCTGCCATGCCGGCCAGAACAGGAGTACCTGCTGTATCTTCTTCAACAAACCCATCAAAAACAGGCGGTGGAATCCCAACTCCTTTGACGGTTGAAGAAATCCATGAAATTGCAAAAGACTATGCTGCAGCTGCAAGACGTGCGCAATTAGCCGGTTTTGACGCAGTTGAAATCCATGCCGGACATTCTTATCTGATCAGCCAGTTCTTCTCTCCTGTATTCAACGACAGAACCGATGAATTCGGCGGCAGCCCGGAAAACCGTGCCCGCTTCTGTAAATTAGTATTAGAAGAAGTTCGTAAAGCAGTTGGTCCAATGATGCCGATTATCTTACGTCTTTCTGTCGATGATTTTATCGAAGGCGGTAACACGATCGAAGATACGATTGAAACATTAAAATACTGCCAGGACGAAGCAGATATCTTCAGTGCTTCCTGTGCACAAAATGATACGCTCCGTTTCCAGATTGATGCCAACCATTTCCCTGATGGCTGGAGATCTTACATGGCAAAAGCAATCAAAGAAGCGTTTGGAAAACCAACAATTACAATGGGTAATATCCGTGATCCAAAAGTAGCAGAAGAAATCCTTGCAAGAGGCGATGCTGATTTTATCGGACTTGGACGTGGACTGATCGCTGAACCGGAATGGGGCAAAAAAGCTCATGAAGGCAGAGAATGTGATTTACGTAAATGTATCTCCTGCAACATCGGATGTGCAGGAAACCGTATCGGATACAACAAACCAATCCGTTGTACGGTTAATCCAACCATCTATGGCGGAGATGAATATAAAGAAACAAAAGTTACAAAACCTTGCAATGTTGTAGTAATCGGTGCCGGTACAGCCGGACTCGAAGCTGCATGTACTGCTGCTGAAGTCGGATGTACAACATTCTTATTAGAAAAGACAGAAGAACTTGGCGGTCTTGCAAAAGAGATCTGCAAATTCCCGGATAAAAACCGTCTGGGTGACTTCCCGAACTATCTGATCAACAGAGCAAAGAAATTAAAGAACTTATTCATCTTTACAGGCGTTGATGCGTCAGTAGAAGTTGTAAAGAAATTCAACCCTGATATCGTTGTAAACGCAACAGGATCTGTTCCGACTTTACCTCCAATCACAGGTTTACACGAAAACCTTGGCGGTGGAACCGTATTCAGCATCCTGGATTTAATTAAAGACGTAGAAAACGGTGTATATCCGGAAGATTTAACAGGTAAGAAAGTTGTTGTCATCGGCGGCGGTGCTGTTGGTCTTGATGTCGTTGAATACTTTGCTCCACGTGGTGCAGAAGTTTCCATCGTAGAAATGCTTCCTGCAATCGGACGCGATCTCGATCCGATCACAAAGAACGATACAACGGCTCTTATGGCAAAATACAACGTAAAACAGTATGTATCTACGGCATTAAAAGAAGTTCGCAAAGACAACTACTTAGTAGAACGCAACGGCGAATTAGAAGAACTTCCATTTGACTATGGATTCGTATGTCTGGGTATGAGATCTAACAATCCGGTTTATGGAGATCTTGTTGCTGCATTTGAAGATACAAATGTAAAAGTTATGAATATCGGCGATTCTAACATCCGTGCACGCCGTATCATTGACGGTACACATGAAGGACGCAATATCGTTAAGATTTTAAAGCATAACGGATTCTTTAACTAAAAAACGAAAAAAAGATTACCCGGCGGTCTTCCATCTGACCGCCGGGTTTTCTCTTATACTAAAATCTCTTATCAATTTTATTTCTTCCAATAAATAAAACAATCTTCTCAAGATAACGCTTGAGAACGATCTGAATCTCTTCTTTCGGATGAATCGGAGCCACCAATATGGAATAAATTCCGGTCATGTTCGCACCAAATACATCGGTGAACAGCTGATCTCCGACAAACATCGTATTCGATGTATCCGTCCCCATCTTCTTCATCGCTTTTCGATATCCTGATCTTGCCGGCTTATGAGCCTTGTAGATATAATGGCTGTGTATATTCTTATTAAATCGCTTCACACGTTCTTCTTTATTATTCGAAGTAAGGCAGGTATCAAAGCCGATTTTCTTCAAATGTGCAAACAGCGCTTCTGCTTTATCATCTGCATCTGCCCCGTGAGGAACCAGTGTATTATCGACATCAAAGATAATTCCTCTGAATCCACGGTCATAATATTCCTGAAAATCCACATCGTAGGCAGATTTATAATAAACAGACGGATAAAAAATTTTAAACATATCTTATGTACTCCTCTTTACAATCTATCAGCAATATTATATATGATTTTTATAGAAATCTCAAGAATTCCATGCTTCTTCGAATTGATTTTTCAACCGGGCCAGTGCTTTTTTTTCTATACGGCTGACATAAGAACGTGAGATTCCGAGTTCGGCAGCAATTTCCCTCTGTGTCATTTCTTGCTTCCCATACAGCCCATAACGCCTGATGATGATATACTTTTCTCTTCCCTCTTCCATCTCGGATAATATAGCATATAATCGTACAATATTATCTTTCCGAAAGATTTCTTCATCATAGTCTATATCCGAATCATAAATGATATCCAGCAGATTGATTTCATTTCCCTCTTTGTCGCTTCCAATCGGTTCATACATGGAAACATCTTTTGCACTCTTTTTTTTTAATCGAAGCGTCATGAGAATTTCATTTTCAATGCATTTTGAAGCATACGTAACAAGCCGATTGCTTGATTCCGGTTTAAAGGTATTGATTGCTTTGATCAACCCAATCGTTCCGACAGATATCAGATCTTCCATCTCTTTTTCATAATTATGGTACTTTTTTGCAATATGTGCGATCAAACGCATATTATGCAATACAAGATAATTACGTGCCTCCAAATCCCCCTGCAATGCCTTTGACAGATACTTTCGCTCTTCTTCCTGTGACAACGGTTTACGAAACGCGATCAAAAAAAGCACCTCTCAGTCCTTTTATACATGATATGCAAAAAAGGCCAAAATAGTGCTTTTCCTTCTTATTCTTCTTTTCTTCGAAGCAAATATCCAACCGATATCTCCCGTCCAAAATCAACGAAAATCTTTTGTTTTGGATGCGGTGCACTTTCCATTGGATTTCCTTCTTCATCTTCAATCGCTTTGACGATCACTTCTTCATTCTCTCCGGTCGGAACCATGATTTCAATCGTCTCCCCAACAGAGAATTTATTCTTCTGTTCTAATTCGATCCATCCTTTTTCGTTTATACTCTGTACGATTCCTATATATGTATATTCTTTTTCGTACGTATTGCTCGTATAAATCTGAGAATTCTCGTCTGTCTTCCCAAAATAAAATCCGGTTGTAAACTGACGATACGTGCATTTTGATATCTCGCTGTGATAATAATCCATATGTTCCCGGTAATATGCTTCTGATATGGCATAATCATCCAGCGCCCTGCGATATGTCCGGGCAACCGTTGCCACATACAATGCCGTCTTCATACGCCCTTCAATCTTCAGACTGTCGATACCTGCATCGATCAATTCCGGTATATATTCTACCATGCACAGATCTTTGGAATTAAAAATATACGTGCCGCGTTCATTTTCATACACAGGAAGATATTCTCCCGGGCGGCTTTCTTCCATGACTGCGTATTTCCAGCGGCATGGATGTGTACATGCTCCATGATTCGCATTTCTTCCCGTAAAATAATTGCTGAGCAGGCAGCGTCCGGAATGAGAGATGCACATTGCTCCATGCACAAACGCTTCAATCTCCAAATCCTCCGGTATCTTTCGACGAATTTCTTTTAATTCTGCCAATGACAGCTCTCGTGCTGCAACGACACGTGTCGCTCCCTGCTGCTGCCAAAAACGGTATGTCATGTAATTCGTGCTGTTCGCCTGCGTACTGATATGAAGATCGATCTCCGGTACTTCTTCTCTCGCAATTTGAAATACTCCGGGATCTGATATGATCAACGCATCCGGTTTAAGTTCTTTTAACTCTCGAAAATATGCACGAACTCCATCCAGATCATAATTATGTGCAACAATATTCGCGGTTACATATACTTTTTTTCCATGTGCATGAGCAAAGACAATTCCTTCTCTCATGTCCTCTTTTGAAAAGTTCTTAGCTTTTGCACGAAGTCCATACATCTCTCCGCCAATATAAATCGCATCGGCACCATATATCACTGCAGTCTTCAGCACTTCAAGGCTGCTTGCAGGTATCAATAATTCTGTCTTTCTCATAATATCTCCTATTCGCAGACGTTCTTTCCGTCAGGCAACCCTGACACTGACCGTAACTCCATCTCCAATCGGCAGAACAACTGTCTCAAATTCTTTCATATGTGTAATTTGATATAAATATTCTCTCATACGTTTATGAATCGTTCGATTCCGACGCTCGATCGCATAGCGGGATTTGACAACATCTCCTTCCTGTAAGACGTTGTCTGATATCAAAACGCCGCCAATCGGAATCAATCTCAGTAATTCATCCAGAAAGTGGATGTATTGTCCTTTTGAGGCATCCACAAATATCATGTCAAAAGAACCTTCTAATGTTCTCAAAATATCCATCGCATCCCCCTCTAAAAGAGTGATTCTGTCTTCTTTTGCAAATGCAGCGATATTCTTCTTCGCTTTTTGGATTCTTTTTTCATTTCTCTCAATCGTCGTAATCATTCCGTCTTCCGGCTGATACTGATTCATATATAACGCAGAATAGCCTACTGCTGTACCAACCTCAAGAATATGATGCGGCTGTTTCATCAACACGAAAACTTTTAATAATTCTTTTGTCTCTTTCCTAACAATCGGCACATAATGTTCTCGGGCATCCCGCTCGATCTGCATCAGTTCTTCACAGTCATCGGATGCCAGAGAGTGAATATATGCGACGATTCTTTCATCTACTATCATATTGCTATCTTCCTGTAAATTCATCCAGCATGTCATCGATTCCCATACTCGTAGAGACCTTGTATGTTCCCGGACATAATTCATAATACTGATAATCTGAACAATAGTACCTGAGTACCATTGCATAACGGCTTCCAATCATCTCTTCATCTTTCAGCTGATATGAGAGATCGGTAATCCCCGTATCATCCGTGATCCGGACGGTAGTTTCCTCTTCTCTGCTCTTATCATAAGGTACATTGGAAAATGAATAATATGCCAATTGATTCATCCACAGAAAAATCAGGATGACCGTAACAATTACAAGAGCTTCCAGAAAAACCGTTCCAAATGTCCTCCAAAACTTCTTATTCATTTGTCGTTTTATCATCCTGAATCCTTTCTTTCTCTATTCAGACTGTTTATATCTCATCGATAAAATCAATATCCATCTCTACTTCATCAGCAATTTTAATATAGATTTCACGCATCATCAGACATAAGCGGTCTGTTGCTTCCATAAAATCGACTACACTCGAATTCATCAGAATATCGTGATACTTTTGCTGAAGTTTTTCCATCTCATCAAAATTATCTACTGATTCCATATTTAATTTGTAATGCTGTTTCCGAAATTCGTTAAATTCCTGAAACAGTTCCTTCTGACTTTTTAAATTCTCCAGACTCTCCTGATATTGAATATACCGATTCGATTGTTTAATCTCTGAAATCAAATAGCTGGTTGCTTTTTCTACCTGTTTCACTTTTATCCTCAACCCCTATACTTCCATAATGATCGGCAGAATCATAGGATTTCTTCGTGTTTTCTTCCACAAGAAGTCACTTAATGCGTCTTTTACAACTGCTTTAATCCTGCTCCAATCAGACACGTTATGATTCAGGCAATCATCTAGTGCATCTGATACTACTTTTTTCGCCTCATCCATCAGGCCTTCTGATTCCCGAACATATACAAACCCTCTTGAGACAATGTCCGGTCCGGCCAGAAGCTGATTGGTATGGTGTTCTAACGTAATCACAATAATTAATAATCCGTTCTTAGAGAGCTGCTGACGGTCACGCAGTACAATGTTACCAACATCCCCAATTCCAAGGCCATCTACCAGAATTCCCTGCGCCGGAACTTTTCCGGTAACTTCACCTTTCTTCTTAGACAATTCCAAGACATCCCCGGAATGAAGAACGAAAATATTCTCCTTCGGAATTCCCATATCCGCCGCGATTTCTGCATTGCTGGTCAGATGACGATATTCTCCATGAACCGGAATCGCATATTGAGGCTTTGTCAATGCATAGATCAGACGCAGTTCCTCTTTGCATGCATGTCCGGACACATGCGTATCCTGAAATACGATCTTCGCACCCTTCTTTGTCAGTTCATTCATGATCTTGGAAACCGCTTTTTCATTTCCCGGAATCGGAGAAGAACTGAAGATTACAACATCATTCGGTTTAATGATTACCTTTTTATGACTGGAATTTGCCATACGCGACAATGCAGCCATCGTCTCGCCCTGACTTCCGGTTGTGATCAGCGTCAACTGATCATCGGTATAGTTTCTCATCTGTTCAATTTCAATAACGGTATTATCCGGAATCTGAATACATCCGAGTTCTACCGCTGTCTTAATGACATTCACCATACTCCGGCCTTCAACGACAACCTTTCGGCCATACTTGTGTGCAGAATTAATAATCTGCTGCACCCGGTCTACGTTCGATGCAAAAGTTGCAATGATCAATCGTTCTTTTCGATACTCATTGAAAACATGATCCAGTGTCTTCGCAACGGTTCTTTCAGATGGTGTATATCCCTCCCGCATTGCATTTGTGCTGTCAGACATCAGGGCCAGTACCCCTTTCTTGCCCAGTTCGGCAAATCGTGCAAGATCGATTGCCTCACCGAACAACGGCGTATGGTCAATCTTAAAGTCTCCGGTATGCACAATAATCCCTGCAGGAGTGTAAATTGCCAGTGCTGCTGCATCCGCGATACTGTGATTCGTCTTTATAAATTCAATCCGAAAACACCCAAGATTGATCGACTGTCCGTGCTTGACCACTTTTTTCTTGATTGAACGGGTCAGCCCGTGTTCTTTTAACTTGTTGTCAATCAGCCCCATCGTCAGTTTTGTTGCATAAATAGGCATATTAATCTCTTTTAATGCATAAGGAATCGCTCCGATATGGTCCTCATGTCCATGCGTGATCACGAGTCCCTTTAATTTATCAGAGTGTTCTTTCAAATATGAAATAT
>Ga0129309_1000670_pt1 | contig 24078 bp, 37 predicted proteins | sample L1105metagenome_FD_94439 | JGI IMG/M metagenome (GOLD analysis project Ga0129309, IMG submission 94439) | Ring-tailed lemur group fecal microbial communities from Wisconsin, USA - L1105 metagenome | ecosystem: Host-associated > Mammals > Digestive system > Large intestine > Fecal | place: USA...
CTGTCCGTCCTCATCTACCGGCCCTTCTGCAAATACCTCTGTCCCCTGGGCGCCATCTACGGATTGTTCAACCGCTTCTCCCTCTACCGGTACGAGATCGACGCCCACAAGTGCACCGGCTGCGGCCTGTGCCACAAAGCCTGCGAGATGAACGTCAAGGTCTGTGAGACCCCCAACAGCGCCGAGTGCATCCGCTGCGGTAAGTGTATCGAGGTCTGCCCCACTGGCGCTATCCAAACCACGTTAAGCAGTTCCCGTTCCTCCGCCAATATGAAATAAGTATTTTATGCCGGAAGGCCGCCCATCTGACAACTGGGCGGCCTTCCGGCACTTTATCCTTGAAAATTCATAGGAGGCATCACACGCCTGTCATCCGTTCCGTCACAGTTCATCCAACAGGTCCTGGATCTCATCGGCCAAATCCTCCAGCTCCTCGTGGCGGTCACCCCAGGCCTCGTACTCCTCGCTCTCCATATCCTCCGGTTCCCGCTCGTCCAACTGGTCGAGTTGAGCCCGGACCTCACCCAAATAGGAGAGCAGCTCTTCCCGACCCATGCCCTCTAAATCTGGCTCATCTGCATACTGGCTGAAGTCAATCATATCGGCCATAAAATCACCTTTTCTTGTTCAAATCTTTATCGTCCCGCTCTGTGACACCGATACCAGAGTTTTTCCACACAGAGCGGACCATCACGCAATACTATTGTACCATAAATCTTGTCGAAAAGCAGGCTTTTTCGATGCCACAGGTCTCTTTATCCCCTGACTGCGCATATTCTGATATGAGAACGGAACGAGAGAAGGAGTCGTATTGTCATGAAAAGATGTGTTCCATTAGAAGCGGCGGCCGAAGCAGTCTGCGAGGACGCGGCTGTCCCGCCGTTGATCTTTCAGCTGCCACCCGAAGAGGGCCGCAAACGCTTGGAAAAAGCCCAGGATATTCCAGTATATCTCTATCCCGCAGAGGTCTCCTCCGCAACAGTTAATACCGGGACCTGGGGTGCAATTTCGGTCTATTCCGTTGCGCCCCACTCTGGGACCGACATCAAACACGTCATTTTTTACCTTCACGGCGCGGGATGGGTATTTGGAAGCTTCCACACCCATGAAAAGCTGGTTCGGGAGCTCGCGGCTCGGACCAATTCGTTGGTGGTCTTCCCAGAATACACACGCTCACCCGAAGCAAAATATCCCACGGCAATTGAACAATGCTATTTTGTGCTTTCACACCTGTGGGAAATCATCGGCAGACGCTGCCCTAACGCCGATCACAGCACATTGACCGTTGCAGGAGACAGCGTAGGTGGAAACATGGCGATTGCCATGGCCCTGATGTCCCAAATGCGCAGCGGGCCTAAGATCCACAAGCTGCTTTTGTATTACCCTGTGACCAACGCCTGCTTTGATACCCCGACCTATCGCCAGTTTGCAGTGAATTATTACCTGTATCGGGCGCAAATGCAGTGGTTTTGGCGGCAATACACCGCTTGCTGGAAGGACAGGGACCAAATCACCGCCTCTCCCCTGCGCGCAAGTGTGGATTGCCTGAAAACGATACCGGACACTATGATCATCAACGGACAGGCCGATGTTTTACGCAGCGAGGGGGAAGCCTTTGGCGAAAAGCTCCGCTGCGCGGGTGTAGCGGTCACCGCCATACGGGTACAGGGCACCATCCACGATTTCGTGATGCTGAACGCGCTGGACCAGACAAACGCCTGCCGCACGGCCATGGATGCGTCCACCGCATGGATCAACCGCAAGAACCAATCCGAGTAACCATTTTGCTAATACCCTCGTTCTCTCAAAAGTCCTCCACTATAAACAGTGTTACATGCCCCCTCCAAATAATCTTTTTCAGCAGATATCTCCCAAGGCCACAAATCTCACACCACTCGCATGAATCAAGGACACAGCAAATTCATAGCCTCCCCCGCCGCGGCTACTGATACGTGATTAGCTCCAGAAAAAGGGGGCGCCATGTACAACGGCCAATTAGGAACCTTTATCCAAGCATCTGGCGCCGGCGGCTTAAGCTTCAAACGCTTTGTTCCTGGAGCCCATCTGCTGTGCCCTGTCCGTGCGGATGGCAGGCAGTTCTGTGGCGGGACTACTGCAAGAGGGATTTTGCTTTTTACGATATCTCATTCAACTAGTGTGAAAACACCAATGCGTTGCTAATATCCATTGGCCACCGGGAAAATATCCTTTCCCTAGTGAAGCTCCTTCCGGTGTATTGCCACCTTAGCCTGCTGTACGCTCTCGAGCCTTCTCCTCAGATACAGACTTTTCAGAACGCAGTGGCACAATCCTCGCGCTTGTAATATTGTGTGCCTCCCACAGCAATCACACTCTGGGGGGCATGCCTTGATACAACCTTTTGGTCTATATTTGACACTTTTGAATCTTCTGCCTTAAAAAGTGACGCATTGCAGCCAAGGCAGGAACCATGGTATGTAGACAGCACCCCTGAAAACACCGGCTTGGCTTTTTCCGCAGGGATTCGGACATTCTATTTGCCGACATCTTCTCAGCGGTATAGTCCCAACAGTTGGGCGGCTTCCTCAACATATTGAACATCCTTTCTATTTCATGTTTCCGCCGTGTTTTGGCGCTCTATGATGTTATTCAGACTCGAATTTTTCAATTTTATTTTCCAAACCGCTCTCGGATCTTTCGACCGGCGCCGCCTGGCACTGTTTGGCGCTGTTCTCTCCAAAGGGGCTTGCTCTTTGGCGGTGTTCAGCACTGGCGTGTCCATTCAGAACTATCTGCCCGCGGGTCGCTTAGTGGGTACGGATTCTGCGTATTTATGAGATAACGACGGTTTTGGAGGTTTATGCAGCGGAATACAGAAACGAAAAACCGGCATTGGTACGGAGCAATCCGCGCCAATGCCGGTTCCATTATCTTCGCTCGTAGATCAGCTCCACAATGCCGTTTTCGTTCCGGGTCTGAATCAACTGCAGCTTCCGTTCCTGCTCCAGATCCCCGAACAGACGGACGCCGCCCCCCCAAATGGTGGGGATAATGGAAATCTGGAACCGGTCGATCATGTCAGCCTCCATCAACTGCCAGACGATGTTTGCACCACCGCAGATCCAGATGGTTTTTCCTTCCTTCTGCTTTAACCTGCGAACCAGCTCACAGAGGGATTCATCCGTAAATTTGATTTTCTCGGCGGGCTCGCCACCCCGATGGGTAACCACATAGGTGGTCATGCCCTCATAGGGCCACACACCGGGAGACAGCTCGGTCGTAATCTGGTGGTAGGTGTTCCAGCCCATGACCACAGTGTCCACCTCTTTGATGAACTCGGAATAGGTGTCCGTAGTCTCCTCGACACCATCCTGCCCACTCATCCAGTCCACATTACCGTCCGGTCCGGCGATATAACCGTCCAGACTCATGCCAATATATAAAACGACTTTTCTCATTTTCCGCTCCACTTCATGGTATAGTCCATCTCCCCGGTGTCCTTGTCCACGCCTTCCTCAACCACCGAAAAGCCTTCTCTGAGATAAAACTCCACAGCCGTCCGATTGCGCCGATAGACATTCAGCGTAAAAGTGGGATGGCTTGTCTTAATATGCTCCAGCAACTGTTTTCCGATACCCGTGGAACGGTGCGCCTTATCAACAAAGATGCCCGCAAGATAATCGTCCTGCATTCCGATGAAGCCCTGGACCTCGCCGTTCAGCTCGCATACAGTGAGTTCCGCCTGCAGCAGCAGTTCCCGCACCATCGGGGCGTTCGATACCCAGTAATCCGCAGGCACAAAATCGTGGGCTTCCAGATTGCCCTCCAGCCAGAGCTGCATGACCCGATCAAGGTCTTGGGGCTGAAATTTTCGAATCATGTCCATTCGTCTATCAGGATAAGTGCATCTTGCCGAACTTGGACAGAATCGCCATCACTTCGTCCAGTTTGTCTTCCCTGATATAGTCTTTGATCTCTGCGTTGAATTTTGTCAGAAAAGCCAGATCGAAGCAGCCGCTGTTCTGCCGCTCGAAGCTCTCCGCCAGGAGTGCTTTGGCCTTCTCCTGGCACTCTTCCTTTGCGCGCGCCATGATAAATTCAAAAAACTTGTTTTGTCCTTCGTTCATTTTTACACCTCATTTTTTTGATACTCCGGGCACGGATGCCTTGGCGTATTTTTCACTCTGTTACTCGGTTTCGAAACATTCTTCGCCAACTACGTCCTCTACTGCGATTACTTCCGATATTCCCTGTACCAGCATACTTACCACGTTTGTTGCCGTGGTTGATATAGCCACTGTCGGGATCGGTTCGGCTGGTAGTGCGACGTTTCTTTACAGTTTTTATCGGTGTTTTTTTGAATCCCGGTTGCTGAGAGAGCTCTTCATCCAGACAGTCCAGATAGCTTTGTATACTTTGCTCCACTTCGATTTCCGCATCGATCCAGCTTTCTCGGGATACATTGGCCGAGATATAGCTTCCATCTGCAGCCATCGCTTTCCTGCCATTTACGTGTTCTGGTTTTGCTGAAGGTGGAGTGATCCGGAATTGCCTCATTCAACTCAAAACCACAGAACCAACGATAAGCGAGATTGAGCTGCACTTTCTCCTCCAACCGACGTTCTGATTTGATGCCATACAGATAGCCCATCAGAAGCATCTTGAACATACAGACGGGATCAACAGATGGACGTCCAATAGAGGGATAGTAAGGTGCAAGCAAGTCATAAATGAACTCCAAGGATATGATTCGGTCAATTTTCCGCAATAAATGGTTCTCTGTGATCAGAGATTCCATATCCACAAAGGCCATTGCCATTTGTCCATCTCGCCGCCCCATCATGCTCTATCCCTCCTTATGGTTATTATACCACATAGAGGCTCTTGACACTACTTTGTCAACAGATCCAACTCTTGACGGTACCTCCGCATGGTCATGCTCATCTGGACTCGAAAACGGGTTTTGACAAAAAACGTCGAGAAAATTTCACAGAACTTTGCTACAATAAGCATGTCAGGAGGTGATAGAGATTGAACGAACAGGTTTTAGCGGTCCAGCGGATGCAGGATTATATCGCGGCGCACCTCTCCGAGGAGATCACCTTAGCAGAGCTGTCGCGGACAGCCATGTTTTCACCTTGGTATGCTCATCGTATTTTCCGGGAGCACACTGGCTGCGCACCCGCCGATTACATCCGCCGTCTGCGGCTATCTCAGTCTGCCCTGCGGCTACGGGACGAGCACATCCGTATCATCGACGCGGCGCTTGACTGCGGATTCGAAAGCGTGGATGGCTATCAGCGTGCTTTTTTGCGGGAGTTTGGCTATAATCCAAAAGAATACGCCATGCACCCGGTTCCGCTCTCTTTTTACCGCCTACGGCGTCAAATTCCGCGAATATTTACGTAAGGAGCGATGTAAAATGAGCGGCGTCAAAAATGTGTTTATCCAAGTAGTGGAAAAGCCCGCCCGCAAAGTCATCGTCAAGCGGGGCGTGGGCGCCACGGAGTACATGAGCTACTGCGGGGAAGTGGGCTGCGATGTGTGGGGCGTGCTCACCAGTATGAAGTCCCTCTGCGGCGAACCGGTGTGCCTGTGGCTGTGTCCGCCCTACCAGAAGCCCGGCACTTCCTCCTATGTGCAGGGTGTGGAAGTGGAGACGGACTATGATGGCTCCATCCCCGAGGGCTTCGACGTCATCGAGTTGCCTGCGGCCACCTATCTGATGTTCCAGGGGGAACCGTTTGCGGAGGAAGATTTCTGCGAGGCCATTGAGACGGTGCAGGAGTCTATGAACCGCTACGACCCGAGTTTCATCGGCTGCCGTTGGGATGATGAGAATCCCCGCATCCAGTTGGAGCCGCGAGGAGAACGAGGGTACATCGAGTTACGGGCGGTCAAACGATAATATGAAAAATGAGCGGCCAAATCGGCCGCTCATTTATTATTTAGCCCAGCTGTCCAGGACGAATAACATAGTCGTTGTTCATAGTGGTTCCTCACTTTTGAGTTTGAGAATTGATTTGTAGATAGTATACCACACTTGTTGGGGGTTCACCATCCCCGAAACCTCTTTCCCCACAGCGGCTTGCGTGGTATACTGGCAACAATGAGGTGATTTTGATGACAGCCGATGAACTGATGTTTTTCAATACGATGCCCGGCGTCCTGCCGCTGTATGAGATCCTACGGGATAAGCTGCTGACCGAGTGCCCGGACACCACCCTGAAGGTGCAGAAATCCCAGATCACCTTCAAGGCGAAATACGGATATGCCTTTGTGTCTCTGCGGCGGATGAAGGGCTGCCCCGAGGTATTCATGATCGTGTCCTTCGGCCTGTCCCACCGGCTGGACTCGCCCCGCATCGCGGTGGCTGTGGAGCCCTATCCTAACCGCTGGACGCACCACACCATTGTGTCCGAAGCGGAGCAACTGGATGACGAGCTGATGGGCTGGCTGCGGGAAGCCCACGATTTCGCTCTGGTCAAGTAAAATGAGGAGGATTTCACGATGAGAAAGAATTTTGGTGCAAAGCCTTGGACTTATCCCCAGCCGGTATTTATCATCGCCGCTTATGGCGAGGACGGCACACCCAACGCGATGAACGCGGCCTGGGGCGGCATCAGCGACAACACCCAGATATCCATTTGCCTAAGCGCCGACCACAAGACGACCAAGAACATTCTGGCTAAGGGCGCGTTTACCGTCAGCATGGCCGACGCGGCCCATGTGGTCGCGTGCGATTATGTGGGCGTTGTTTCCGGCAACGATGTACCGAACAAGGTGGAGAAGGCGGGCTTCCATACGACCAAGTCCGAGTTTGTGGACGCGCCCCTTATCGACGAGCTGCCCATGGCTGTGGAGTGCAAGTTTGTAAGTTATAACGCGGACACCGAAATTCTGGTGGGAGAGGTCGTCAATGTCAGTGCGGATGAGTGCGTCCTTGCGGAGAACGGCAAGATTGACCCGACTAAGCTGCGCCCCATCACTTTTGATCCCGTCAACAACGCTTATCTGGTCTTGGGCGAAAAGGTTGGAAACGCATTCCGGGACGGTTTGGCGCTGAAATAAACCGGGATTCGGGTGTAAATTGGTGGATTATGAGATATATTTTGCTCTTACGCGGCATCAATGTCGGCGGGAAAAATAAAGTCAAGATGAGCGAGCTTAAGGAACATCTGTCCACTCTTGGCTTTTCAAATGTTGTACCCTACATCAACAGTGGAAATCTGATCTTTGAGTCTGACCTTGAAGCCCAGGAGATCAAAGAGCAGATCCGGCGGATGCTGGCCGAACAGTATCCTTTTGACATTCTTTTTGCCCTGATTGATGCGGCGGCCTACGCAAAGGCCTTTTCCGATTTGCCAGACTGGTGGTGCGGCGAATTGGCGCGTCGGGATGTGCTGTTTTTCACCGACGAGGTAGACCGAGACGGAATGATCGAGGACATCCGTGGAATGAAGCTGCACAGCGAGGCGGTTTACTTTACGGACATCGGTGTGTTCTGGGGCAAGTTCGACGAGAAGGAGTACCTGCGCACTGCCTACCACAAGCAACTGGGGAGCAAGGTGTACTACAAGCAAATCACGATCCGCAACGGAAATACTGCAGAGCGGATTTTAAGAATGCTGAAGGGATTAATGGTTCCCAAAGGCCCGTATGCAGTAAGAAAGTAATAGCAGGTGAAATATGTCACATCCATATGAGCGATACGAAAATAGTTCTCTTTGGAACGCATTCAATCGAGGACTCGACGATTTGTCCGGGAATGAGGACATTGTGGAAAACACGGCCAGAGAATATATTGTCGGCTACCTTTGTGAAATGATCGTCCACAGCGGTTTGACGCAAACTGATTGGAGACCATAAGGGCGCGAGAGCGATTTTTGTGGGACGCTTGCTGAGAGCGCCATTTCTGCGCCCTATACAACTTCCAGCTTAAAGAAGGCGCACCCATGAACCAAAAATTTTATTGGACGGTGCGGCTCTTTTCTGATGGCCGGGTAGTCGATTCAAAATATTTTGAAACACAGAGCGAGCGGGATGCCTTTGTGTCGGAGCATCCCGAATGGAAAAAGCGCGGCAAGATCTGCGCTGAAAATCTTGAAAAGCATTTGCGAGGTGAGCCGAAAATGAACTGGATCGATGAAGCAGCCGCAAAGTTGAAGCGGAAAAATCAGGTGTTATTCGCCAAGGACTCCGAGTATCTGCAGGATCTGGTCATGCTGTTTCAGGGGCAGGACCATCGGGTCATGGTCCTTTGGGCGCTGGACCTTGCCGCTGAATCCATCGCGCAGCTGGAGGAAAAGTACCCCGAGGAGCGGCGGCCCAGAGAAGCGCTGGAAGCGGCCCAGGAGTGGGCGGCAGGTAATGTCAAGATGCGATTTGCCCAGCGAAAGATATTGGACTGCCATGCCGTTGCGAAGGAGATTACCAGCAAGGAGGACATTGCCATCTGCCACGCCATCGGTCAGGCCTGCGCGGTCGTCCATACCGCCGGACACGCCCTCGGCTACCCCATTTATGACCTCACTGCTTTGATCTGCAAATACGGGATTGAAAACTGCGGGGAGGCTGTGGAGCGGCGGAAACAGGAATACATTAATAAACTGCTCTACTGGAACGCGCATCTGTGTGACTACCAGGGCACATGGGCGGCATTTATGCTCAAATAACACGGAGGACCATCTATGATCGTTTTTATCACCGGAGCTTCCCACACGGGCAAGACATTACTGGCCCAGAAGCTTCTTGAGAAATATAACTATCCCTATCTCTCCATCGACCATCTGAAAATGGGCCTGATCCGGAGCGGACAAACCACGCTGACGCCCTGCGACGACGCGGAGCTGGAGGCCTATCTCTGGCCCATCGTCCGGGAGATGGTCAAGACAGCCATTGAGAATCATCAGAATCTGGTGGTCGAGGGCTGCTACATTCCTTTCGACTGGCAGAAGGACTTTGACGGGGCGTATCTGAAAGAGATCCGCTTCTATTACCTGGTCATGACGGAGAACTACATCCGAACCCACTTCGACGCCATCAGGGGACACGCCAGCGCCATTGAAAGCCGTGGGGATGATGCCTGGTGTACCATGGAGTCTGTGCTGGCGGAGAACGCACACAACCTCGAGATGTGCAGAAAGTTTGGCTTTGAACCTGTTTTGATCGACGAGAGCTATCAGGTGGACATTGAACTGTAACCGACAGGAGGTGCTTCCATGAACCGGAAAAAATTAGAGTGCTACATCACCGAAACTTACAATTCCGAGGCGGAAGCGCCGTGGGTAAAATATCCCGACAACACAATATTCCGCCACAACAGCAATCAAAAGTGGTTTGCAGCACTGCTGAAAGTTCAGAAAAAGAAGCTGGGACTGGCCACAGATGACATGGTGGATATCGTAAATTTGAAGTGTGACCCGATTTTAGCGGGTTCGCTCAGGACGGAACCAGGCATTTATCCGGGCTACCATATGAACAAGGAGCGCTGGATTTCGGTTCTTTTGGACGGCAGCGTAGCGGATGAGATGCTCAAAATGCTGCTGGATATGAGCTTTGACCTGACGGCGCCTAAAGTTAAACGAGGTAAAGATATGGCTTTCAATACAGTTTCAGAATATTTCAAGGCTCAGACTGAGAACGGCCGGGCCTGCGGCGAACAATTCGCCGCCTTCATGGAGTGGGAGTTCCCGAACCTGCGCCCGAAGATTTCCTTTTCCATGCCCATGTGGTGGGTGGGGAAGAAGATGAACGAGGGCTATGTGGGCTATTCGACGGCGAAAGGCCACTTCTCCATCCACTTTTCCGACGAGGACTTGGTGGCCCGGCTGGGTACGGAGCTGCCTTCCTGCAAGACAGGCAAGCGGTGCATCAACATCAAATACGGCGACGAGCAGGCCTTTGAGACCGTGCAGGCAAAGGTGAAGGACTTCCTGGCGGAGCTGACGAGATGAAAGGTTTTGAACGGGAAAATCAACTGTTGTCCCTTTGCGGCCTGAATTGCGGCCTGTGTCCCATGCTTTTGGGCGGGTACTGCGGCGGCTGCGGCAATGGAAACCAGTCCTGCGCCATCGCCCGGTGCAGTCTGGAACAAGGCAAGGTTGAATACTGCTATGAATGCGGCAAATATCCGTGCGAGAAATACGACGGATGCCAGGAGTTCGACTCTTTTATCACCCACCGGCGGCAGCTGGCTGACTTGGCGCGCGCCAAAGAGATTGGCATCGACGCGTACAACCACGAGCAGACGGAAAAGAAGCAGATTCTGAACGATCTGCTGGAAAACTATAACGATGGACGCAAGAAGACGTTCTTCTGCGTAGCAGTCAATCTGCTGGAGCTTCCCGAACTGCGGGAGGCCATGGAGCAGCTGGGCGCAGCCGATGAACTGCCCATCAAGGAAAAGAGCAAGTACGCGGCGGATGTGTTCCAGAAGATCGCTGACAGAAGAAACGTGGAATTGAAACTCCGAAAGAAAACCGGGAGGAAATAAGATGATTCGGGAAATTTGCAAAGACGAGGTGTTCCTCGCCCAAAAGGCTGAGCCGGCGACGGTGGACGACCTCTGCGTAGCGCAGGATTTATTAGAGACTCTGGAGGCACACAAAGAGGGCTGCGTGGGCATGGCGGCCAACATGATTGGCGTGAACAAGCGCATCATCGTCTTCGACAACCAGGGCACCTACATGGCTATGTTTAACCCGGAGATTGTCAAGCAGTCCGGACCCTACGAGGCGGAGGAGGGCTGCCTGTCCCTCATCGGAACCCGGAAAACCAAGCGTTTTCAGTCTATCAAAGTCCAGTACCAGAACGAGAAGTTCCAGGTGCGCTTCAAGACCTTTACTGGCTGGACGGCTGAGATTATCCAGCACGAGATCGACCACTGTGAGGGCATCATCATTTAAGGGAGGCCGCTATGAAGAAGTGTAAGATCACCGTCATGCACATGGCCCGGTGTGACGACCTGATTGCCCAGTACGAAAATCCCATCTCCCACGCCTGCGACATGGAGGTGGGTCAGGTCTTCGTGGCCAACGGCTGGGAGAAGCCTGAGGGCTTCTCCCAAAGCGCCTGGGATACCCTCTCGCCTTTTGTGCTGGCCCTGAGCCACGGCGGAGAGAACTTTTACGACGGTTGGATGAAGAACCCCAGATCCGCCATGCTCTCCTGCAACGACGGGTTCCGTCCGGTGAGCTTTCTGGTTGAGGCCCTGGACGAGGATGCGGAATAGGAGGAAGATTTCATGTTTGGACCCGATCCCAACGCGATCCCCCCCCGAGGACTTCGTGCGCCATGTGACGCACCACTATGAATTTCTCGGCGACAAGCTCATCATCGGCAAATTCTGCGCCATCGGCAAGGGCGTGGAGTTCATCATGAACGGTGCCAACCACCGGATGAGCTCCGTCACCACCCATCCCTTGACGGCGGCAGTGGAGGCCGAGCGGGATATGGATCTGATTGACTTGGGCATCGCCAAGCTTCGCTTTACCGTGGAGGCAGGCGGGCATTTCGAGTTCGGGCAGAATGGAAAATTTGTAAAGGATTGATACTATGATCGTTTATTTCACTGGAACCGGCAACAGCCGGTACTGCGCTCAAATGCTGGCGGAGAAACTGGGCGATGAGTGTGTGGATTCCGTCCACTTCATCCGGGACGGCATTGCGGCGGAACTGATCTCCGACAAGCCCTGGGTGTTTGTGGCCCCCACTTATGGCTGGCAACTGCCTCATGTGTTCATGGACTTCCTCCGCAGCGGCAGCTTTGAGGGGAGCAAAGACGCTTATTTCGTCATGACCTGCGGTGGGGACATCGGCAATTCCTCTCCGAAAAACCGGGCGCTCTGCGAAGAAAAAGGGCTCCGCTACCGCGGAACCCTGGAAGTGGTCATGCCGGAGAACTACATCGCCCTGTTTGATGCGCCGGAGGAGGCCGAGGCCAAGAAGATTATTGCCGCCGCCCAGCCTACGCTGGAGCGCGGTGTTACCGTCATCCGGGAGGGGCAGGATTTCCCCGAGAAAAAAGCGGACTTCAGCGGGAAGCTGAAATCCGGCATCGTCAACACGGTTTTCTATCAGTTTGTCATCAAAGCCAAGCCTTTTATCGTGTCCGACACCTGCGTTGGCTGCGGCAAGTGCGAGAAGGCCTGTCCGCTGGGCAACATTCAGATCAAGGACGGTACGCCTGCCTGGGGCGACCGTTGCACCCACTGCATGGCCTGCATCTGCGGCTGTCCCACCGAGGCCATTGAGTACGGTAAAGCTAGCAAGGGCAAGCCGAGGTATCAGTGCCCGGAGTACAAGGACTAATATAATACCTCATCATGTGATTGCCTGTATTAAGAAGAGAAAACACTTATTACATTAACGGAAGCATATGAAAAGATGCTTGAACCAAGTGCCACCAGTAAGGCAGTCAAGAAAGTTGGAGAAAAAGTCCCTCTGATAACCATCGGTTTGAACCGTTGCAAATTTTGCAACAGTTGCCTCTCTCCAATTCACCTTACAAGGATATGCTTTGATGGGTTACGAAATTTCAGGCAGCCGGCTTCGCTCAAACATTGCACTGCCATACTAAAAAAGTGAAGTTTACTGGAACTTACTTGTCAGCGGATAGGGTATATAATGTTGACTTTCCCTCAAAAATAACATTGTTTCTTCTACAAAATTCTTTGACTATCATATTCTAACGAAATCCACATGATAGGTTTTTCTTCATTTCTTGATGCCGCTGCGTAGACATAATCTAACTGCTCCTGAATGGCGTATGGTGTTATCTCAGGTATTCTCATGTTTAATACCTCCCAAAAATGATAAGGTAAGATGAGTTGCGCAAATTGAAAAAGGGATAAAAAGACATGGTTTGCAGATCTCTGGTAGAATGAAGTCACGACACACCATTCTGAAAGGAGACAGCAAACCACGTCCGAGAAAATTGTACAGCTGAATGAGGAAGTAATCAAGGGTCAGATCAAGGAATTAGTGCGCGGCAGCGTGGAAGAAACCCTGAACGAGCTGCTGGAGGCGGAGAAGCTGACCCAGGCGGCCCGGTACGAGCGCAGTGAAGAGCGTCAGGGCTACCGCAGCGGCCACTACAGCCGGAACCTCACCACCACTTCGGGGGACGTCACGCTCAAGGTACCGCGCCTCAAGGGGATCTCGTTTGAGACAGCTATCATCGAGCGGTACCGCCGTCGTGAGAGCAGCGTCGAAGAAGCGCTCATTGAGACGTATCTGGCCGGCGTCTCGGTACGCCGTGTGGAGGACATCACGGAAGCCCTGTGGGGCAGTAAGGTATCTCCCTCTACCATCAGTGAGCTGAACACGAAAGCCTATGTCCATGGCGGAATCGCCCACTGCAGGGCAGCCGCTATCCGTACGTCTATGTGGATGGTATCTATCTGCGCCGCAACTGGGGCGGGGAGTATGAAAATGTGGCCATTTTGGTTGCATTGCCGTCAATGAAGATGGATACCGTGAGGTCCTGGGTGCTGCCGAGGGTATGAAAGAGGACAAGGCCAGTTGGGTCAGCTTCTTTCAGTGGCTCCGTGGCCGCGGCCTGAACGGCGTAAAACTCATCGTTGGAGACAAGTGTCTGGGGATGCTGGAGGCGGTGGGAGAAGTGTTTACCCAGGCCAAATACCGGCGCTGTACAGTCCATTTCTACCGAAACGTATTCTCCGTTACCCCGCGCTCCAAGGTGAACCTGGTGGCCAAAATGCTCAAGGCCGTCCATGCTCAGGAGAGCAAGAAAGCCGCCCGGGAGAAGGCCAGAGCTGTCGTGGAAGAACTGCGGGCAATGAGACTGCCAAGAAGGTGGAAGACGGCGTTGAGGAGACACTGACCTACTGCGAGTTCCCCTTCGAGCATTGGACCCGCATCCGGACCAACAATATCATTGAGCGACTCAACCGGGAAATCCGCCGCCGGACTCGTGTGGTAGGCACCTTCCCGGACGGCAACTCCGCCCTCATGCTGGTCTGTGCCCGTCTGCGCCATGTGGCCGGCGCCCAGAAGTACATGAATATGAAGCACCTGGAGGCTGCCCTGGAGGACGCCTCCATTGCCGGCTGACTTCATTTTCACAAGATCTGCAAACTAATTTGCGCATAACTCTTGACGCCACCCAAAAAAAATTAAATATCCTATGTTATTACCTCTGCACGAGAGATAAAACATAGGAATCTGTAATGTTTTATTCATTTTGTTTTTTCCTTTTCTCCAATTTAGTCAATAGATTTTTATGTGATTCTTCTTAAAAATAACAAACCCCACGTATAACTATGTTATACGTGGGGTTTGTCTAATATGGTCCCCCGGCCGATTGTAAATCCGAACTTTCAATATCGGCAAAATCAATCCTTGTCTCGCCCTCTTTGTAGTTAAATGTGATAAGGATATAATCGTCAAAAATGGTAATAGCGTTTACAAAGCTGTCAATCAACCTCCTGCGGGCGTCCAGCTTGCTTGTATCCAGAGAACGGAAACGGCAGACGAAATAAATGACATCCTCACGGCTCACGGCAGGGTGCTTCATTTCCTCTTGGATGATTTGAAGCTCAATATCCTTTTTTCGTTCTTCCAGTTCATCCAGCCGCTGCTTGGTGGAAGCATTGATAATCCCCATCTGAATAGCGTTGAGCATATTGGTGATGCCGCTCTCGGCTTCTTCCAACTGCTTGCGGAGGGCGGGGAGTACGCTGCTTTCCCGGCTCTGAATGTCCATCACGGCATCCGCCACATACTCCACAAAATTATCATCCATGATTTTCGCCATGACCGCATTGACAACAGCGTTTTCCAGCGGCAGCTTTCGGACGGTCTTGTGCTTGGCGTCACAGGCACGGTGTTTCTTGGTATTCACACAGCGGTAATAATGGTACTTCCGGCCCTTGCTGGAACTTGTTCCGCTTTCGCCTACCATCATAGCCCCGCAAGTGCCGCAAAACAGCTTTGTTGTCAAAAGATAATCGTCCTCGGCCTTGTGCCGTGCCGGGGCTTTCCGGTTTACTGCAAGCCGCTGCTGTACCCGGTCAAACAGGTCTTGCGGGACGATGGCGGGAATCCCGTTGGGCGTGACGATATGGCGGTAGCTGTACTCTCCGATGTACTTCCGGTTTTTCAGCAGGCGGGCCATGAAATTAAGGTCGATTTTCTTTCCCCGCACCGTGGTAACGCCCCGTTCGCTCATATATGCAACGATTTCTTTCATCGTTGCGCCCTTGTCATACATGGTGAACATTTCCAGCACAGCGGGAGCGGTGCGTGGGTCGATCTGGTATTGCATATCCTTGTCGATGATATAGCCGAAAGTCGGCGTACCACCGTTGTACTTACATTTCAGGGCGTTCTCCGTATGGCCCCGTATGACCTTTTCGGACAGCTCGGCGGAGTAGTATTCCGCCATGCCCTCTAACATACTTTCAAGGATGATACCCTCCGGCCCATCTGAAATGTTCTCGGTGGCAGACAGCACCTTGACACCATACTTGCGAAGCTGGGCCTTGTAGTGGGCGCTGTCATAGCGGTTACGAGCGAAACGGTCTAACTTCCAGACGATGATAACATCGAAAAGGCCCTTTGCGCTGTCCTTAATCATGCGCTGGAAGTCCGGGCGGTGGTCGGTCTTGGCAGACATGGCGCGGTCAATATATGTCCGCAGAATGGTAATATCATTTTTCTTGCAGTAGGCCGTGCATTCCCGAAGCTGGCCCTCAATGCTTTCTTCCCGCTGGTTGTCGCTGGAATAGCGGGCATAAATCACAGCTTTCATGTCTTTTCCTGTCCCTCCTCCATGATACGGAATAACGCCTCTTTCAGACGCTTATTGACTGGTGCTTGCGGGTCAAAACACATTTCGATAAAATCCCGCAGTTCCTGATTTTGAATGTTCTTGCCTTTCAAACGCTCCGGCTGGTAATCATACAGCTTGCCCTGTGGCTCGTCTGTGCGGCAATAGAGATAATCCATCGATACATCGAAGTAATCCGCATATTTCAAAAAGACCTCCGGTGACGGTGTGGATTGTCCGGTTTCAAATCGGTTGATACGGGATTGTTGGACGCCTAAAATCTGCGCCATTTGTACCTGTGTCAGCCGGATGCCCTCCCGCAAGGCCCGCAGCCGCTTACCGATTTGCTCCATATAAAATCACTCTCCTTGCAGATAAAATATCACAAATAAGCATAAAAGTAAATATTGATTTTGAAAATTATAATTACTATGCAGCGTCAGCACTTTGTGGCTGACGCTACTTGATAACTGAAAAGCACTCCCTCCGGCTCCTGTCAATGGCGGCACTGCCGTTCATCTCGACCATTGACAGGGGACAGAGGGCGTGCAAACAAAAAATTTCGGGCATGAGATAACACGGAATAACACGATATAACTGCATATAAGGCCATATAGCACAATATGACCCATTCGTTCATGAATTGTTTACTTTTCGGCACATTGACAAACTTTTTTGCATAAATTATACTGTAATTGCCGCAGAGCTAATTTTATAATATGAATGAAAACAACTAACAACTCAAGAGGAACGCTGCTTTCAAGCAGCAAAGTAAAGGACATGGGCGGTGCTATGAGCCGCCCAAATTGGCAGGGCATGGGAAAGCGGTTGCTGTACGCAATCCCGTTAAATGCCCGAAAGACGGAGATGGAATACGGCTCCAATTCTGTATTCCGATATAACATTGAATTATCGTGAACGGGTTTTGCGCGTCGGAGGTGGATAGCAACAACTATTCACCCAAGGCGTATTTCACGATAAGGAGGTGGTCGCTATGGTATATGTTCTTTTTTCGCATACCCTTTCGCACCAATACCATAGTCCCCAGCGACGCAATTTCCAACGCGCCACCTCCGGCGTCAAACCCAACTAAATTGTAATCTGTAATCCGAGGACCGAGCTTTGGCTATTTATGTGCCAAAGCAAAACCCGGATTATAGAGTCGAATTAGCAAAGCTGATAAACGGATACTTAGCCGAACGGGAATGGAGTCCCGCACGGCTGGCAAGAGAATCCGGCCAGTCTAAAGCGACTATCAGCAGAATTACAAATTACAAGAACGGAAACCCCAAATACCAGCCATCGTTGAGAACGATACAGGCTATCGCCTTGGCGCTGAAGCTCTCCCGCGAACAAAGGAAAAAACTGTTTGACACGGCTTTCCCAGAGTTCCGCGTATGGGAGGAGGCGGCGGAGCAGGGCTATACTGTGAACGAAACCAACGATATCCTGTATGAGAAAGGTCTCCCATTACTGACAACTGAACGATAAACCGAAAGCCGACGCCCTATACAGCATGTGGGCGTCGGTTTTTTTGCGCTCTTTTTAAGTGTTTCACGCATGAAACAACATTTGAAAGTTTCTTTGCTATGATAAGCACAACACAAGGCCGCGTGTTATGTACCTGTCAACCGATGGATGGCGCTTTGCGCCGTAAGAAAGGATTTAGCAATGAAACTGACTGATTTAATCGTTTCCCCTAAAAGCCTTGGCGATAAGCTGTGGCTGGTAGATGTGTCCCCGGCCTACGAGTACAAGGACAATAAGCGTACCGATACCGTCCTCGGCTATCGCTATTCTGTTGCCCTGCCCGAAAAAGGCTTGGACAAAGTCGATGTACGCATTGACGGACAGCAGCAGGCAGAGGCCCCGAACGGCTATGTGGAAGTGCGCTTTGATGGGCTGGAAGTGTTTATTTACTGGTCTAAGGGCGAATACCATGTGGGCGCAAAGGCAACCGGAATCCGTATCGTGAATCCGAAGCCTTGACCCATTGGGCGGCGCTGGGGCGCAGACGGGGAACAGATATTTTTCCCTAAGAAAAATATCCCCCGGCGGCAGCGTCAGCGCCGCCCGCTTGCCATAAGGGTTAGTATTACCCTTATGGCAACCATGTAGCATGTAGCAATTACAAAGGAGCCTGACATGGAGAACAATACACAATCCCGCAAGTGGGCGCTGGTCATCAATAACCCATTGGATGCCGGACTTGACCACGCTGCTATCCGGGAAATCCTATATCGCTTTTCTCCGGCCTATTTTTGCATGGCGGACGAGATAGCAACAACCGGAACCTATCACACGCATATTTTCCTGTTTTCTCCCTCGCCCATGCGCTTTTCCACGGTCAAAAATCGTTTCTCCACGGCGCATATTGAGAAAGCATACGGAAGCGCAAAGACAAACCGGGCCTACATTCTCAAAGAGGGGCGCTGGGCCGATACCGACAAGGCAGAAACCTCCGTTCCCGGCACCTTTGAGGAATGGGGAGACCTCCCCGCCGAAAAGGAGGAAGAGGCCCCGGAAATGTTCAAGCTCATTCAAGACCTCCGGGCCGGAAAGTCTGTTATGGAAATCATCGAGGATAATCCAAAACTTGCTTTCCGTATTCGAGAGATTGAAACCCTCCGTCAAGCCATTTTGGAGGAAAAGTACAGCGCTGAAAACCGGGCGCTGGAAGTGACCTATCTCTATGGCGCAAGCGGAACGGGAAAGACATGGGGCATTTTTGAGAAGCATGACAGGAAAAGCATTTGCCGTATCACCGACTACGGCGGCAAGAACGGCGTCCGCTTCGACGCCTATCATTGTCAGGATGTGCTGGTGCTGGAGGAATTTCATTCGCAAATCCCTATCAGCGCCATGCTTAACTATCTGGACATTTATCCGCTGACACTTCCCGCACGATACACCGACAGAACCGCTTGCTATACCAAAGTCTATATCACCAGCAATATCCCTTTAGAGGAACAGTACCGGGATATTCAGCGGTATCAGATGGAAACATGGCGGGCGTTCCTCCGGCGGGTGCAGAATGTCATTGAGTATCTGCCGGACGGTTCCACCGTCCAGCACAAGAAAGGGGGCTTTCCCTGTGACACAAAATGAAAAGTTTCAGATCCGAAGAAGAAACGCGCTCCGTAACCTATGGCAGAAATTGAGCGGAACGCCAGATTTCCCTGTGAAGCTGGCGCTGGCTGCGCTGTACCTCATTGGGGCGGTGTATGTCTGCGTCAGACAAGCGGCATGGCGCACGCTGGCGGGAAATATCCCCTTGCTCTCTCCGCTGCTCAAGGCTGCGATGGAACACGCCTTGCTTGCCTATCTGCTGGCGGGCGCTGCGGTGCTGCTGCTGGCGCTCCTGCTCTATCCCTTTGGCAGACGGGCAACGAAAGACCAGCTTCAATGTATCGGTTTAGTAAACCATGCGGGGATGCCGCCCGATTTGCTTCACAAGCGCCGCGACAAGGACAATCCCCGCGTCACGGTATGGGAGTTTCAAAATCAAGGCGTTCCGCTGCAGGAGTGGGAGAAGAAGCGCCCCGCCATTGAAACGGCGCTAGGAATCAGCATTGTCAAGCTGGCCTACGCCAAAGGCAAGAGCCGTGTGCTGGTGTATGCTGTCTCTGCTGGAGACGATTTGCCGGAAGTTCTGAAATGGAGAGACAGCTATCTTTCCCCTAAGAGCTTTGTGCTGACATTGGGCGAAAGCTATACCGGCCCTGTAACAGTCAACCTCGCGCACATTCCGCATATCCTCTTAGGCGGTTCCACGGGCAGCGGAAAGAGCGTTCTGCTGAAACTGCTGCTCATGCAGGCGCTCCATAAGGGCGCGGAGGTCTACATTGCCGACTTCAAGGGCGGCGTGGACTTTCCCAAGGTCTGGCATGAGAAATGCCGGATGTGCTTCACGGAGGAAGATTTGCGTTATACCCTCGACCAGCTCGCGGCGGTGCTGGAATACCGCAAGAGCGCGTTTAAGGCGCTGGACTGTCCAAACATCGACGCCTACAACGAAAACGCAGAGCAGCTGCTCCCACGGCTTATATTTGCCTGTGACGAGGTGGCGGAGATGTTAGACAAGACCGGAGCCGATAACGAGCGGAAGAAGCTGATGGCGCAAATTGAAAACAGGCTGTCCACCATCGCACGGCAGGGACGGGCGTTCGGCATACACCTTATTCTTGCCACGCAGAGGCCGGATGCAACAATCATCCCCGGCCAGATACGCAACAACATGGATTTCCGTGTTTGCGGCAGGGCGGACAGCGTGCTTTCTCAAATTATTCTCGACAACACCAGCGCCGCCGAACAGATTCCCAAGGACGCACGGGGCCGCTTCATCACCGGAGATGGCACAGTATTTCAAGGCTATTTGCTCGACGAGAGACAGCTATAATAGGGTGATACCATGCCGCGCAAAAAGAAACCCAATGACTATGGCACAGGGATTCCCTATCACGAGGTAGAGGCCCTTGCCCGTGTCCTGCTCCCGGAAATTCAAGCGTTCTTTGAGAGCGAGGACGGGCAGCGGGAATACGCCGAGTGGAAAGCAAAGCAACAGGCCGAACAAAAGAATAAGGTATAACAAAGGCGGGGACATCTTAACCGATGCCCCCGCCTTAATATTATTTGAATTATGAATGAGATATGTTATCCGACTCCTACTTTTTGCTTTTTAGGGTATAAATTCCCCATGCCAACATATAGCCAAGCAAAACTGCACCAGCCATCCATAAACACATAGCAGCACTAAATTCCCATCCCAAATAAGGAACAGATGGTTGCTTTATTGAGTAATATAAAGCACCACCTAACGGAAAAAGTTCCATCAAAAAGAATGATATGTAGCGGGATTTAATGTGATGCTCTTGCAGCTTGAATAAAACCAAAAGCTGCACAACCATAGCAATTATAATGCAGAGTATCAAAAATGGCATAGTTTTCACTTCCTTTGATTATTATTGCTGCCTCCTAATATTTTGCGAAAAATGGCCCATAATGCCCATAATATTGTACCCAATATTGTTCCTATAAACATGGCACCAAATGCTAAAAAACCGGCCGTCGCACTGCTCATCATAAAGTCTGGTTCAAATAACCCAGGATACGGGAGGTTCCAAGCCCGATCTGCAATGTACCCATATCCCGCAAAAGATAAAAATGCAAACGGAAGAATTCCGATGCAAAATCTCATTTTTTTACCAGCCCGCAAGCAGATGGCAAATTGCACAATAGCAGGCACAAGAATCAAAAGCGGGAAAAAGTCAATATCGAGTCGAAACATGCAGGCCTCCCCTTCCGTTATGAATTAGTAATCATTTTTCGTATAAAGCACCGATGTTTTTAGCCATAAAGGACAAAATAGTTTTCTCCACGAGTACACAATTCCCCTGCTGCATTTCATTAAAACCGCCTCTATCAACTCAATTATAGCAAATTAAGGGCAAAAAAGCAAGGGCAGGAATGAATTCCTACCCTTGCTCAATTCATAGAACATTCTCAATAGAAATGATAAATCCGAACACATTACCTACTTGGATAATGTAGTTCGGATTATCATTACTTGGTCCGAGTGGGGAGACTCGAACTCCCGGCATCCAGCTCCCAAACGTGTGTCGGAACTTTCAGCCGGCACTCTGCCACCCTCTTTGGCCCTTTCCGCCGCTCCGGCAATTCCTCTTTGACACTCTTTTGCCCTGCGTGTTTCAAGCAAAACTTTCTCCTTTTGGGATGGGTGTGGGATTGGATTCTGTATATTAAAAGATGTTCCGTCCGGGATGAGCGGCGATGGCAATCCGAACCACCGCAGAAAGGACGCAGAAAATGCGCCGCATAAACAAAGAATAGCCGCTTTCGCCTGCGGCCTCGGATCGACAGAGCCATCCACCTATGGTATGATGAGACCAGAGCGAGAAAAGCCGCCGGATGATTTCCATGGTCAACCAGAAAAATGATGAAATGGGCAGGGCGAGAATATGAAGCTTAAGAGATATTTGCCGCCACTTATCATGTGGATCATTTTTGAAACGATCGCGGTGACATTGTGGCTTATACTGGACAATCTATTCTATCTTTCAACTTCTCTTATATCGGCACTGCAATTGCTGTTGGGCTGGTCTTATATCAGCAGAAGAAAAAATACGCCCGCAATATCGTGCAGTTTGCAGTCGGCATGTATATGCTCGTCTGCCTGGGGATTCTTTGCCGGGAAAATATGCAGATTGAAGGATTTTGGTACTATCTTTTCCTCGGCGTATTTGAAGCGGCCACCATTCATTATGCCGTTGCAAAAATTTTTGGCCCGCTGATCTTTGGGCGTGGGTGGTGCGGCTATGCCTGTTGGACTGCGATGGTTCTGGATCTGCTCCCGTTCAAGGAACCTGCTGCTCCACGCCGGCGCTGGGGCATGATCCGCTACTTTGTTTTTGCAGCTTCTCTCATATTTGTCACTCTGCTGTTTGTTCTCCAGATCCCGCATAAAGAGGATATCATGTGGTGGAGTTTTATCTTTGGCAATATCCTCTACTATATCGTCGGGATCGTCCTTGCATACCGCTGCAAAGACAACAGGGCGTTTTGCAAATACATCTGTCCTATTACCGTTTTCTTGAAACCGGCAAGCTATTTTTCGCTTTTCCGCATTCGTGTAGAGAAAGAGAAGTGCATCGGCTGTGGGAAGTGTGAGAGAGTATGTCCGATGAACGTGGAAGTGCCCCATAATTCCCGAAGAAAGAAACATGCAACAGAATGTATTTTGTGCATGAAATGCGTAGAAGAATGCCCCCAAAATGCTTTGAGGCTATAACACAGCTTTATTTGGATACCTCATACTCCGCCGGATTGCCAGACAGGCCTTCCTATGATACGATAACACCAGAACGCGAGGAGGTGCCGTCATGCCCCTGCAAATTGTACGAAACGATATCACCACCATGAAGGTGGACGCCATCGTCAACGCCGCCAACGAGCGGCGGAGGTGTGGACGGTGCCATCCACCGTGCCGCTGGGCCGGAACTGCTGGCCGAGTGCCGCACCCTGAACGGCTGCAAAACGGGACAGGCCAAAGTGACCCGCGGCTACCGCTTGCCTGCCAAGTTTGTCATCCACACCGTGGGCCCCATCTGGCGGGGCGGCAGCTACGGGGAGCGGGAACTGCTGGTCTCGGCCTACCGCTCCTCTCTGGAGCTGGCTCTGGCCTATCAATGTGAAACCGTGGCGTTCCCCTTGATTTCTTCCGGAGTGTACGGCTACTCCAAGGATCAGGCCCTGAAGGTGGCTGTGGATACCATCGGGGATTTTCTGCTTGCCCACGACATGACGGTGTATCTGGTGATCTTCGACCGGGCCGCCTATACCATCGGCGGGAAGCTGTTTGCGGACATTGCCGCCTACATCGACGACCGCTATGTGGATGCCCACACCGACAGCCGGGAGATCCAGCGCCGACGGATGGCTATGGCCTCCGTGCCCATGGAGGAATCGGAGTGTATGCCTGCCCCCTGTGCCACGGCGCCCTCCGGTCTGGACGAGGCCCTCAGCAAACTGGACGAGAGTTTCTCTCAGATGCTGCTGCGGAAGATCGACGAGCGGGGCATGACCGACGCCCAGTGCTACAAAAAGGCCAACATCGACCGCAAGCTCTTTTCAAAAATCCGCACGGATGTCCACTATAAGCCCTCCAAACCCACCGCCATGGCCTTCGCTGTGGCGCTGGAGCTGCCGCTGGTTGAGGCCCGTGAAATGCTGGAGAAGGCGGGCTTTGCCTTCTCTCACGCCAGCAAGTTCGACATCATCGTGGAGTATTTCATCGCCCACCAAAACTACAACATCTTTGAGATCAACGAGGCCCTGTTCGCCTTCGACCAGAGCCTGCTGGGAGGATAATGCCATGCCGCGGATGGATATAACAGAAATGGCCTTTGCCAAGGTCTACCCCCTGCTGGTGGCCAAAGCGGAGAAAAAGGGCCGCACCCGGGATGAGGTGGATCAGGTCACCGCATGGCTCACCGGCCATACGCCGGAGGAGCTGGCCGGGCTGGCGCAGTCCAACACCAGCTACGGCGACTTCTTCCGAAACGCCCCCGCCATGAACCCTGACCGAGCGCTGATCACCGGCAAGATCTGCGGCATCCGGGTGGAGGAGATAGAGGACCCGCTCATGCAGGACATCCGGTATCTTGATAAGCTGGTGGACGAGCTGGCCAAGGGCAAACCCATGGAGAAGATCCTGCGAAAATAGTTGTCGCCTGCCAGGCGACCCATTGGAAGCAAAATCCCCCTATACTGTGCTTGTAAACCAAACA
>Ga0129309_1000671_pt1 | contig 24005 bp, 27 predicted proteins | sample L1105metagenome_FD_94439 | JGI IMG/M metagenome (GOLD analysis project Ga0129309, IMG submission 94439) | Ring-tailed lemur group fecal microbial communities from Wisconsin, USA - L1105 metagenome | ecosystem: Host-associated > Mammals > Digestive system > Large intestine > Fecal | place: USA...
ACTCCTGCTCGTCCCGCAGCAGGTTGGTCAGCTCGGGGACAGGCTGGGGGGCCAGCGTCTCGGGGACGTTCTCCCCCGCCCCGAACACCGCCACGCAGAAATCCCCCAGCTCCCCCAAAAGGTCGCCCTCCCCGGCCAGAGACTCCCCCAGCCGGGAGAAGGCCGACCGGAAGTCCGTGTCCGAGGAGATCATGGACAGGACGTCCGCGCGCACCTGGACCATCTTGGTGGGAAAGACCCCTTTTCCGATATAGACCGCCAAAAACAAAACCAGGCACGCCAATAGCTGAAGCAGCCGGGCTCGCTCCTGGCGGCTCAGCCCCGCCCGCCTGGTCCGCCGCCCGGACCAACCTTCCGAAACCCGAACGTCCCTTCTGCCGCCGGAAATCTGTCCCCGAGCGTACATCACAGTCCCTCCTCCGTCTGATTTCAAGATACAAAAGTTTATTCTTGGAGGGATTTGGATATTCCTCTTGACAGACGGCCCAGAAAAAAATATAATGTATTAGCTGACCATCGGGGTGTGGCGAAGCTTGGTATCGCGCTTGGTTCGGGTCCAAGAGGCCAGGGGTTCGAATCCCCTCACTCCGACCAAGGGTAAGTCCTTATGGGACTTACCCTTTTGTTTTTTATATACCTATATTTACATATTGCTAAAAACTGTTATAATTAAGAACAGAATAACATGCGTAAGGGGGAGAAATTACTTATGGCAATTGCACTGCGGCCAACACTTGAAAAACAACTACCTTATCGGATCGATGATGTATTTGAAGCATTATCAATGGTTCTTTCTCAAATGGACGGATACACATTGCAAGATGTGCAGTCAGCTACACGTTCCTTTAGGGTGAAAACGAAATCCACCTTAACGCGTTCTGGGGCAACAATTCGAATTGCCTTATCTTCGAAAGACAACAATAATGTAAACGTTGAAATGACGGCAACCCCCAATGTTCCTACGCAATTATTTGATCTTGGGGATTCAATGACTAAGTCGATGGAAAAAATCTTTCAATACTTATCTTTGGAATTAGAAAAATATCAACAAACTGCTACACCTATCAACGAAACGACAAGAGACAAAGATATTGTAGAGCAACTGCAGGATTTAGCTCAACTATACAAAGAAGGTATCCTTACGGAAGAAGAGTTTACCGCAAAGAAAAAGCAACTATTAAATATTTAAAATAGCTTTACAGATTGAAGTCCTATAACTACACTCCGACCATAAAAATGCCCACACCTGAAGGTATGGGTATTTTTATGAATACCGTAAGAGATTAAAATGCTCGGACGAAATGAATTCGCCCTGCGCAATTCTCCGCCGCATTGCGGCTGCGAATTTACGGCGCAAAGGCGCCGCCCACAGACAGCAACATTATAAACGGACAAAAGGTCCTCTGAAATGATTCGATTTCAGAGGACCTTTCGAACTTATTAGTACCTTTTTCGAACTTCAGCTTGGACAGTTTAACCGTTTTTACAGTCGGCTTCAATGCCCTCTTCATCGTCAGCTCCATGGTCTATGGATTGGCGGACTCTATGCAGCCTGCCATCAGTTACTGCTACGGTTGTGGGCTTCCCAAGCGGGTACGTGCTCTGGAAAAGCGGGTGCTGGCTACGGCGGCATTTCTCTCCATCGGCGCGCTGCTGCTGATGCGGTTTGGCGGCGGCTGGCTGATCAGCCTGTTTGTCCAGCAAAATGACCAGGCGCTTTTGGACATGAGTCTGCGGGCCATGGAGCTGTTTTCTCTGTCCTATCTGGTCAGTTGGGCGGATACCTGTCTCAGCTCCTATCTGACGGCACTGGATCGTCCCGGTCGCTCTCTGACCGTCTCCCTCTGCGGCACTCTGGTGTTCCCTATCCTGGCATTGGCGGTTCTGGCGCCGGTGTGGGGACTGGACGGCATCTGGTGCATACCTCTGGCAGCGGGAATCGCCGGCACGGTCGTAGGTGTCATAGCCTCAAGCTCCATTCATCAGGCCAAGAAAGCAGGGTAGTCCAGGGTCTCTCTCGGCTGTGAGAGCCCTATGCCCATCCGCACGGGCAGTAAGACCAGCCACACAGTCTGCTAGGCTCCTAATGAAAAAACGCAGTACCCGCTTCTTTGGGAAACGGGTACTGAGTCTTTCTTTTGTTTCCAGCAATGGAAATTTTGCTTGCCGCTGGCGTGCCTTAGCCCCAGACTTCTTCCGCAATTTCTTTGACCAGGGCCAGCTTCTTCCACTGATCCTCCTCCGTGACGAGATTGCCCTCCTCCGTGGAGGCAAAGCCGCACTGCGGACTGACCGCAAGCTGCTCCAGAGGCACATACTTGGCGGCCTCGTGGATGCGGGCAATGACGGCCTGCTTGTCCTCCAGCTTGGCGTCTTTGGAGGTGACCAGCCCCAGCACGACTTTCTGATCCTGGATAAAGCGCAGGGGTTCAAAGTCGCCGGCCCGGTCGCTGTCATATTCCAGAAAGAAGCCGTCTACCCTGCATCCGCCGAACAGCGTCTCCGCCACCGGCTCATAGCCGCCGGAAGTGAACCAGGCGGAGCGGAAGTTGCCCCGGCAGATGTGCATGGTGATGGCCATGTCGTCAGGCTTGGCCTCCAGAGCCAGGTTGATCATCTTCACATACTTACGGGCCAGTCGGTCCAGGTCGATGCCCCGGGCGGCGTAGGCGGCCCGCTTTTCCTGGGAGCAGAACTCGCCCCAGGCGGTGTCGTCCAGCTGCAGATAACGGCATCCCGCCGCATAAAAAGCCCGGATGGCTTTCTGATACGCCAGGGCGATGTCCGTCAGCAGGGCGTCCTCATCCTGGTAGCGGGGAATGGGCTGGTAATGCTCCTCCCGGACGCAGCAGATCAGATGGAGCATGGACGGAGAGGGAATACACTGCTTGGCCGACGCATCCTCGGAAATCGACTGTAAAAATGCAAAATGTTTCAGGAAGGGATGATCTGCGGGAAAGTCGACTTTGTCCACGATCTTCAGGGTCTGGCTCTTCGGCTGATGGCCCTGGAATGCAACGGAGAAATGGTCTGCCTGGACGCGCTCAACACCTTGCAGCCCCCAGAGAAAGTCCAGATGCCAGAAGGCACGGCGGTACTCACCGTCCGTCACGGCACGCAGGCCGGCCTTCCGTTCCTTTTTTACCAGACTGCGGATACCTTCATCCTCCGCCTGCTTTAGTTCCTCGGCGGAAACAGTCCCGGCTGCATATGCCTCACGGGCCTTTTTGATCTCCTTCGTGCGAAGGAAGCTGCCAACAATGTCATAAGAATAGGGGGCTTTTTTCTGGCTCATATCATGATTCTCCTTTGAATGATTATTTATAATTTGATTTCGGTTATATACCGTTTTCTGCGGTGCGTTAACTATAACCGAATCCAATTGTTCTGTAAAATACAAAATGCCTGCCGTTTGTCATAGGAAATTTCTATGGCAAACGGCATCACGCCTCAAAGAAGTCTTCGCTTATCCCTCATTCTATGCTATACTACGGGGCAGAGAAAGAGGTGGTCTTTTATGACCCTGCAGCAGCTAAAATATGTCGTGACCGTAGCCGGGACTGGAAGCATCAGCACTGCCGCCCGAACTCTGTATCTCTCCCAGCCCAGCTTGACCGCGGCCATTAAAGAATTGGAGACCGAACTGGGAATTACCATCTTCAGCCGTACCAACAAAGGTGTTGTGCTCTCCATCGAGGGCGAGGAGTTTTTGGGATATGCCAGACAGGTCATGGAACAGACCAGTCTAATTGAGGAAAAGTACCTGGGCAAGGCGGTGGGCAAGCATCAGTTCTGTGTCTCCGCCCAACACTATTCCTTTGCGGTGGAGGCCTTTGTAGATCTTCTGCGAGAGTACGGCGGGGATGAGTACGACTTCCGAATCCGGGAGACCCAGACCTATGAGATCATCGAAGATGTGGCGAAGCTCCGCAGTGAAGTCGGTATCTTGTATCTCAATCAGTTTAACGAAACCATTCTCCGCAAGACGCTCCGGGAAAATGACTTGACCTTTCAAACGCTCTTTACGGCGGCCCCTCACGTCTTTGTCAGCTCCAAGAATCCGTTGGCTGGAAAAGAGGCAATCCGCCTGGAAGACCTGGCCCCCTACCCCCGTCTCACTTATGAGCAGGGGGAACACAACTCCTTTTATTTCTCGGAAGAAATTCTCAGCACGCTGGAATGCAAAAAAGATATTCGTGTATGCGACCGGGCCACTCTGTTCAATCTCCTGATTGGCCTGGATGGTTACACCATCTGCAGCGGCGTCATCAATGAGACGTTGAACGGGAGAAATATCATCGCCATTCCCCTTCTGGTGGACGACTATATGGAGATCGGCTATATCACGCAGAAGCAAATCGTACCCAGCCGATTCGCACTTCGATATATCGAGGCGCTGAAACGCCGCACACAGGGACTGGATCGATTCGTTAATTCACAATAAAAGGCTGATACTCACACACGCGTGAGTATCAGCCTTTGCCATTGTCGGTGACAAAACGGGATTGGTGCGGAGCATCCCGCACCAATCCCGTTTCTTACTGCTTCGTTTCTTGTCTCGTTTAAAACAATCTAAAGATCCGTCAGTTCAGTCCATCCGGACGCTTGGCGACGCGGTATTCAGGCGGGCGATAAACTCCTCCCGCGTGATGTCCGTCTGCTCCCTCTTGCTCTTCGTGTCCGCCAATTCGGTCCAACGGCGAACATCGAAATCCGCCGAGTGGGTGAAATTCGCGCCGTCCATAGCCACATGTTCTGGGCTATAATCTCCTCCATGCCGGAGGATGTGATCTCATCCGCCATGGATTCCCATCACAAAACTGTGACGGGAATCGTTTACGCCTTTTGCAGCTGCTGCAATTTTTTTGGATCTGTGATTTCAATGGTCCCTCGGGTCAGTTTCACCATGCCCTCGGTCTGGAAATAGCGGAGCATCCGGGTGACCACCTCACGGGCGGTTCCCATGTGGTTGCCGATCTTCTCATGGGTGATTTTCAGCGAAGAGGTATTTTCCAACACGCTTTCCTGGATGAGAAAGCCTGCAAGCCGCTTGTCAAAGCTCTTCCACATGACCTGCTCGATGAGCCACATAACCTCGGAGAACCGGCTGCTCATCAGGTCGTTGGTATAGTTGGCGATGGGCGCGGATTCTTCCATCAGCGTTTTATAGATATCCGGCGGGACGATCCAGAATTCCGTATCTTTTTCTGCTTCGATCGTCAGATCAAACTGGATATTCCGCATCATGCAGGAGGCGGAGAACAGGCAGATGTCCATTTCAAACAGGCGGTACATGGTGATCTCTCTCCCCTCGTCCGAGAGGATATAGGCCCGGAGCTGGCCGGAGCGGATCAGCAGCAGACCCAGACAGTCTGCGGCGCCATTATGCAGAACAGTCCCCTTGGTCACACTGCGGCGCTGGGCGGTATGCGTAAGCGTCTCCTGCTGCGTTTGCGTCAACTTATCCCAGATTGGAAAGTAATTTGAAAAATCCACACAGGCACCTTCTTTCTTTGTCTGTTCGTAGTATAAAATAATAATTGGCATAAGTCAAATATAGATTGACATTTGCTGAACAGTGACTATAATTTTATATATGGTATATGCCAATAACCCGCGGAGGTGAATCACATGCCCAGGCCAAAAAAATGCAGACGGATCTGCTCCCTGCCGGAGAATTCCGCCTTTCTTCCAATCAATGGCGGAGACGAGAAGCAGCCGATTATCCTGACTGTTGACGAGTATGAGGCCATCCGGCTGATTGATAAAGAAGGCCTCTCTCAGGAAGAGTGCGGCACCTGTATGAAAATCGCGCGCACCTCGGTCCAGCTGATCTACGCCTCGGCCCGCAAAAAGATTGCGAATGCTCTGGCAGACGGTCTGCCGCTGAAAATCGAGGGCGGTGATTATAAGCTCTGTGACGGGAAAGAAACCGCCTGCGGCTTCGGCGGCTGCTGGAAACGCCAGAGCAACTATAAAATTTCGGAACAACAGCCAGTAGGAGGAACTATCATGATGAAAATCGCAGCTACTTACGAAAACGGTCAGATTTTTCAGCATTTCGGCCATACGGAACAGTTTAAAATCTACGACGTGGACCAGGGCAAGATCGTAGGCTCCACAGTCGTGGACACCAACGGCAGCGGCCACGGCGCTTTGGCCGGTTTCCTGCAGGAACTCCATGTGGACACCCTGATCTGCGGCGGTATCGGCGGTGGCGCTCAGATGGCTCTGGGCCAGGCCGGCATCCGCATCTGCGGCGGTGTGAGCGGCAGCGCCGACGAGGCTGTGGCCGCCCTGCTGGCCAACAGTCTGGTCTTCAGCGCCAATGCCACCTGCGATCACCACCATGACGGCGAGCACGGGCACACCTGCGGTGACCACGGCTGCGGCGGTGAGCATCACTGCGGCGAATAAGGTGCGAAGCTGTGAGAAAGTCATGGAAGACGGTCTCACAGTCCCAAGGCCTGATGTCTGAAGAAAATCAAATTCAATGAAAAACGGAGGAAACGAAAATGGAAAAGTGGAAATGTTCTGTGTGCGGTTACCTGCATGAAGGCCCCCTGCCCGAGGGTTTCACCTGCCCTGTCTGTCATCAGCCCGCCAGCGTGTTTGTGAAGATCGAGGAGGCCCCCGCCCCCAAGAGCCCCTACGCCGGCACCAAGACCGAGAAGAACCTGTGGGAGGCTTTCGCCGGTGAGTCTCAGGCCCGCAACAAGTACACCTACTTCGCCTCTGTGGCCAAGAAGCAGGGCTTTGAGCAGATCGCCGCTCTCTTCCTCCAGACCGCCGAGAACGAGAAGGAGCACGCCAAGCTGTGGTTCAAGGCCCTGGGCGAGCTGGGCGACACCGCTGAGAATCTGCTCCACGCCGCTGAGGGCGAGAACGCTGAGTGGACCGACATGTACGATCGCATGGCCCGTGAAGCCGACGAGGAGGGTTTCCACGATTTGGCCGAGCAGTTCCGTGGTGTTGCAGCTATCGAGAAGACCCACGAGGAGCGCTACCGCGCCCTGCTCCGCAATGTGGAGACCAAGGCCGTCTTCGAGAAGAGCGAGGTCCAGGTGTGGGAGTGCCGCAACTGCGGCCACATCGTAGTGGGCACCAAGGCCCCCGAGATCTGCCCCGTCTGCAAGCATCCCCAGAGCTATTTCGAGGTCCACAAGGAGAACTATTGATCCGGATATGACGGGCCTCCTCCCGCTCCTTTGACTGCAACGCCAGACAGTCCGCGTCCCTAAAAGCCAAAAAGGTGCTGTCCCCCACCCGCTGCAAAACCGCCGTGGGGGACAGCATTTTTATTTTGTGGAATTGCTTGCATAATCAAGAAGCGAGTAGTAAGATAAAGCCGCTAAAATCCAGGACAAAGAAGGAATCTCTGTGAGTACATTTGAGTGGGTCATTTTGATCACCGCGATCGCGGGCGTTGGAGGCACTGGACTTGGCGGCTTGATCGGAGCGCTTGCGCACCGAAATTCTGAAAAATCCGTCAGCTTGCTCTTAAGCTTTGCGGGCGGAGTCATGCTCAGTGTTGTTTGCTTTGATTTGATTTTAGATGCTATTTCGCAAAACCAGAATTCTACCCCTTACCTTATTCTGGTCATCAGCATGATCCTGATTGGCTATGGAGTCATCTACTTATTGAATTATGTGATCGACAGATCGACCAACCACGAGATCCCTCATATCGACAGCAGCCACCCCAAAACCGCCGATCAGCTGTCCGAGCTGATCCACAGCGACCACTACGAGGCGCATAAGAAGATAAAGACCGCCAGCAGCCTCTTCATCGGCGGTACCGTCATGGCCTGCGCCATCGCCCTGCACAACCTGCCGGAGGGCATGGTGATCGGTGCGTCGTATGCACAGGATGGAGCAGTCGGACTGACGCTCTCCGGCGGTCTGACCATGGCGATCGTGATCGGCCTGCATAATATCCCGGAGGGAATGTCCGTTTCCGTTCCCCTGATTGCAGGTGGTATGAGGAAGGTAAACGCCGTGCTGATTACTGCGGCCACGGGTATACCGACGATCCTCGGCGCCATGCTGGGCTACTCTCTCGGCACGGTCAGTCCGCTCAGCCTTGCGATGTCTCTGAGTTTTGCGAGCGGCGCCATGCTGTACGTTGTTTTCGGTGAGCTGATGCCGGAGGCGATCCTCATGTGGAAGTCCAAGGCCCCTGCCTTCGGAATGTTGGTTGGCCTCTTGGTTGGTATCCTTATTATCTTTGCTTGATCGAAAATCCCTAAAAATGTTGAGAGCAGGCGTCCAAAACAAGGAAGGGCATCTGCTCTTTTGATTCCAAGTACGATACAAGTGTGATAAAATCACGGAAAGAAGAGAATACGTGGGCTATACTGTAAAAATACAGCATTCCGATAGGATGTCTGACCATACAGGAGGTTGAGCGGTGAGATGCGTAATTTACTGAAAATACTTCCCGGACTTCTGCTCCCGCTATTGGGAACCACACTGGGAGCGGGAATGGTATTTTTCCTTCGAAAAGAACTGAAACCTTCCCTTCAAAGAGCGCTGCTCGGCTTTGCTGCCGGAGTGATGATTGCGGCCTCTGTGTGGTCGCTGCTGATTCCCGCCATCGACATGGCAGAGGCGGCTGGTGGAATTGCCTGGATTCCTGCTGTCGTGGGTTTTCTGGGCGGCATCGCTTTCCTGCTGGCGCTGGATACAATCATCCCGCATCTGCACCTAAACGCCGAGCATCCGGAGGGCTCCCCATGTAACCTGGGCAAATCATCCATGCTGGTGCTGGCTGTCACCCTTCATAATATTCCTGAAGGTATGGCAGTCGGTGTTCTTCTGGCGGGCGTGCTTTCAGGTGAGTCGATCACCGCCGCCAGCGCCCTGATTTTGGCTCTTGGTATTGCGATTCAGAACTTCCCGGAGGGCGCGGTTATCTCCATGCCGCTGGTCGGTTCGGGCCTAAGCAGACGCAAGGCGTTCCGCGCCGGTTTTCTGTCCGGTATCGTGGAACCGATCAGTGCCGTTATTACGATTCTGCTTACTTCGCTGGTCACTCCGATTTTGCCGTATGTTCTCTCCTTTGCGGCTGGCGCCATGATCTACGTGGTAGTCGAGGAATTGATCCCGGAGGCACAGTCTGGCGAACACTCCAACATCGGCACGATTGGTACTGCCCTTGGTTTTGCACTGATGCTGGTGCTGGATGTGGCGCTTGGATAATTCAAGACGGCATTTTTTGTTTCATGAGGCGCAAATTTTGAAACGACATTGGTGCGGATCGTCCCGCACCAATGTCGTTTTTGTTGGTTTTCTCTTCTTTTCCGCCCCGATCTCCGCCCTCATCTGTACGATGCGCTCTGCAGCTTCTCCTCTCACTCCCTCGGCGTGTGGGCGCAGACGCTGCGGGAGCGTTTCTTTCCATCCGGCCAGACCGGCGGGCTCCATGTGCCCCCCCCTCAGCCCTTTCCTGGTTTTATGCGGTGCAGCTTTTGATGTATAATCTCATTATCCAAATCTTATTCGCGGATGAAATTTGTAAACGTCACCGGCTCCTGCTCCGGCAGGGCCACACCGGCCTTCAGACCGGCCTCCTTGCACTTCAGCAGGAACGCCATGTTCCGGGCCAGGAAGCGCATACACTGCATCCCCTCCAGGTCGCATTTGACCTCCTCCGGCTTGGCTCCATGCACCATGTTCCAGTACCGGGAGGTGACAATGGGCATCTGCATCAGGCCGAAATACTTGTTCATCTGATCCCATGTGGCGGTGGTCCCGGCCCGACGGGCAGACATGATGGCAGCGGCGGGCTTGAGGCAGAAGTTGTTGCGGCCGCCGCAGAAGTCGGCGTAAAAGGCCCGGTCCAGGAACGAAGTGATGGCCCCCGTGGCTCCCGCCCAGTGGACGGGGGTGCCGAAGATGAATCCGTCATAGTCCCCGGCGATGTCCAGAAACTCGTTCACCTTATCATCGAAAACGCAGGCGTGCTTCTGAACGCAGGTCTTGCAGGCGATACAGCCGGAGAGGGGCTTGTTGCCGATCCAGAAAAAGTCCGTCTCCACGCCCTCCCGGTTCAGAGTATCGGCCACTTCACGGAGCGCCGTATAGGTGCAGCCCTCCTTGTGGGGGCTGCCGTTGACCAGTAAAACTTTCATGGGGGATTCCTCCTTATTGAATATTCAGACCGTTCACCCAGTCGATGATGTCCTGCTCGGCATCCTGGATGCGATTACGGGAAATGGTCAGGCCGTCCAGTACATCGGCCTCCGGCTCCAGCCTTGCGATGATACCGGGGGTCCCGGCAAAGCTGCTGCCGCCGTGGGTGCTGAAAGGCACGATGGTCTTGCCGCTGAAATCGTACACATCGAAGAAAGAGTAGAGGATCATAGGCATATCCCCCCACCAGATGGGGTAGCCGATGAAAATGGTGTCGTACTCGTCCAGGTCCTCGATCTGCTCCAAAATCGCGGGGCGGGCATTCTCGTCCTGCTCCTCTGCCGCCAGGTCAACCAGAGTCTCATGGTCGGTGGGATAGGGCTTCTCCGGCTCGATGCGGAAAATGTCGGCGTCCAGGGTGTCCCGGATGACATAGGCCATGTACTGGGTGTTGCCCAGCACCTCACCGTCGATGACCACGGTGCTGTTGGCCTCCTCCTCGGTCATATTGTTGGGATCAGTGGTCTCCGGTATGGAGAAGTAGACCACCAGAGTCTTGCCGCCCTCGGAAGGGACTTCCGGGACCTCGGGTGTTTCCATAGTCATGTAATTCCGCAGAATGACCGCAACCTGGGCGCGGGTGGCGTTGCCGTGGGGGTCAAAACGGTTGCCGTCCTTGCCGCTGACGATGCCGTTGGCTCTGGCCCAGTCCACGGCCTCTGCCGCATAGGAGGCGATCTCGCGCTCATCAGCAAAGTCCTGGCCCCGGTCGGCGGAAGGGCTGCCTGCGTACCGCCACAGGATGGCGGCGATCTGCTCACGGGTAATTGGGTCGTTGGTGCCAAAGCGGCCATTTCCATAGCCGGAGACGATGCCGTTGGCCGCCGCCCAGTTGACCGCATCGGTGTAGTAGGCGTTGGCCGCCACATCCGCGAAGCCCGCAGAAACGGTAACGGCGGGACTGCCGGAGGCCCGGTAGAGAATGGTCGCCAGCATGGCCCGGCTGGTGGTGGTCTGAGGGGCAAAGGTCGTGGCGCTGGTGCCGCTCATCAGGCCGTTATCACGAACGTACTCCACAGCCTCGGCATACCACGCATCCGCTGGGACATCGGAAAAGCCGGTGTCTGCGGCAAAGGCAGTCGTCTGAATGGTCAGGACCATGCTCACGGCCAGAAGCACCGCCCACAATTTCTTGAAATGTTTCATATAGGCTCCTCCAAAACTCACTTGATGATTTTCGAGCTGCCGAACACCTGGGACATCTCCATGCCAGTGAGGGCGGCATCCAGCTTGTCGACTTCCTCGGCGGTCAGCTTGACCTCTGCCGCGCCCGCGTTCTCCGCCAGCCGCTCCACCTTCCGGGAACCGGGGATAGGAACGATATAGGGCTTTTTGCAGAGCATCCACGCCATGGAGATCTGGGCCGGGGTGGCATTCTTGCTCTCGGCCAGACCGTTCAGCAGGGCCAGCAGCTCCCGATTCTGCTCCACCGCCCCGGCGGCAAACTGGGGCATGGCGCTGCGGTAATCATCCTGGGTGAATTTTGAATCCGCCCCATACTTTCCGGTGAGGAAGCCGTTGGCCATGGGGCTGAAGGCCACAAAGCCTACCCCCAGCTCCTCCAGAACCGGGAACAGCGCTTCATAGTCCCGGTACATCATGGAGTATCGGTTCTGGATAGCCGTCACCGGGCAGACTGTGTGGGCACGCCGCAGATAGTCCTCACCAGTCTCGGAGATGCCCCAGCGGAGGATCTTGCCCTCCCGGATTAGGTCGGCCATCACGCCCGCCACCTCCTCGGCGGGAACATCTGCATCGATGCGGTGCTGGTAGTAGAGGTCGATGTGGTCGGTGCGGAGGCGGCGCAGGCTGCCCTCCACGGACTTGCGGATGGTTTCGGGACGGCTGTCCGTCACAATGTTCCGGTTCTGGTGATGGACACCGAACTTGGTGGCGATCTGAACCTTATCACGGAACGGAGCCAGGGCCTCTCCCACCAGCTCCTCGTTGTAGGAGGTGCTGCCGTCGGCGTTGACGCCCAGGTAAGTCTCCGCCGTGTCAAAGAAGGTATAGCCCAGCTCATAGGCTTTTCGGATGGTCTGGACGGCTTCGCTCTTTTCCGTCGCCACACCGTAGGCGTGGGAGAAGCCCATACAGCCCAGGCCGACAGCGGAAACGGCCAGATCTTTTCCTAAAATTCGTTTTTCCATGACTGCCTCCGGTTATTCCGCCGCCCAGGCGCCGATGGCGCGGGCGCGGGACAGATATTCCTCGGACTCCGCACAGGTGGTCTTGGCGATGCAGTCGGTGAATACTTCCGTCCGGTCCTCCTTGATGGCGCGGCTGATGCTGGGCAGGGTGGTGATGTTGCGGACGTGGCGCTTCATCTCCTCCACCTCGGAGCCGGTGCAGGTCAGCAGGAAGGCCACCTTTTTCTTCGGCCCCAGCTGATAGGACTTGCAGGCGAAGGTGCAGCACAGGCGGTTGATGGCGGTCATCATCTGTGCCGCCATGCAGTTATAGTAGATAGGGGCCTCCACCACCACAGCGTCCACCAGATGCAGAATGGTCAGGATGTCGGCAAAATCGTCCTTCTGAACGCAGGCCCCGGTCTTGGCACAGCCATAGCAGGCTTTGCAGAAACCGATATGCTTCTCACGCAGCTTCACATGATGGACCTGCGCCCCGTTCTTTTCGGCCTCCGCCATAGCGGCGGAGATCAGAGCGTCGCCGTTGCCGCCGACCGTGGGAGTGGAAGTGATAAACAGAACATTTCTCATTTTGTATTCTCCTTTACACACGCTTGCCCATCTCATAGGCTTCCTTCATAGCGGGCTTGCCCTGGATGGTGCCGGCCTCGTAGACGCCCTTGCCGTAGATCACGCCCATCTCCCTGGAGCCATCCAGACACTTGGCGAAGCCGCGGAAGCACTCCAGAGTGCAGTCCATGACGTCCTCGCTGTCCTCGGCGGCGGTCATGATGTAATAGAACTCCTTGTCGGGGATGTTGGTCCACCGGGCCACGGCGCGGTCAATGACCGCCTTCATCTGGGCGTCGATGGAGTAGAAGTAAACGGGGCTGGCCATGACGATGACGTCGGCGGCCTGCATCTTGTCCAGGATCTCACCCATGTCGTCCTTGATGGCGCACTGGCCGCCGCTCTTTTTGCAGTAGTAGCAGGCGCTGCAGGGGGCTACCTTTTTGCTGCGGAGAAAAATTTTCTCCACCTGATTGCCGCTCTCCTGTGCGCCGCGCAGGAACTCGTCGCACAGCAGGTCGGAGTTGCCGCCCTTGCGGGGGCTGCCGGATAAAATCAGAACTTTCTTGCTCATGTCATTGTCCTCCAAATTATTTTACAAATCCGTTTTCCGTGAGCCATGCCACCACGTCGCCCTCGGCCTCCGCCACGTTGTTACGTGAGACGGTAAAGCCGTCCTCCAGCACATCGGCGTCCGGCTGAAGCTCCTCGATGGTGGAGATGGTGCGGGCCAGCCCGCTGCCGCCGTGGGTGCTGAAGGGCACCACGGTCTTGCCGCTCAGGTCGTACTCTTCCAGGAAGGTGTAGAGGATCATGGGCAGGTCGCTCCACCAGATGGGGTAGCCCAGGAACACCGTGTCATACTGGTCCAGATTTTCAATCTGATCCTTGATGGCGGGACGGGCATTGCTGTCCTGCTCCTCGGCGGCCAGGTCCACCAAAGTCTCATGCTCCAGGGGATAGGGCGTCTCGGCCTCGATGCGGAAGAGGTCGGCCCCGGTGTTCTCCTGAATGATCTGGGCCACATACTGGGTGTTGCCCAGCACCTTTCCGTCCACGACTACGGTGCTGTTTTCTTCCTCCTGGGTCATGTTGTTGGGGTCATCGGTCTCCGGCAGGGAGAAGTAAACGACCAGGGTTTTCCCATCTCCCTCGACGGACGGAGTTTCTGGCTTCTCCGGCTGCTGACTGGAGCTTTCGGAGGGAGGCGCATCAGGGGTATCCGGGGCGGCGTTAGGCTTGCTTCCGCAGGCGGTCAGGCCAAGGACCATAGCCAGAGCCAGCAGGATGGAAACGGTTCTTTTCATGGTTTGTTCCTCCTTAATAGCACTCGTTCAGAATGTCCAAGATTTCCTCATGGGACATCTTCTTGTAGCTGCCGGGGGCCAGATTGCAGGATGCCGCAATGGGTTCCAGTACAGTCCGGTCAGTCATGCCCAGCTCCCGCAGAGTCGTGGGCAGACCCAGCTCGCAGATGAAGTCCGCCAGAGCCTCCACACCGGCCAGCGCAAGTTCCTCGTCGCTCTTTCTGGAGGGGTCAATGCCCCAGACCTGAACGGCAAAACGAGCAAACTTGGGCAGACCATCCTTATAGATGTGCCGGTAGTAGACGGGATGGAGGGCGGCGAGGCCCTGGCCGTGGTTGCAGTCGGTGTAGGCCCCCAGCTGATGCTCCATCTGGTGGCACTGGAAATCGCACCGCTTGCCCAGCTTGATGAGCCGGTTCTCCGCCATGGTCGCCGCCCACATGAGATTGCTCCGGGCGGTGTAGTCCTGCGGATCACGGGCCACCGCCCGCAGATCTCGGATGACGCCTTTCATCAGCGCCTCGGAGATGGCGTCGGAGACGTTGTCCTCGTTGGGCTCGCTGAAATACGTCTCCATGATGTGGGAGAGGATATCGAACCCGCCGGAAATGGTCTGGCCCATGGGGACGGTCATGGTGTAGGCGGGGTCCAGCATGGCAAACCTGGCGTTGCAGACGGGATAATCCCGGCCCGTCTTGATTTTCAGTTCCTCGTTGGTGATGACCGCTCCGCCGTTGCACTCACTGCCGGTTCCGGTGACGGTCACCACAAAGCCGATAGGGAGCGGTTCAAAGTCCACGATCCCGGCTCTGGCCCAGAAGTCATTCCAGATGTCGCCGTCATACCGGGCAGCCATAGACACCGCCTTACAGCAGTCCATGACCGAGCCGCCGCCCACGCCCAGGATGAAGTCCACGCCGCGCTCTTGTGCCAGGGCGGCGCCCTCCTGAACTTTCGCATAAGTGGGGTTCGCCATGATGCCCGAAAACTCCACCACCGTCTTTCCGGCGCTCTCCAGAGCCGACATGATCTCGTCATAGATGCCGTTTTTCTTAATAGAGCCGCCGCCATAGGCCAGCATGACGGTCTGACCGTACTTGCCCATGACGCAGGCCAGATACTCCTTCACACACCCCTGGCCGAAATAGACCTTGGTGGCGTTTTCAAAAATAAAGTTGTTCAAATGTCATTCCCCCTTTGATTTTACTTTGCTTCTGAGATATGATCAGAGTGTATCAACCGATTGTAACAATCGGTCAAGTGTTTTTTCAAAAACTACTAAATTTTTCGTGAATGGCGTGGGAGGTGCATGGACCATGTATACCATGATGCAGGTTTGCCGGGAGCTGGATATGACCTATCAAACGCTGAAGTTCTATTGCAACGAGGGATTGATCCCGAATGTCAAGCGTGATAACAACAATCGCCGGATTTTTGATGAACACGATGTACAGTGGATCAAGGACCTTACTTGTCTGAAAAAATGCGGCATGAGCATCCAGGAAATGAAGGAATATCTGGACTTATGCCTGCAAGGGGAAACATCTATCCCACAGCGGAAAGCAATGCTTGCCCAAAAGCGGACTGATCTTCTCTCCGAGATCGAAGCTCTGAATGCCAGCGTCGCGTATGTGGATTGGAAGCAAAATTTCTATGACGACGTTCTCTCCGGCAAGCGTCCGTATGTCAGCAATTTAATACGGGTAAACGAATAAAGTTTATTCTGTTTCCATCTGGCGCTCCCAGAAGGCCACCGCATCGTCCACCCAGCCCTCGGCGGCGGTGCCGACGCCAATGCCGAAGCCGTGGCTCAGGCCGGGGTACTTGTGAAATTCCGTGTCGATCCCCACAGCGCTCATGGCCTCCAATCGGCGCTGCATGGTGCGCCAGCTTGCGATGCCGTCGTTCTCACCCACACAGGCATAGGTAGGCGGGTCCGTCTCGGCGTACTCGCTGTGGCCGGTGTACTGCATGACCACCGCTCCCGGCTGGGGCAGATCGTCCCCGCCAAAGGCCGCCGTACCGTAGGTGCCGAGATACGCCGCCATTCTGGCTCCGGCGGAACCGCCCCAGAGGGAGTAGCAGTCGGTGTCCACCTCCAGCTCCTCGGCGTTTTCAAAGATGAAGCTGATGGCCCGGGCCAAATCCTCGCAGGCAGTCTGCGCGCCGGGACGGTAGATGAGGGCGAAAGCGTTGTAGCCCTTCTTGGACAGCTCAAGGGCGTGGGGGAAGCTGTCCTGCATGGCTCCCACATAGGCAAATCCGCCGCCAGCATTGCACACGGCAAATTTCTCACCGGGCGTCCCCCTGAAGAAGAACAAGCCCGTTTCCGCCTTATCCGGGTCAGCCGCCTTTTCCTCCTCCGTGTAAATGTCGTAGAACACGGTCTCCCCTGCCTCGGCATGGTCCTTCAGGTAGTTTGCGATCTCCACCGTCTTTTCCGGGACGATGTTGTTGTACCAGGTCAGCCGAAGCGCTCCCAAGGTGTCGCCGCTGTAATAGCCGCTGTCCACGGGGAAAATCAGCCTGCCAAAGTCTCTAAACGCCGGATCGTCCATGACCTCCGACAGCTTCGTGTCCACCGTGTAGGCATCGCTCGTGTTGGGAACTTCCGGCACAGTGATCTCCTCCCCGGTGCTGGGCGGCAGTGTGGTCTCCGGCGGACCGCCGTTGACCCCGCAGCCCGAAATGCAGAGCTGCATACAGAGAAGCAGTGTAAAGATGACTGATTTGCTCATCTCGGTTACCCTCCTATTTTTTCTTTGCACCTCCATTATAAAAAAATCGAGACCTCATCAGAAGTCTCGATTCGTTCAGCAGTTTATACCAAAAGGTATTAGCTCTCGTGTTTCTTCTGCCGCTCCCGTTCTTCCTGCTCCTGCTTCAGACGGGCCTTGGCCTCGGCAACGGTTTCACCCTCGTGGGTCAGGTACTGGGCCACGAATTTATCCTCGATTTTGGTGTAGCCGTCCACCACCGCATCCTGGATCTTCTGGAAACCTTCAGTCACGCTCTCCGCGATCTTCTCATTTGCCTTTACCAGCTTGGATTCTGCCATATCAATTTTTCTCCTTTTTCAAAATCATGTAGAAACCGAATGCAGCCGTCAGAATACAGACGCCCGCACCGGTCAAAGCGTTCATTATGCCGATCTCCCGGATGTTCATTCCCTCAAAGGATACCAGCATAGAGCGCTGCAAGGTCAAAAGTGACGCTGCCGCGTCGGCACAGCCAATGTTCCGTATGCCGATCAGCAGCGGTGACTTCTGCCGATGGGCTTTGACCGTATTTACGATTGCCAGTGTGATTTTATAAAACGTGTAGGTCGCTATGGTAATCATCATAATTTCCTGGTGCTGAATCGCCACATCGTAACGGAAACTCAAATACACGGAAAACGCCAGAATAACCGAAAGCAGGATCAACATAGCCCCCAGGAATGACACCAGAAACCGCTCCGAAAAGGACTGTTCATTCTTGCTTCGCCGGTCATAGAGCACCGCAGAAAAACGCATGACGCTGAGAAGAATATAGTAAGCGCCCAGCAGTAGGAACCATATTGAGCCAAAACGAATACCGAGGATACCGTGATACAGAGCATAGGCCAGGTTCAGAGCGAAGCCCATCGCCGCAGACAAGATGACCCGGTCACGCTGGTTCCCGAGCATCTTGCCGAGTGCTGTATGTTCTCGCAGCCTCCGAAGCATGGCGTTTTACTGGATGCCCTTCGTCAGCGGGATCAGGCAGAGCAGAACGACGATGCCCACAAGGCCGATGACGATACCCAGCACCATCTTGCCCCAGACCATGCAGAAGCACATTCCCACGCCCAGGGCCAGCGCGCCAATGATGCCGACAACAGCGGTCAAAATCGCCTTTCCAGAGAGATGGATCGGCTGCTTGCCCTCCATTTTGCGCCAGACGGCCACAGTGACGGCACCCAGGAGCAAGCCCACACAGCCGAAGATGACACCCGGCTTAAACGCGTTCCACTCGGGGAGCATTGCCATGCACATTCCCAGGGCAAACAGAACACCGCTGACAGTGCCCAGGATCATCGCTACAAAACTGCTTTTCTTCATAAGAATAGCCTCCATTTTAATATCACAACACTTGTCTGTTTGTTGCAAACATAGTATAGTAGATATGCAGCTGGAAAAACAATCAGCAATTCGCGGACAAGTGTTGGATTAAAGAGGTTTTTATGAATACAAAGAATAACAAGCGCAAAAGAGAATCCCGTGCGAAAATGGAATCCGTCTTTGTGGAGCTGTTGCAGACAAAGGAATTGGAGCAGATCAGCGTGTCCGACATCTGCAAGCTGGCCGGACTGAACCGCTCCACCTTCTATGCCAACTACGAGGACATCTACGCTCTGGCGGATGTAGTGCGGGAAGATCTGGAGCAGAACTTGGGAAAGATGTACCATGATGAAGTAGAGCAAGGCTTCAACAGCAACGACTACCTGAAGCTGTTCCGGCACATCTCGGAGAATCCTCTTTTCTATCAGACTTATTTCAAACTTGGCTATGACAACCAGTACAAGATCGTCGCCTACGATAAGTCTCTGGCTGCCGAACACTTCAATGACCGTTTCATTCCCTACCACATGGAATTTTTCAAAAGCGGCATCACGGCCATCATCAAGATGTGGCTGGCCGGCGGCTGCCGGGAAACACCGGAGGAGATGAACGAAATCATCACCAGTGAATATAAGGGCCGGGCAGAATATTTCAAAAAAGCATGAAAAAAAACCGTGCTGCTTCATTTGAGGAAGCAGCACGGTTTTTGTTATCCTTTAATTGTCTGTATGACCGATAGAAAATCCTGAACGGTCTTTGTCGGTTCCGGCGAATGAAGCAGTCCGAAGGGAATGGTATAGTCCCATTCCACCGGGATGATCTTCAGCAGCGGATGAACGCTTGACCAGGAGCCAATCGCCATCAGAATATCGTTGCTGTTCTCACACTGGTTGAACACGCTGACATTGTAAAAGTCGAAATCTACAATGTGGACCTTGGGATGGTTCATCCAGAGGTCATCCCGGAGCTTGTCGATGTAATTGCTCCAACCCCGATGGATCAGCATGAGGTTTTCACCGTAAAGGTCTGAAACTGTGAGCTTCTCTTTCTCGGCCAGCGGATGATCGAGGGAAACCGCACAGCAGATTGGCTCTCTGGATAATTCCAAGCCCCGGCAGCGGCGCAGATCCAGCAGGGTATCATCAAAAATCCCAGCCACAATATCGATGTTCTGGCCCAGGTTGGCCAGGATCTCCTTGGCATTTTCCGGGGTATTCTCAAAAGGCACCAACTGAAATTTGATGTCCGGGCAGCGTTCATGAATTTTCGGCCAAAGCTCCATCAGTATCTGCGAGGGCGTCATGGGAGAAGTGCCGATACGGATGATATGCGCATCCTCCTGCATGGCGTTCTTCGCCCGGACAACAGCATCCTTGCAGTACTGGATGACATACTTGGAGTCCCGATATAAGGACTTACCGGCTTTGGTCAGGGTAAGTCCACGATGGCTGCGGTCAAAAAGCTGTACGCCCAAGTCCGCTTCCAGGAGGTTGATTTGCTTGATGACCGCCGTGGGCGTGATAAACGCCTGCTCCGCCGCTTTGCTGAAGCTCCCGGCGTCGGCCACACGAATGAAGGTTTCCAGTTGAGGGTTATACATAGCGCACCTCCCTTGCTTGGACTATTATAGCACGGACATCTCGGGGCGGCAATCACATCAGAACGGGTTCCCTTCAACTGGCTGGTTGGGGGACCTCCCTCTGCCCCAGCCCCAGATTTTCCCGGACAGCCGTCCGCAGGGCCACCATATCGGCATCGGCCCAGAAGAAGTTCAGCTTTTCCTCGGCCACGGTGTCCCCCGCCGGCTTACCGCCCAGGAGGAAAACGGCGAAGGTGTCCGCGATGTCCTCATGGAAGTAGTTAGCCCCGTAGCGGCTGACATAATGGGTCGGATTTTTCTCGTAGTCGCTGACGGCGGAGGCGCTCGTGCTCAGGTCCCGCCAGAACTTGTCGTAAAAAGCCTTCCGGAAGGAACCGGTGATAAACCCGGCGGGGTCGTGGGTATCCTTGCTTACGCTTAGGTCGATCTGGGTCTCGTCCTCCAGCAGGACATGGCCGTACTCGTGGAGGATGGTGTAGGTCAGCTTGCTCCAGTCCCGGGGAACGCCGTTCTCGTCGTACACATCGTAGTAGTCGATGCTGATGGAGAACCGGGTGTTGTCCGCCCTCCCCTCTTCATCCCGGATGGGGGAGGTGTAGGCCAGGATGTTGCTGGCCCCGTCGGTAAACAGCTGGAACTGGGTGATTTTTTTTCGATTCTCTTCCGGCAGGATGGAACAGACCAGGTCCCAGACCTTCTTGTCCTCGGGGTCGGTGATGTTGGCCTGACCGTCCGTTACCGGGTAAGCGGCCAGGGTGTTGCTGATGCCCACCGCGTACTTGCTGACGGAGACGGTGCATCCCGCCGCAGCATCTGTAAGGGTGATATACTTGCCATAGATCTCGTCCTGCCAGCTCCGATATGGATTCCCGTTCCGGTCGGTCCCGATCCGGGTGGGTTGGCCGTACATGGCCTCCAGCAGGCCCCCTACCCGGGCGGCGGTATAGCCGTTCTCTCCGGGCCTTACCTCGATGCCCTGGAGGTAGCCGTTGCGGTACTCATAGTAGGTATTCATGGGCTCCTCGCCGCCGAACCAGCGCATGGAGTAGCGGTAGGTGTCGTAGGAGTCGCTCCAGCCGTTTCCACTGACCTCCCGGTGGTCCACAAGCTCACCGGAGGCGCCGATGTAGGCCTCGGTATCCCGAAGAGAGCTGTCGAAGTAGATGACGTTCTCCTTGGTCTGGCAGTAGGCATAGCCTCTCCCCTGCTCCCGGGCCAGGGTCCGGTAGGAGGCGGTATCGGGGCTGACCACCTCCTTCACAGCGGAGACGGCGGTGCTGGCGGCGTTTGCGATGGCATAGAGGTCCAGCTGGTCGGCGGTATCAGCAGCGGAGTGGTACAGGTAGCCCCGGTCCTTCTGCATCAGCAGGACGGAGGGCACCCCGGCAAGCTGGAAGGAGCTGTGGTCACTGGCGGTTTCGGCCCCCAGGCTCAGTCCCCCGTCCTTCTTTTGGAGCAGACCGCTGACCCAGTTGGCCTGACCGTCGGCGGTGCAGACCATGGAGCCGTGGGCGCCCAGCCCGCCCATCATGTCGAACTGGGCGTCACCGATCATTCGTTCCAGCTCTTTCTCCGTCAGAGCGTCGGTGTAGAACCGGGAGCCGTTCTTGCCGTTTTCCTCGTCGGTAAAGCTGACGAAGCGCAGCTCGGTGTCGGTTTCGACGTCCTTCATAGCCTCGGCGGCGGACAGCAGGGCGGCCACGCCGGAGGCGTTGTCGTTGGCTCCATAGGCGGTGGGGGCGCTGTCGTGGTGGGCGGATAAGACCAGAATGTCGGCGTTTGCCCTGGCGGCCTTTTTTACCGCGATGACGTTGGTCCCCGCTCTCCCCTGCTCGTCGGTATAGGGCTGGAGAGTGACTTCATAGCCCATCCCCGCAAAGCGCTCCTTCAGGTACTGAACGGCGGCCTGCTCCCCCTGGGAGCCGATGGGCCGGTGGGCTGCGGTCAGGGCCTCCAAGTCGGTCCGGAGCCGGCTGAGATCGGGCAGCTCTCCGGCCTTCCGCACCATGAGCAGAGCCTCCGCCGTGGTGATCCGGTCGGTGGGGGCCAGCCGGTCTATCCCCTTACCGGCCATCAGCCCGGCCCGGACGCACCAGTTCAGGGGTGTAAGGGCCCAGGAGGCGATCTGGCCCCGGTCTCCGTAGGGGGACAGTCCCCCTACGGCCGCCTGGGGCCGCCCACTCCGCTGAAACAGGATGGCGGCGAACTCCTGGCGGGTCACCGGCCGGTCGGGCGCATACAATCCCCCGCCGATCCCCGCAAGATAGCCGTTCTGGGCCGCCCAGGCGATGGCGTCGGCGCAGGGACCGGACACGTCGGTAAAGGGGGGCGCCCCGGTGACCGTGGGCTTCCCCGCCGCCTCGTAGAGGAGCTGCGCCGTGGTCCCACGGGTCAGTATGACCTCCGGGTCCCGTAAGAAAGAGTCGCTGACGCGGCGCCCCTCTGCCCAGTCCCTTGCGTTCTCCGCCCAGGCGGGCCAGTCCGCCGACCGGTCCCCCGCCCCCAAAGCCAGCCGATCCGCAGCAAAGGCGGGGGAAACAGCGGAGGCCGTGAGGGCCGCGCTCAAAAGGATGGATACTGCTTTTTTCATCTGATTTCACCCTTCAAAATTCAAACTGTTTGGTCACGCTGCAATCATAGACGTTTTCTTAGGAAAAAGGTTCCATTCCGTCCCGCCATTCTACGGAAAAAGGCCGCCCGATGGGCGGCCTTTTCGCGTGGGGGCCCGGCCTGGCTCTTCCCCTATGCTACACCAGGGTGCGGTAAGTAGCCAGGACGATCTTGACGGCGTTCTCGATGCCCACCGTACCGCTGTCGATGCACAGGTGATAGTTCTCCGCCTTGCCGAATTGCTGGTCGGTGTAGGTTTTCAGGTAGCTGGCCCGGTTCTTGTCCATATCCCGGACCACCTTTTCTGCCCGGGCCGGGTCCACGCCGTACTCCTCCACAGCCCGACGGACCCGCCGGTCGAAATCGGCGTAAAGGAAGACGTTCAGCACATCCTCCCGGTCCTTCAGGACGCGGTTGGCACCCCGGCCCACGATGACGCAGGGGCCCTGGTCGGCCAGCGCCCGGATCGTTTCAAACTGGGCCAGAAAAATCCGGTCGTTGAGTGGCGCAGACATGGAGGACATCCCGTCGAAGATGTGGCCGAACAGCTGATCGCCGCTGTGCTGCTCGGCCTCCTCAAAGTGACTTTGGTGGATGCCGCTGCGCTGGGCCGCCTCGGCAAATAGGGCCTTGTCGTAAAAGGGCACGTTCAGTTCCTGGGACAGGAGCGTGCCCACCTTGCGGCCGCCGCTGCCATACTGTCGGCTGATGGTGATGATGGACGGTTTCATTTCTCTTCCCCCTCTTTACAGTGTCTGGTTCATTTTTTGAGACGCCAGCTCTTTCATATGCCGGATGGAACACACACAGACCAGAATGGTCAGAACATCGGCGGCGGGCTGAGCCAGGTAGATGCCCAGCACGCCCAGGAGCTTGGGCAGGAGCAGGATAAAGGGCACATAGAACAGGCCCTGACGGATGACGGACAGGAACAGTCCGTACTTGGAGTCCCCGATGGTCTGGAAGGTAATGGTCATCATATAGCACAGGCCAAAGGCCGGGTACAGGGCCACCTGGGAGATGAGCAGCTTGGCGCCGTAGCCGATGATGAGCGGATTCTGGTTGAACAGGGAGATCAGGAACTTGGACAGGACGATATAGACCACAGCCACCACTACGGTCAGCAGCATGGAGCCCTTCAGAGCGAAGCGGACCGAGTCGTGGAAGCGTTCCTCGTTCTTGGCGCCGTAGGCGTAGGAGGCCACGGGCTGATAGCCCTGCATGAAGCCCATGATCACATAGCTGCCAATGAGGATCAGGCGCTGGACCACACCGTAGGCGGCGATGATGTTGTCGGCGTCGGCCAGACCGGCGGCCACGATGTTGGTCAAAGAGGAGGCCACGGCCAGGCAGATCTGAATGACGGCGGTGGGCACGCCGATGAGGGTCACGGTCTTGATCAGATTCCAGCTGGGGTGGAAGAGGCGGGGGTTCAGCTTGATGATGGACCGGCCGCTGAGGTAGAACCAGGCCATGATGCCAAAGGTGACGAACTGGGACACGGTGGTGGCCA
>Ga0129309_1000672_pt1 | contig 23993 bp, 31 predicted proteins | sample L1105metagenome_FD_94439 | JGI IMG/M metagenome (GOLD analysis project Ga0129309, IMG submission 94439) | Ring-tailed lemur group fecal microbial communities from Wisconsin, USA - L1105 metagenome | ecosystem: Host-associated > Mammals > Digestive system > Large intestine > Fecal | place: USA...
AACCGGCAGTGAGGTTGAAGTGGTGGCAGTAATCAAGGTATTCGTTCAGTGGAACGCGTGTTGATTTTACAAGTTCATTAAGAACAGTAGTACCTGCGTCTGTACAATTTTGTTTTCCTTGTTCATAAGATACATTTGACATGCTTGTAATCATGGATGTCAGATTTACACCGGATGGGTTTTTGTATCTTATATACGCAATAGCTACATGTGTTGTATTGGCGTCTAATTGATTAGACATATGTCCGGAATCTTCGGTTAAGCCTCTGGCTGAATTTGTGCCAAGGGTAGAACCGGATGATGTCCATGCTCCGCCAAATCCGTTTTGCATTCCGCCATGATAAGCAAGCGGTTTTCCGTTGAGAATTTCGTCGGGTTTCCATCCGCCAATGATGGTACAGACAATGTCTCTTGATGCTCTGACAACAGATTTCTGCAGAAATCCCTGTTCCCATTCTCGTGCAGGGACAGCCGGCATTGTCTGATATGCAGGTAATACACGGTCTTCCGGTGTTGTACGAATGTGATTCAGATATTCATGTGCAGCTTTGGATGCTTCCATGTCCCATGTAAGATCGTTTAAGATTTCTTCATAGGTGTAGGCTCCGATACGGTAAGTAGCAGCGCATTTCGGATAGGTTCCGTCTGCTTTCGGATACTTGGTTGTAACGGTGATTCGTACATAACCTTTTGCTTTTCCGGTGATGACACCGTTTTGATCAACGGTTGCGATCGATGTATTTTCAGAACGGTATACAAGCTCTGCATGTTTCGGTGCAGTATAAGCGGTATTGATTCTTACCGGCATTGTTTTGGTACTGCCAATCCCGATCATCTTTTCGGTAATCGCATTGAATCCGTCGGGTTCATCAAAATGGATTTCATCCAGCTGTGTATACGCAGGTGTTACGGTGATGGAAACGCTGGCGCGGGGCTGAAATTCTTCCATTTGATGCTGCAGCGTCCAGTTGTAACGTTCTACGGTTGCAATCCATTCGGACGGTACACCCCAGTTATACGCAGCGGCTGTGATGTTACAGGTTCCGGGTTTTTGCATCGTAATCTTGCCGTTGGCATCAATGGTTGCAACCGATGGGTCACTGGATGTCCATGTGATGCGTTTATCGGTCGCGTTTGACGGTTGCACAACTGCTTTCAGTGTGATGGTATCTCCAACCATATACTGTGTTTCGTTATAATCAACAGATATATCAGTGGTTGCAATTCCGGTCGCCTTTTTCACATTAGAGGATGGTTCGGGCGTCGGGTCTACAGGTTTTGTTGGTGCAGGCGTTGTCGGTGCCGGTTTATCCGGTATGTTTACCGTTACTTTACATGCGGCAGATTTTCTGCTGCCGTCTGTTGCTGCAACAGTAATGGTAGCAGTACCGTTGCCAACTGCTGTCACTTTACCTGTTTTGGAAACAGTTGCTGTTTTTGTATTGGAACTTTTCCATGTGAGCGTTTTGTTTGTTGCATTTTTCGGTGTAATCGCAGCAGTAAGCTGCAGCGTCTGTCCTTTTTTCGTAAGTGTGGCTTTTGACTTATTTAAAGTAAGCTTTGTTGTTTTTACAACCGGAATTTTTACGGTAATCTTACAGGACGCTTTTTTCTTACTTCCGTCTTTGGCAACAGCAGTAATGGTGCACTTGCCGTTGCCAACAGCCGTTACTTTTCCTTTTGCATTTACAGTGGCTACCTTTTTATTAGAGGTGGTCCATGTAACAGTTTTGTTGTTTGCACTTGACGGTTTCAGTTTTGCCTTTAATGTAACAGACGCACCTTTCTTTTTCAGAGTAACTGACTTTTTGTTCAGCTTTACAGAAGTAACCGGCTGCCTTACCGTCACTTTGCAGGTATACTTTGTTTTGCCTGCTTTTGCCGTAATAATGGCTGTTCCTTTCTTCTTTGCTGTGACTTTTCCTTTTTTATTTACCGTTGCTACTGATTTTTTACTACTGGACCATTTTATTTTTTTCTTTGTACCAGACACTTTGAGCTGATACGATTTCTTAACATTCAGTGTAATTTTGGTTTTGTTTAGCTTTACCGGTGCAGCTGCTGACGCAGGTATTGATCCGGTAAGCATAATGACCAGTGCAAACAGAAAAATAATCTGACGTAAAATTTTCTTCCTCATTTTTTTTCTTTTCCTTCTTTATTATTGTTGTGATTTTTGTTTGTATACGTCACCCCGTAGGGGTGGGACATTGGTTATTTCGTAGCACCACACTTAGAGCATTTGTATCCAGTAAGTGTTTTCGTTTCACCAGTTTTACATTTCACAGGTATTGATGGCACATAGTTATGTCCGGTTGCGATCGCATGGTCGCAATACTGATCGTAACATGGATTATATCCACGCAGTGTTGACTGATTACCGAATTTTGCTTCATTTGATCCGATTTCCGGTGCAAATACTTTTCCACAGTCGCATCGCCAAGCGTAAACGTCGTAACTTGAAAAGCTGTGTGATCTTGGATCACCAATATTTTCCATCTCATGTACATGTGTTGCATATGAATCATGATTTGGAAATACGTGTCCACATGCACAATTATATTCCGTCCTTACGTATATTCCGTTCTTTCTGTATTGCTGTAATTCCTGATAATTGAAGTTTCCAGACGTGTCAGCACAGATTCTGGCAGACATAGTGATGTAGTCATACGTAGCTTCTGTTTTGTACTGTGGCTGCCAAGCATGTGCACAGTTTACAGCAATGGCATCTTCTTTTTTCCCTGTATTTCCACTGGTCCCAGTGTTTCCGCCATTCCCTGAACCGCCGGTATTGCTGCTCTTCGGCAAGCCCTTCACGGTCACCTTACACGTAGCTTTTTTCTTAGACCCATCTGTAGCCATTACCGACACTATACATGTACCGTTCCCGATAGCTTTTACTACTCCGCCCTGCGTAACGGTTACAACATTTTTATTCGAAGTCGACCACTTGACCTTTTTATTGTTAGCCCCCTTCGGTCCAACGGTGACCTTCAATTTTACAGTGGCATTTTTCTTTTTCAGTGTAACCGATTTTTTGTTCAGTTTTACACTGGTCACGGGCTGCCGTACCGTTACCTTACACTTGTACTTCTTGTTTCCGACTTTAGCCGTGATTGTCGCGGTTCCCTTCTTTTTCGCAGTCACTTTACCGTTCTTATTCACAGTGGCTACTGATTTTTTAGACGTGGACCACTTCACTTTCTTCTTGTTCCCGGTCAGCTTCAACTGATAGGATTTTTTCACGTTCAGAGTGATCTTCGTCTTGTTCAGCTTTACCTGCGACGCAGCTGAGACAGGAACCGCTCCGGTAAGTAGTACAATGAGCGTGAATAAAAAGACGATATTCTTTATAACCTTCTTTTTCATTCTCTTCCCCCCTTCTTTCCTTTTATTACCATTGATCACAGTATACCACTTTTACCTGTATTTTTTCAATCCTCTTCTTTTCAATTTCCATGTATAATTTGCAAGCTTAGCCTTTGCGGGTGCAAATGTAAATTCAACAGGAAGGAGGTATACAGGAATGGGATCTACAAACATGCTTGAGAATCTTTTTAGGCTATCGAACGGGCAACTTATTTTGATTGAGTGGGTGCCACCATACTACTACAGTTTCACTTTGTATGACAAGGCCGGCACTGCACTCTCCGGCGGGGACATCGTCGCCCCTGCAGATACATCCCATTACACCATAGCTGAGAAAGCATTACAGCAAATGGGTATGGATGATGTAACAATTTTGTAATAATACAAATCATATGAAAGGAGGTAAAGACATGCTTAGTTTTCCGCATTATTTTAGCTTATCTAACGGCCAGTATCTTTATTTTGTATGGATACCGCCAGACTACTATTTTTACAGACTACACGGTGAGGACGGAGCCACAATCACTACAGGAGAGCTTGTTGAACCGATAGACACACCTCTGTATACTGCAGCTGAAAAAGCGCTGCAGCAACTGGGTCTAAATGATGTAACAATTTTGTAATATTTAAAAGTGCTCCAAGTGCTCCAAACGCTCCGCGCCGTTTTGGGTGCAGCAGCAGCTGCAGCCGCCGGTTGCGGTTGCGAAATTTTGGAGCAAAAGGAGGTGAAACATGTGCCAAAGTATACTCCGCAGGAGCTAACAGAAAAATTACAGAAGGTTACGATAGGACAAGATAAGTATGTAAAGGATCTGTGCACAGCCGTATGGACGCATTGTTTACGAAAAGAATTATACGACAAGCATGGGACCGTCATAGGACAGCCTAAAATTAATGTACTTGTGCTTGGTAAGTCTGGGACCGGAAAAACATCGACAGTCAAAGAACTGGGTAAGATTCTTGATATCCCAGTTATTGTTGAGGATGCTTCTACTTTTACAGGGACGGGCTGGAAAGGCAGGGAGGTTTCCTCAATCATCAAAGACATTCTAACCGAGGTCGGAACGGAGTCGTCAAAGTCTATCTTTTCCATCGTGGTTCTGGATGAGATTGATAAAATCTTTGGTCATATAGACGTGGCTTCCTTCCCGCCCGTGTACAATTTCTTAAAATTTATAGAGGGTGGCGTTGTGCACTACGAAGAACAGGGGACGAAATGCACGCTCAACACCGATAACATACTGTTCATTTGCCTTGGCGCTTTTGACGGGCTGGCTGAAATCATAAAGAAGCGTATGGGTCTGTCCCGCAGAATCGGCATACGTATGGATGATGAGCAGGATACAAAACAAATTGATGATGATATTTTTTCGTATACAACAAAGGATGACCTTATTGCGTATGGCATTAATCCGCAGTTTTTGGGTCGTATTGCAATGATCACATCTACCCGATCCCTGCAGGTAGAGGATTTCGAAAAGATTCTTACAAATTCCGCAGCATCTCCTCTCATGTCGTTTGGTAGACTGCTATACGACAGTATGGGCGTAAATCTTTCAGCAACCGAAGACGCGGTGCATCAGATCGCGACAGAAATCGCGGATTCACGGACTGGCGGGCGAGCCCTTATGCAGCGATTGAGTGAAATTCTACAGCCAAGTCTTTTTGAACTGCCAAATCGGCCTGACGTGAATGAGATACAGTTGGTATACGACGAAACGTGCGGCGTACACACAGAACTTGTGCAAGGTAAGCGTGGTGAAGTGGTTATACCGGAAGATCTCAAACCACAGAGTGTTGATTATGAACGTGTCAAAGTTGCTGTTGAACATACGATGAATAACTGCATTTACCGGGCTGCATGCGATATCATTGATCTACCAACACTGAACAATGTCAACTTTTTCACCGAGAAATCCCAACGGGAAGTCAGGGCTGCATGCTTTTTCTTGTCCGCTGCAATTTCGGAAGTACTTCATGAAGCAGGTGTCCTTGATGAACCAGTGGATGATTACCCACTAATATCACAAAAAGACGTACTTGGTGCTTTTGACCGCATAACGATCGTTGAAGGTAAATTCAAGTCCAAAAAATTGTCGATGGTTACGAAACGATACATTGTCAAGTCCTTGCTTTTCAACCCCGATATTGATTCAACCATGCAGCTTGCCCGCGAGTATGTGGATTTCAACTGCGGGTCGTGTGTACACGACATGAAAAAAAAGAAGGCCAAGAAAAAGCCTAATATATGACGGGGAGGTGATGCAGTGAAGGATGGAATTTTACGGAATGCCATACGCTGTCGGTACTGCAAGGATGTCATTGAATCCAAAGGCGTGCACGATAAAGTTTATTGCGGCTGCGGTGAGTGCTCCGTTGATGGAGGATACAGCTACATAAAAATCAAATCCCCAAATGGAGCCGCGGACTTTGATTACTTATGTGAGTACACTTTTGAGCGTACAGACCGCATCTTCTGGGCTTGTCGTATTGAAAACGGCGGCGCGAAAGATAACAGGGACAAAGCCCTTGATCTATGGATCGAATGCTACACACACGGCTGGATTGATCAGACTGAGTCTGAGTTGCTTTTCTCAACCTTTCTAACCAACTGGGACGTACCTCGTTCATTTTGTCGGGAAGAAAAAGGTAAGATTGACGACATCTTCATACGGATAGACGCCGAGCGTTTGAAAAACAGCATCCTCAAACGTTTTGGCTGATGACAGGAGGGAGATGCTTATGAGTAAAATTTTACGAAATGCTATCAGATGCCGCAGATGCGGAGACATTATAGAATCTGAGTATGTACACGAGTATGTCACATGTTCCTGCGGTCGCTGCTCCGTAGATGGAGGGCATGCTTATGTGAGAGTGACTTTTGAGGATGGCTATTCTGATTTTGACAATCTGTGTATATATACGTTTCCGCGTGCTGACAGGGTGTTTTTGAAATCCCGTAGCAGAAGCGGCGTCCCTTGTAAAGCCAAAACAGAGGCACAGCATCTGCTTGAAGAGGCCATTGACAAAGGCTGGATTGATACGCGTGCATGCGAATTTTTACGGTATTATTTTGTATCAGTTGGTTGCCGGATGCGGACTCTGTCGCATGTGCAGAAAACCGCTTTTGCTGACATATGCATGCAAATTGACGCAGCACGTGTGCTTGAGGATTAAAATGTACATTTAAAATTTATTATACAAAAAAGGAGTGAAAAAAAGATATGAGACAAGAAGTAATGTTTTCATGCGGGCACAGAGGCCCTGTTGATCTGCCGGAAGATCCAAAGCAACAGATCCGGAGGATCAAATATTTTGAAAAGAATGGTATGTGTAAAGACTGCTACAAAAAGATGATGCAGGAGAAGCAAGCCCGCGAGCCTTTCACCTTCAATTACGACATCCTTCCGTACAAAGATAAAAAGGATGGTTCGGAGTTGGCGATCGTGTGGTTTAGCGGTAACAATCTCCCTCACAAAGACGAGATCAAGCAGATTGGTGGGTATAAGTGGAAAGCCCGCGGTTACAGCAAAGAGCTCTGTTGGAACAAGATTATCAAATCCAAGAATTTACAGGAAGAAATTGCAAAGGCTGCTGCGATCGGCGCTGTGATGTCAAGCCTCAACGCCCCAACTCCTGCTACACCTCCTGTTCCAACTACACCAACACCAGCAATCCCATATTCACCGGCAGCCAAAGTGCAGGCAAGACCAGCAGAAAAGCCGGTTGCTCCCCAGATGATTCTGGGACACAGGTGGAATCGGAAGGTCTACGGGAGATCTGGGGGACATGTGATTTACCTTGATGATCAGAAAACCTATGTGACGGATACAGAAGCAGATGAGCTGAAACGCTACGTGGAGCTGCGGGCAAGCTACAGTGAGGCTGCGGCAGCTGCAGGTTGATGCAAAAAATTGAGCCAGTAGGATGTGTTGATTTATCAACGCTTTCCTGCTGACTCTTTTTTTTCTTCTGCAAAAAGCATTATTCCAATTCCTCCGTTGACACCGGGTCCCCGGCCCTTTGGAATCCCTTGTGTATCAGATACGGGAGAGAAATCTGCCGCCGTGCTCTGGGACTGGGTAGCTTACCAAAGGGCCCCACCCGCTGTAAACGGATTTTCTCGGCATAAAGCTTTTTGTGGTTATGCAGCTTCTTCTGCTATTTTTTCGTATATTGCCTGTATCCGCTTGTAACTGTTCCGGATTGCTGTGAGGGTCGTCTTTTCGTCATCCCTGTAGTAGTAACCATAAGCGTACACGTTACGTCTGGGACAGGAAACATGATATTCAGCTGAGTAACTTCTTCCGCCCTCTTCCCACTCAATACAAGGTACGGTGTATTTTTTTCCGGCCCAATCTCTGAATCTAAGACCTTCCCAAAAATATGCATTTTTACATGCTTCCGCTGATTCGATAACTCTGCCGATGTGATCCAACAGACCACGGATTTCTTCTTTTGTCATATCTTCTGCTCTCTTAATCTCTCTTACATCTGTACTCATAACGATATCTCCTTTTCTATGTAAATGTTTTTGTTTTGTTGCAGCTTATTCCGCATCTTCTCCATAATCGTTGTTAATATAAAAGAACGGGATGAGCCAAAGCATTGCAGCCGCCATACAAACGATAGACATCCAGACCGGATAACCACCCTCAAACAGATTCAAGGAAATGTAAATAATGGCGAATGCAACGATTGTGATGGTTTTCAGGACGAAGTTGTGAACCATATTAAATTACCTCTTTTGCATAAATAAATTTTTCTGTTCTGTCCTGTTCTGTTTTCTTTGTATCTTAATTATACTACGAATAACGTAATGTGTCAACACTTTTTTGAAAATATTTTACTTTATTTGTATATTTTTATTCGGATTATTGACATTTTCCTACGAATAGCGTACAATGGTGTTATACAGAAAGGAGGCTGAGAAAGTGCTGAAATCAAGGCTAAAAGTGCTACTCGCGGAGCACGATATGACACAATCGAAGTTGTCAGAGATCACCGGTATACGCCCCGGAACGATCACCAACATTGTCAATAACCAGATCAAACAAATTCCTGTTGACGCTGTGTGTAAAATATGTGACACTTTAAACTGTGACATCGGGGATATCTTCAAATACATCCCAGATGAAAAATGATTATACAAAAAAAGAGCCAGAAAGTAGGAAGTAACATTTGTTCACTCTCCCACCTTCTGGCTCATATGTTTTATTTCAATATCGCATCAAATCCGGATGCTTTCAGCTTTTCAGCAAGGGCTCCGGCGTTTTTGCGGATGTCAAAAGCACCAGCCTGTACACGGTAAAGGGCTCCATCTTTTTTCACAACGGCAGAGAATCCTGCGGCTTTCAATTTTTTTACAAGCTCATTTGCTCCCGCCTTTTTGGTAAAAGCGCCACACTGCACCTTTATCTGCTTATTCAAGGGCTCCGGTGTAGCGGTTTTGATTCCGAAATAGAAATGTCCCCATTTTGTATCCCGCATGTCTTTACCCAGATACTTGTACTTTTTCAACAGGTCAGAACACTTTGATTTATCAATGTTTCCATTCCCGTCGCTGTAGTTGGTAAAGCTACGGAACTGCAAAATTTTGGCATTGTCGAATCTGCGGACCCCATTCACGAAAACGTCATAGACAGCCTGCCGAGCTTCGTCTGTGGTTTCTTTGGATCCGTACGCTGCAAAATTATTTTTCATAACTTCGGTGACGGTCTTCCCGTAGCCGCCGGCGTCCAGCATGTCATGAATACACTGCGCAACGGCTACAAGCGATTCCCGTGAGCGGATAATACCGGCCTCACCGTATACCACTCTGCTTATTGCTTCTACATTACTGTCTCCAATTTTTACACCGGAAATATTCGCATCAGCTCCGCCTATCAGCTTTTTAAATCTATCCCAGTCACCGCGGGCCCGGATCTGTGACGGGCAGTTTTTCGCGCACACGTCATAATGAGATACAACATGGGACGCATCAACATTCAGCTCTATCATCTTTATTTTGGTGACGATAACCAAATTCTGGAACGCTTGCTCGTAATTATAACCGGCGTTTACGCACATCTCAATTCCGTAGCTGTTCCGGTTGTTGACCTTCCCGAAAAGCTTACCGCCGTAGTCAATCCCCACATGCCAAGCTCCGCGGCCGGCCGGCATCGCATCGTAGGCTGTGTCTCCATCATCTACATAACAGTGTGCAGACATGCCGTCAAAATTGCCGTCGTGCTGGGCTTTCGCATGGGCTTTTGCATCTGCGGTTTTGGAAAAATTGTCCGTATTATGGATGACGATGTAGACAGGATTATTCCCGGGGTAGCTGTTTTGATTCGATATGTATGTTTTATCTATCTTCATTTTTATGTAAACCTCCAACTTATACAAAAAAGGGTGGGAAAACACCCCGTGAAATTTTTTGTGTGTGTTGTGTGCTTTGTGTGGGGGATATTTCATATATATAAATTTTTTATATATATTAATATCTCTTCACACATTCACACAAATCACACAAAATACTACAATCATTCAAAACCCCCTTATTTCATAGGCTTTTCCGTATTTCTAATTTTGTGTGAAAATGTGTGAAAAACCTGATTTGTGTGAAATCCTTCGGCTCTTTTTCTGTATAATCGGCCATGCCGGCCTGCGATCGCGACCAGAAAAGCCGCTTTTTTTCACACAAACCACACACAAGCACACACAAAAATGGAGACGGAACCGCTGGCCCCGCCTCCTGCTGTGTATTATTTCCCTTTCATCCGCTCCCCGATCAGATACCGAATAAAGAAAAGGAATCCCTCCAGCAATCCGATAAGCAGGAATGTAAGCATAAACTTAATCATTGATAAATCAGCCCTTTTCTTCCGTATCCGTTACGCCGTCCATCTGGATCAGCTCCCCTTCCGGCTGTGCATGGGCTGCATCCGTGAGCCCCTCGCCGATGATATAAGCAATCAAGGTTGCCCCGCCCATGATAATACCAGTGATCTGTGTAATCTGATTGTCTCCTGCACCTGCGGCTACCATAAGTGGGGTTACAAATCCGATCACAGCCGCCCAAAACTTCCTGCTCGTCAACTTTCTTTTCCAATCAATCGTCGTCTTCATAATCTTATACCTCCTACGTATAATTACTTTATATGTTTAATTTGGTCTTCAAGTGTCTCAATCTTTGCTTCGATTCTCGGGATCCTCTCGGCAAAATCATTGTGCCGCCGCACCTCCCGCGTCAATTCCGTAATCTTTTCATCCTGCACAGCATTGTGGGTCTCAAGCTGATGCGTCAGGGTGTTCTGCATCTTGTCATTCCCGCTCCGTACCGTAATCACGGTGCCAGTAAGGGTCAGTAACCCTGTGATGATAGCCACGATAATACTCACATCCATATCACTCCGTCACCTCCACCCCATACCGCTGCAGTATTGCAACGACCTTCTGATTTTTCAGCAGCTTTTTCCTCTGACCCTGTGCTGTAATACACTCGATAATCGTAATGAGGGCTTCCGCCATTTCGGTGTTAAATCCGTCAACTTTCATCTCAAGCTCCCGCTTCTTCATCCACGATCACCCCCAAATCTCTCAGTGCCTGCTTGTAATCCTCAATCGTAGCCTCTTTCTCCCGGTCCGGGATCGGGATATCTGTTTCTGTATACGTCCGACCTGCCGAAACCGGATCAACAGCCTTTTCGTAATCCCCTTCCGGACTCCCGCCGTGGATCATCACTTTGGCGTCCGAATAAGTCTTTACCAGATCGCCGTTTAACATTTCTGTCATTATCGCCATAATTACCATTCCTCCACGTATTCTGATATCGGGTGGATCTTGTCAGCCATATCACACCACAGGGTTGCCTTTTTGTACTCGTCCAGCAGCTTGTCAGGCACGTATACATCTACGCTCGATAAAGTGTTGGCCCAGCTCTCGTTGATCTTTGTAACGTATTCTTCACATCGGATGATGAGCTTTGAGCTCCCCCACATGACATCACCGAAAAGTGCCGTATTAATCATTCCGCCGCCATATATATCAATTACACCCAAAGAGCCGCAATTTGCAAAAGCATACTCGCCGATGTCAGTACACTTTGGCATCACAAGCCGCTGCAGGCTGCTGCACATCGCAAAGGTGTTGTCTGGTATGGATTCCACAAGTGGGAGATTTACCTCGTAGAGATTCCCACACTGTTGGAAAATTCCCGATCCTTCCAGATATTGCGCCGCCGGGAGATCTACAGTTTGAAGAGCATGGCACTCCTGAAAAGCCATTTCTCCGATACTTACAACGTTTGGTAGTGACACGGATTGGATTGTTCCGTTGTAGTAAAAAGCGTATGGCCGGAGGGCTTTAACTTCTTCATCCGTATACTCCATAGCCGATCCTTCCAGTAGTCCAGCCGCGCCCCCGCCGCTCCCTGCTACGTCTACAGTAAGCCGCATCGTTGCATACCTCTTCACGTCATATGTATACGTGCCGTTTTCGTAGATGCTCTGAGCCCATGACATTCCCGGCTCCGGTACTGCAACAGTGATTCTTGCATTTTCGTATTCAGCGACATTTTCCGTTGTCGTACCATTCGCCCGGATCGTGATAGCTTTCGTTCCAGTTGGCGTAATCCCGCCGCCCCCTCCTGACCCGGCCAGTGTAGCGGCAAGCAAGATGTCTTTTGCTGTAATTTTGTCTTTCATTCTCATCGTCAAGCCTCCCACTTATGCCACGTCTGCCCGTCTTCGCCAAGGACATACTTTTCAGACGGTGGACCCAGCACCAAAAGAATGCTGCCGCTGTCAAGCTTTACGCTATCGGGCAAACCCTCCACACCCACGCCGGTTGTCGGGAAAGTCGCCGGTTTTGTGTCGGAAAGGATCAAGCAATACCGGGTATCCTCCGCATCATAGGTTTTTTCCTGATACTTACAAATCATAACTGTTTGCCTCCTTTATTCGTATGATTCTGGAAAATCATTATTAAAAAGGTCGTCATATGGGACAGCAGAAAGGGTGCCGTCATCATTTACACATATCTGATACAGACTACCATCAGGTTTCTCTATCACAACCGCTTCATTAAAAACGGTGGACGCATTAATTTTCAGCCTCGTTTTTTCGGCAAATGCCGGGTCGCCAATTACAACTGCATGTTTCACCACACCTCTTGCCGTGTTATACGGATCAGGCACGGGATCGCCGCTATAATAATCTGTAACTGTAACCGCTCCATGCCCCAGCATGGATTGCCCCGTATGCTCCACCTTGTAACCGTTGGTGCCGGATACCGGGGTTTTCTTGCATTTCGTTTTTGCCCTGAAAGAGAACAGCCCACCTTGTTTTACAGTGTGGTATTCTTCCAGCGTTGGGTTCTCCTGCGGCTTCCCGCCGCTTCCTGTGAAAGCCGCCGTCCCGTAGTGTGTGGTTGCCACGCTTCCTGTATGCGTTTCGTCTCCAATCTGCAAATCCATGATCTTTCGATTCAGCAGCGCCGTTCCAGATGATACACCGATGTGCATCAGGAACGACCATGTACTATCGGAAACCGCTTTCCTTGCCATAATGGAAAGATACCACAGCTTTTGCGTCACATTTTGAAACAACATCCGCTTCCAGTCATACACAGCATTCACACCAGATTCAGCCGCCAGCTGGATGTCATCGTCGCCGATCGGCAAGCCGCCCCCTCCTGCACCAATAGCCTGAGATAATGCTGAGCTCTTATCGTTCAGATCTTGCTTGATCTGCTTTTCGGCTGCTTTCTTCGCAATTTTGGAAATCTTCTGTTTCCTTGTTATGCGTAAATCTCCAACGTACGGATCCGCATCCGCTGTAATGCTTTCCCTCAGCTGCAGCTTATAGGTAATGTTGGTAGCGTATACAGTAATAGTCAGCCGATCTGTCGTGATGCTCAAAACATCGCCCGCCTCAATTGCCGGATTAGCAACGATCTCAAAAGTTCCGGGCGTAAAGCTGACCCCGGAAACTGATGCGTAAATTGCATTTGCTACCGCTTCAAGGTTTGCCTCCGTAATAAAAGGATTGTCGTTGATCTCCACTGTGTAACCGGAGCCATGAACGGCTACCGCATCCGAATCATCCGCATACACTTTTACACCGGAAACTACAACGGAATTTGTCTGTAAGTCATGGGAAAATGTCACGCCCGCATCAACAGGGTTGTTTTTGTCGTACCATCCGAAGCACAGCGTTGTACCCTTTGCCGTCACAAACTGCCCCGTCATCTGAGCCAAATATGCGATGCATTCCCGTTCCGTCATGTCATCATCACCCGGATCATCTACCGGGATGCTACCGTTTGCCAGTCCTGAAACGGTAAGCCCGCGCGCCGCTGCTATTTTTCCCACAATCGCAGAAACGGTTGTTGGATATGTAAGCTCATCCTCATAGATACAGTGTTCATCTAAGATCTTCAGCGCATCGTATGTTTCACAGCTTATAACCGGACCGCTTTCTTTGTGATTGACGAACCAGTATTTTCCCATCGGGAGCGATACGCCGCTGGCTGTGAGAACAGGTTCGATTGTTGCATTTACAAAATTCACATTCGCAAACTTCCCTTTATCATTCATCAGGCTAAAACGGAATTCGCCGATGATCGCAGCTCCTACTGTAAACTCCCCGCTGTTGCTTGTTCCGCTTTTAAAAGAAACGGATCCAGCCGCAAAATCCCGATTCACAAGCTCAATTCTTGTCCCATCTTCCTGTATAATTGTCGCTGTAATGTCCGGCTTTACCTTCACCGGAAAATTTGAAACTTTCATATATTTACACCTCTATTAAGGTAAACGAAACCTTGCTATATATCTTTCCATCCTTATGGTTCGGAATCCATTGCTGCATCGGTGCCGTACGGTCTCCGACATAATACGTCCGTGTTTGATACTCGTTATCCATCGAATCAAAAAGGGTACATTCGAATTCTTCCTTTTCGTTCACGGCTTTCAGTATGATAGAAGCGTTTTCCGGGTCAATCATCCGCCAGCCCAGCGTATACTGCCGCTTCTGCCCTACCCTCATCTTGTGCATCATTGTTTGCTCATCACGACCGGCCCCGCTTGCCGATACATCCGACAATCCCCATGACCATTCGGAAGGATCAATCACAGATACACCATTAAGCGTAACCATTTGCGTATTTAAAGTCTTACTCATATCAAACCTGCCTTATACAAAAGGGGACAGACCATTCAGCCCATCCCCAAATATTGCTTATGCAAAGGATACACTCGGATTACTCCGCTTATCCAATTTCTTCTTGCCTCTCAGTGATGCCCGCGCCAGCTCTTCGCTGTCAATATACAGAACAATATCACCGTCACCGCCGCCGTTATCGTCGCGATCCGTAAAGGCCATCATCACGTCAGCGACTGCATCACGCACGCCGCTTGAAACTGCTGTTACAATCTGGTTATTATTCATGACCACGCTCTTGCCGCCATGTGATCCGACAAGCTCCGGCCCGCTCTCATTCGCAATAAAAACCTGCCCGTCCCCTGCAATACCACCGCCGGCCATACGCGGAATCGAATACAAAGAGACACCGCCAACATGATTGCCAGCTGATCGACCGCCGAACCATCCGCTGACCGTATCGCCAATGCCGCTGAACCAGTCGCCGATTGATTTCGCTGCTCCTGCGATCTTGCCCGGAATGGATGTGATACCGTCCACGATGTCACCGATCACGCCGCCGACAAAATCAAACAGATCTGTAAACCAACCTGTGATGGAATCCCAGAGTGTCACACCCAGATCAGCCAGCTTGCCGGGAATCGCACCGACTGCTTCCCATGCTGCATCAACATTCTCGCCGATCGTATCGGCTACCCTTCCGGCCCAGCCTTTGATGCTTTCCCACGCACCGGACGCCCATTCCTTGATTTCGTCCCAGTGGTTCACGATCGCACCAACAACAATTGTTGCAATACCGGCAATCACTAAAGCCCACGGGTGAGCAAGTGCAAGGGAACCAAGTGAGCTGAAAAGCGTTGATAATGCACCGCCAAGCATCGGTGTAATGATACCCGGAATCTTTGGGATTGCGAAAAGTCCTACAAGCTCAATCAGACTCAGCCAGTCAAGGTTTACAAGGATATCACCAAGGGTTTTCATGATTTCGCCCCAGCTGATATCTCCAAGCATTTCGTTTATCGTTGTAGTGATTGCACTCAAAAATGCGCTGATTCCTGCAGCAACATCTGCGCCGCTGATACCTGAAAATGTCTGATTGATCATTTCTGCCAGCTTATGACCAAGTTCTGCAAATTTGACTTTGTCGCTGAATGCTGTCTGTAAAAATTGAGCGATCCCGTTTACAAAGGTGATCAGTGTATTTGACCAGTCTTCCGGAACCAGTGCACCGATTGCGCCACCGATACCATTCTTTACAGCAAAGCCCAAAGAAGACCAAAAGCCCGGTACGCTGATGATGCCGTAGATATACCGCAGCATCCCTTGTATACCCTGCACAAATACAGCACCTGCGTCCGTCCACTTGATCTTGTCAAACGTTGATTTGATGGTTGTGCCAACATTTGCGCCGATAGCTTTAAAATCTACGCCGGAAGATGGATCAGTAAGCAGCTTCAAAGATTCAATCAGGGTGTTTACCACATCACCGATTGCTTCACCTGCAACGTCACCACGGAAACCGGATGATACGCCATTAATGAAGTCAATGACATTTTTAATCGTCTTTGTAAACTTTTTGGCATTGTTATCCCATCCGGCTACATTTTTGAGCCAAGAGAAGCCCTCATTGATTGCCTCACCGAATGCTTTACCAGCACTCTTGAATTTTCCGTTTCTCAGAGAATTGTATATACGGTCCGCAATACTGTTTATTTTGCTTGCTTCGGTCTGTACTTTCTGCAGCTGCGGCTTACCGTCTGCTGTGGAAGAATCTGCATCACCATCTGTTCTGCCGTTCAGCTTGTTCAGCTGGTCGAAGCCCAGAACAGTGTTCTGATACTCCTTTGCTGCCTTTGTTGCTTTCTTTGTACTGCTCGTTGTTTTATCAAGACTCTTTGCGTAGTCGTAATTTCCTTTTGTTGATTTCAGGTATGTATCATTTCCCGTAACCCTTGCCGCAAACTGGCTCAGCTTGTCCGCCCCTTCCGTCAGCTTGTCAATAAAAGCCTGCACATACGGGCCAGCTACGGATACAAGAGGCTCCACCCCTGCGACCATCTGCATCCCAAGATTTTTACAGGAAGAAATCATACCGGATATCGAACTGTTGAAGCGATCCGACATTTCGGCAACGCTTCCGATATCTGACTGCATGTCGTTAAAAATCGATGAGATGAAGGTACGCTTGATGCGCATCATAAGCATACGACGGAAAGAAGTAAATGTCCGGTGCACCTTTTTCAGCACATCGTTAAGGGAGGTAGTCTCCTTTCGTAAACCTTTGAAATGGTTCACCGCACCCTTCGCAGCCTTTCCCATTCCGGACAGGCCAGCTTTTGCGATGCTTACGCCAGTCTTTACACCTGTACTGATGCCTGCCTTTAGCTTCTGCCCGATGCTTGCAGCTACTGTTGTGCCCGTGCTTTCCACTTCTGCAAGCTTCGACTCCAAGCCGGCAAGCTGTGAAGCGTAATCAGCATATTTTGCTGTATCTGCTCCGGATGTATACGCTTCTCCGTCCTGCTCAAAAGCGGACCGGGTAGCGATCAGGTCATCAAGTCTAAATTTCGTTTGCTCTATATCATATTGTAAGGATTTCCAGGATGACGAATTGTGTTTTACACCAAGGGAATCCATCTTATCCTGTTTTGCAAGATAGTCCGCAAGCTTTTCACTTGCCTTATCAATCTCGGAAGTAACCCATTTGTAATCATCCGTTTGCACTTTCGTTTGCGAAAGCTTCTCCATTTCGGATTTGATACCGGCGATCTTCTCGCGTATCTTTTCCGCTTCGTCCGAAAACGTCCCTTCGTGTGCAGTCATCTTATCCCACAGTGACTTAAACACATTCGTTTTCTGCGTTGCCTCCGTCATTGCATCAGAGACCTTCTCAAATTCGGAAGAGTCAGGGGATACAGAAAGATTCTTTCCCATGCCGGACAGTCCGGAAGTCATGTTTTTAAAGTCGTTCTTCAAACCTTCTGTAAAAGGTTTCATTGACTCCTTTGCTCTTGCAAATGTGTCTGAGATTCTTGCCCGGTAGTCGTTCCATGCTTTGCTTGCCGTGCTCAGACGGGATACCGTTTCATCTACCTTGTTGTTTGCCGTATCAAGGTTTTTATCAAGGTCGCCAATATCGGCGGAAAATTTGACAACGTATTCTTCTGATATCTTTTTCTCATCTGCCATCTTCTCCGCCCCCTTTTACCCGGAATCTGCGCTCAATCTCACGCCGCCGTGCTTCTGCCCTTTCTGCGTCGGACCATAAGAAATCATACTCGTCCATTACGGTGTATTTCGTGCCGCTCTGCCCGCCTATCATCTTCGCAATCAATGCGGATGCGGTAAAGTCCATATTTGCCTGTTCACGAAGTTCGATTCTCCGGGCTTCATTTTTACATCGTAGATACTCAACAATCTCGCCCCATGTCAAATCATACACATCGGGAAATGATAGTCCTGCTACCATTCCTCGGTGTATCAGTTCTTCAACCGTAATCTTGTCATGGGTGTTTATCCGTTTTTTTCCGCAGTCTCCGGTGCGGCTCCCTCGTCAAACAGGCCGTCAATCATCTTGTCAGCCCGCTTGTCGATCGCAGACTTTTCACCCTCTGAAAAGATACCGGATGCGCGACCCAAAGCTGTGATGATCTTCTGCCGTGCTGCCATGCCCAACATGTCGTTCTCAGCCATCAGGTCAATCAGCCGCTCAGCAGATGTGATTTTGTTCGTGTTGCCAAAATATGTGAGGCTGTTCTGAATTACATCAACGAATCTTTCGATATCGTCCACCGCTCCAAAAAGCGTGTCCGTTGTGCTCTCGTTATACTTCTTTTTCAGCTTCAATTGCCCGCCCACGCCTAAGCGAAGTGATAAAGGATAAAGCTCGCCGCTTGCCGCAGTCACTTCAAATTCAAAAGCATTTACAAACATAATCGTTCTCCTTTTTTTGTATTTATACAGAAAAAGAGCAGCCACTATGTGACTGCCCTCTTATTCTCATACGCCGGCTGTTGGCTCCTCTTTCGTCCAGCCGTCCTGATTCGACAGGTTGAGAACAGCTTTTGCTTCCGACATGCCGTTTACTGTAAGACCGGTCAAATAGTTTGCTGCCACCACACCATTGTTTTTGAACTTTCGGCCGTTGTTCATCGTAACGATGATCTCTTTTGATTCCCCTGCTTTTCGCAAAGTCTCCAAATAGTCGTAATCGGAGTCGTTATAGAAATAGCTGATCTCCCACTGCTCCTGCTCTACGATACCGGATTTTTCCATTTTTACTTTGGATGACAGCGGCGTACAATCAAGACCCGACGGCTCACCGCCGAAGTCGCCGCAGTCGTGTGCCCATGCGATTTCCGTACCACCCACGGCGATCGTTACGCCAATAGTGGTTAAAACTTTGGATATGTCAAGTTTATTTGTTTCAGGCATAATCTTTTACCTCCATATTTTTATACACTGCCACGTACGACAGTGTTGTATTCCTTGTTAATAAGCGCCGAATAATCCAACCTTTTTAAATAAAGATCGGTACCCTTCCTGGCTTCATCATCCGGCGTAATATATGTTCTTGTAAATCCAAGGCCGGCCATTGCTGCATCAACCTTATTCACAAGCTCAACCAGTTCTGCAAAAGTATTACAATAGACAGCCACGCGCCAGCGGATCCGGTCGTATGCCACATTTACGGAGAGGTTTGACGTCTCTGCGTAACAGATCAGCGGAAGGGTGACATCACCGTCCGGCTTCGACATCTTGACATTACTGCATACAGTAAGAAGTAGGTCTTTTATCTGTTCTCTTGCATCAATCATCGATAATCTCCCGCTCCTTTCCGTACTTTGCAATATCAAACAGCACTTCTTTCAGCCTGTCTTGTATACGCCCAATGTGTTCTTCAACTGCTGGCTCAATAAATGGATCTGCGTCCATTCCGTCAGTAGTGTGCCACTTCCCGGCCCTGTCTTGATACCGCCACGTTCCAACTCGCCCGCCCGGCCTACCATGTGCTGCACCAGAACCAAGCTCGATAAACTCGGCGTATTGTGTCCCGTCCGGTGATTTCGCATCTGCGTATACGTAAGTAGTGACCTCATCCTGCGTTTCAATTGTCTCCGATCGGATGCTTTCGTATAAGGCACCAGTGTCAATATGACCCGCTTCTTGTAGCCGCTCCCGCATGCTTGCCGCGATATCTTCGCCAACTTCTGACAAGGCTGCAGCGATTCCGGTATGAAAGGCTTGCTTCAAGTCTTGTATAGCCATCGGTCACACCTTCTTTTTGCGGATTTCAATGCGGCTGTAAGTATTAAAATACTTCATTCCCACAACCTCATAATCTTCTCCGCGTATCGGGATCACATCGCCATAATCAATATCCGGATCATCGTACACGATACAGTAAAACATCCGGCTCACGTCCTTGCCATACTCGGCAATGCTTGCTTCGTCGGTAAGCGGCTGCCACATGACATTGATGCTGCATTTGGCGATATCGTCGGCCACTGTCTGCTCATTGTTGTACTTATCGGTTTCTGTGTGCGTTCCGTATACATCATAATCAGCTTTAAGGTCAGCAAATGCTTTTCTCGTAAGCTCTCTCATAAAAACACCACCAACCCATCGCCACCACCATCAAGCCCGGCCAGAACATCGGTTATTGCTGTCTCGTATGTCTCGTTGATTTTTGCGCCCGTCATTACAGAATGACTTTCCGACACGGAACCCTCTTGAAATTTGGTTTCTGAAAATCCAAGGCTTGACGCTATAGCCGCATTACTTTCGTCTTTCTGCCAGTACAGAACGGCTATATCAGCAATCGGGAAGGTGTACCGGGTAAGGTCTGCTGTATCTCCAAGATGGAGATAATCGCAAACCCGTTGCGCTGCCATTACAACATAAAACTCCGCATCCTCGGCGGACATCCCGGTTCTTTTGATTACAATTTCAACGGTCGTCATCCCGTGTACACCTCCCTTCTATCATCATGCGCCAATCTTCGACGCGAACACGCCCGAAGCATCCTCCGGGAAGAACATCACGCCCGACATGATAAGAGTCTGAACGGAAGCTCTGTCATTCGCCAAAGAGTGATTCATTCCGATCAGGCCCGTGTCATCGAAAGTCAGACCGAACACATCCGCAACGTCGCCCGATGCAGGGACGTATACACCGTTGAGGTTTTCCGTCACGGTTGCGTATACAGTTCCCTGTGTTACCTGCGGGGTAATGAAGGCGTTGCCCATCCCTAAGAAGCCCTCAATGTAAGAGAAACCAAAAGCGGTCTGCGTAGTAATCGAAGCTTCGCCAAGGTACGTAGCAACGTCCAAAGGATTCACGAAAAATACAGGAGTTACATCTGTATCTTCGTAATAAACCTGTAATGCACCCCATGCCTGAGCTGCTGCAACCTGCAGATTACCACCTCCTGCAGCTACACCTGTGCCGCCGGTGATCAGTGCGAAAAATGACTTCTTGACATCCTTGCGGATCTCTCCGGTCAGCTTCTCATCGGACTCATTGAGGGCGCGGTTCTTGCCGTACTTCTGGATTGCCTCTGCGGTCGTCAACTTTCTGTACTTGCTGAGTGACAGCGTCAGATCCGGCAGCGGCTTGCGCTCGGTTTTGCTGAGCGGAATTACTTCACCCTCTGCAACCTGCCCGGCTGCTTTTGTCACCGTGGTCTTGTAACGCTTGATAACCGTACCTTCTGCCATAGGCGTCATATCGGTAATACCAAGAGCTTCACGCAAAGTGTTGATGTTTTCAACAATACGGGAAGTGTGGTCAATCGAAATAGCAGGCTCAAAGTCAGCAGCCACGTTGGTGTTTGCCTCGATCTCAAACAGCTGATTTAAATACTTATACATCATATGTCTTTTCCTCCTTATTTTCTGAACAGATCATAATTTTCTCTGATAAGTCTCTGACGCTCATTGATATCTTTCACTTTCATAATGTCAGCTTTGGTTAGTGATCCGGAACCCTCACCAGTCTTTGGCGACGGCTTTTTGTTTGCTGCTTTCACTGCTTCCTGTACCGCGGCTTTGAACATCTTTGCAAATGCATCAACATTCTTTTTCGTGGTCTCCGCGTCATCACCAACCAGTACAGCAACAAGGTCGTCATCAATGCCAGTCACACCGCCATCAGAAAGCATCTTCCGCGCCTGAATGGTCAACTGTGCGGCGGTATTCTGCTTCAAAAGCTCGTTGTACTTCTTTTCATACTCGTCTCTTTCGTGCTCAGCTTTCTGCTGTGCATTCATACCTGCCAGCTTCGCGGCTTCGTCCACGGCTTTCTGCTGCTTCTTTTGCCATTCAGCAAACTTTTTGTTGATTATACGGTCAAGGTCAGCGTCAGAATATTTCTTTTCTCCCTCGCCGCTAGTCCCGCCATCGCCACCTGTGCCACCATCACCGCCGGTTCCTCCGGTCCTGCCTGTACTTCCAGTTGCACCTGTGCCTCCATCCTCAAAAAGTTGTTTCAGATACAAGTAACGTCTCTTCATAATTCTCAATCCTCCGTAATTTTAAGTTTTCACGCCTAACTTCTCCATGCAGTTTCACGACTTAAATGCTCGGTCAACTTTTATGTATTCCGGGTATCCGCTCGCCACGGCTTCGGAACCCAGTAAAAAAGCATCTACCAGCAATTGTGATTGTTCTGATAAATGCTCTGTATTCATGCAAAAAATCCCTTTTCCTATCACGTGATCCGGAATATCCTTTCCGATCGCAGATACAGACAAAAGCAAAGTTTGCACCAGTGCAGTAATTGCTGCGCACGCCTGCATTGTCTCTTCTGTTCGCGGATGGGCTTCATCATTTGCGTGTCCCTTTACTGTCACATATCCGGGCCCTTGTCGTATCATAATCATAAGCTCATATCCTCCACGATCTCAAACGAACACCTGCACCACTGATGAAAAGGTGGGAAGTTTACACCAACCTTACGTTCGCCAAACCGGAACTGCAGCCCGTCCATCCTGCGGCAGAGCCAGCACACCTGATCATCCCCAGCCGTCACGATTTCATACGTTTGTGCGTACTCTTCCAGTATTTCAGCGGCTGCTTCATTCACAACTTCTGTATCTTCCGTATACATCGTGCGATTGAAATCATTCTGAGCCACCCGCTTCATCCGCTCACATACTGCTCCACTTACTGCTTCATAATCTTCCCCGCGGGCGATCATCTGAGCGACATCCGTTTCCAAATACCGCGCCAACTTGTCTTTGCTGCGGAAAATTGCCGCCCGTATCTCGTCAGCATTCGGGACAGTATCAGCCGGCTGCTTAGCTGGCTGGCCCCGCTGATCTGCTGCAACCAGTGCGGCGACTTCGGCTGACGCTTGAAGACGAATCGTGTGAAGATGCTCATACAGGAACGTGTACTCATACACACCAACTTCCAATACGGAAAGGCGAACATTTGTTTGTAATCCTTCAAGCTTATTTAATCGGTGTATGCGGTCAAAGGGAAGCAATCCGGTCAAATCCGGGTTATGTGATACAAGCGTATTGCACCGGCTGAGAAGCAAAGCCTTATCAGCTTGCGCCATCGGCTGCATCAGATCCCGGTACAGCTTATCATTTTCGTGACGCCGCGCAAATGCTGCAGCAATAAGCGCATCAACCTGTGATGCTTTCATGCTGTAGTACATAGCCATCGTCCGCTTCGTTGCTTCCTCCTGCATCTCCACGGATTTAAAAAGCTTTTTCCGTGTTTTGCTCCACTTATGCATCATCGTCCTCTTCCTCTTCTTCTACCGGTTCGCGATTTGTCGGGTAATCTGTCTTGTATCCTGCCTCATCCTGCTCTTTCTCAATCTGTGCCAGTTCTGCGTCAACATCGGACACAGCAGAAATAACTTTGAGCTGTGTCTTCTTGCTCGTAATTCCTGCCATTGCCCCTGCGGTCTCGGCTTCTTCTTTCAGATCCGCCGGGAAATTCGGTGTGAAGGTGAACTCCAACGAAGTCCACGTATAGGGACTCATCCCGGATACAGGGTTGGAGAACAAAAGCTTGTAGCGTCTGTTCAATCCGCTCGTAAACTTCCGTTCCTTCGTCTTCCCCAGATTCAGCATCGGGAGGAGCTTGTACTTCAAAGCAATTCCTGACGAAGTACCGAAATCATCATCCCGGAGATTAACTACCATTGCGATCGTAAAAATCAGCCGTTCCAATCTGGTCAGCAAATTCTCCTGCGTCGTGTCGCCGTTTGGCTTCTGTAAAAAATCCACAACAAGATCGGTGGCACTCTTGCCGCCGAAATTTATAATTCTGTTGTCCCGCATGAATTTAATCGTTTCCTTGTCAACCTTTGCACCTAAGATCTTCATATACGCGTCCGCGAAGTAATCCACGTCATTTGCTTTCTCGCTTAACGTCTTGTTGTACTCATCGATCAGAGACATGACGTTTTCAAAAATCCCGCGGCGTGCCCGATTCTGAACAAACTCGGTTGCCGGAACGCCA
>Ga0129309_1000673_pt1 | contig 23992 bp, 23 predicted proteins | sample L1105metagenome_FD_94439 | JGI IMG/M metagenome (GOLD analysis project Ga0129309, IMG submission 94439) | Ring-tailed lemur group fecal microbial communities from Wisconsin, USA - L1105 metagenome | ecosystem: Host-associated > Mammals > Digestive system > Large intestine > Fecal | place: USA...
AGGAGCGCTTTGACAACACCTACCGCACCGACCTGATCTTCGATTTTGAGATGCCTTTCCCCCTCCCCGGCCGTCCCGACAACACCAACAGCGAACATTTGACCATCACCCTGACCCCTCAGGCCGACAACACCCTGGCCCTTCTGTATGAGCTGGGCGCTCTGGGCGGGGACTACGACCTCCAGCCCCACGAGGGGACGCTCTCCCGCGTGAAATAGGCCTTTCAGAAACCCGAGACGCCTGTCATTTTCCCCAACTGCCCCGGACCAAAAAATTTCTGGTCCGGGGCTTTTTGTCAAAATTTTAACAATTCAGCGAGGAATCTTTGCTATCCGCTCATTTTTATCCTATTTTGTGATTCTAGGCCAATAACATGGCCAGAAAGGGCAAAAAAAATAATTGATTTTTCAATTATTCTTCGATATAATCAGCATGAGAGCGGAAATCACGGACGCCTCTTGGAGGCGTCAAACCGAATATTTGGAGGTAAAGACACTATGAAAGAAGTCTATGTTGTCAACTGCTGCCGCACCGCCATTGGTTCCTTTGGCGGCTCCCTGAAGGATACCCCCGCCGTGGATATGGGCGCTCTGGTCATCAAAGAGGCCCTGAAGCGCTCCAACGTAGCCCCCGAGGCCGTGGATGAGGTCATGTTCGGCTGCATCCTGACCGCCGCCCTGGGCCAGAACCCCGCCCGCCAGGCCGCTGTCAAGGCCGGCATTCCCCTGGCTGCTCCCGCCTACACCGTGGGCATGGTCTGCGGCTCCGGCATGAAGTCCGTCATCGAGGGCGCCCGCGCCATCCTGGCCGGCGACGCCAATGTCGTCGTGGCCGGCGGCATGGAGAACATGTCCGCCGCTCCCTACGCTCTGCCTGACGAGCGCTGGGGCGCCCGCATGGGCGACAAGAAGGTCATCGACACCATGATCCGCGACGGTCTGTGGGATGCCTTCAACAACTACCACATGGGCACCACCGCCGAGAACATCTGCGACGTGTGGGGCATCACCCGCGAGGAGCTGGACGAGTTCGGCGCCGCTTCCCAGCAGAAGGCCGAGGCCGCCATTAAGTCCGGCCGCTTCGAGGACGAGATCGTCCCCGTCATGGTCAAGAAGAAGAAGGAAATGGTCGAGTTCAAGGTGGACGAGTTTGCCCGTCCCGGCGTCACCGCCGAGGGTATCTCCAAGCTGCGCGGCGCCTTCCCCGTGGGCCCCGACGGCGTGGAGGAGACCATCGAGCACACCTTCGAGGTCACCAAGGTCCACGAGGCTGACGCTCACAAGCACGTCCAGCGCGTCACCGCCGCCAACGCCTCCGGCATCAACGACGGCGCCGCCGCCATCATCCTGGCTTCCGCTGAGGCCGTGGAGAAGTACAACCTGAAGCCCATCGCCAAGCTGGTCTCTTGGGGCCAGGGCGGCGTCGATCCCAAGATCATGGGCGTGGGCCCCGTCCCCGCTTCCCGCCAGGCCATGGCTAAGGCCGGCCTGAAGATCGAGGACATGGACCTGATCGAGGCCAACGAGGCTTTCGCCGCTCAGTCCATCGCCGTGGCCCGCGAGCTGGGCTTCGACATGAGCAAGGTCAACGTCAACGGCGGCGCCATTGCTCTGGGCCACCCCGTCGGCGCTTCCGGCGCCCGCATTATCGTCACCCTGCTGCACGAGCTGCTGAAGCGTGACGACGCCAAGAAGGGTCTGGCTACTCTGTGCATCGGCGGCGGCCAGGGCGTTGCCACCATCTTCGAGAAGTGCTGAGCATCTGACACCTTTCCCAGCGATCTATGATTTGGAAGGTCATAGCATAAAGCCAGGGCCCCGCGGTACGGCAGCCGCGGGGCCCTGGCGTTTTTATATATAGCGCCCGAACCGTTGTGAGCAGCGGGCTAAGCCGGGAGCGGAGCGGAAAGACCAAGGAGGGGCCGCAGGCCCCGGATGGGTTTCCGCGCAGTCGGACGGCTTAGCTCCGCGTCGTGAACAGGCGAGGCGTGAATGTATAGCGCCCGAGGCCGTGAATAACGCCGGAACGCAGGACAGAGCCCAGGGGCCGCCGCAGGCGGGACCGGGTCTGTCCGGAGACGGAGAAGTTATCGCCCCGGCCGCGAGCGTGCCGAGGCGTGAATGTATAGCGCCCAAGGCCGTGAGCAGGGGAAATGTAAATCCCAAAACAGCAAAACCCGGACGCTAACTCCAAAGCGTCCGGGCCCTACTGTTGAAAAAGAGGATTAAAATGAAACGAACTGTCTCTTGCGAGTATTATAATACAAAAGAGTTGTTAATAATTCCAACCCAAGTTGTTACATAAGTTTTAAATCGAAACGTCCGAACCGTCGTAAGCAGCGCCATAAGGCCCAGCGCCGCGAACAGGCGAGGCGTGACCAACAGCCCCGGAAAAGGAGAGAACAGCCGACGGAGCGGCCCGCCGACTGTTCAATGAATTGGAGGATAGAATGAAAAGATGTTCTTGCCTTGCGAGTATCAGTATACCCAGGTCTTATTAAAAAAGTTACCTCCAATTGTTACAAAAGCTTTAAATTTTGGCGCTCCACTGGGGCTCTCCCCGGAGGTTTTCAAAAAAATCCTGGAGAATGGCCTCGCACTCCTCGGCCAGGGGGCCATGGTACAGGCGCGGATGGTGGTTGAACCGCTCCTCAAACAGGTTGAGCACCGAGCCGCAGCACCCCGCCTTGTCGTCCCGGGCCCCATAGCGCACCGTGTCGATCCGGGCGTTGATGATGCCCCCGGCGCACATGGGGCAGGGCTCCAGGGTCACATACATGGTACAGCCATGGAGCCGCCAGCTCCCCGTCCGGGCGCAGGCGTCCCGGATGGCCTCCAGCTCGGCGTGGGCGGTGGCGTCCCCCCGCTCCTCCCGGCGGTTGCGGCCTCGGCCGATGACGGCTCCATCCTTCACGATGACGCAGCCCACCGGCACGTCGCCGTCCTCCTCCGCCTCCCGGGCCAGAGCCAGGGCCTGGGTCATATAAAATTCGTGGTCCATGGTCCCACCTCCTGTTATCCACAATAGTTTAACCGATGGGGATTGATTTCGCAAGAGAGATAAATTTTTGTTTATCCCCCCTTCATCTCCAGCAGGGTCCTGGCCACGTTGTCGGCCCAGAGGCGGGCGCCGGCCACGGCTTCCGTCAGGGTGTTTCCGTGTCCGCCCACCTCCACCAGGAGGGAACCGGGCAGGAGCTGCTGATTATAGCGGCTGTTGCGCAGCACCATGGGCCGGGCCAGGCTGGTATAGCCCCGGGTCAAGCCCTGCTGGAGCTTAACTGCAAAGGCCAGATTGTCCTTCCACCGGGGGTGCTCCGCCCCGGAGCCGGGGCTGCCCAGCACCAGCATGATCTGGGCCACCTGGTTCCCCGCCTCCTCCGACACCAGCTTGTAGACCTGGCCCTCCGCGCCCACCAGGGCGTCCCGGTGGACGTCCAGCACGACCTTGATGGAGGGGTACTCCTTGAGCCACTGCTCCACCGCCGCCTTGGACCGGTCGTAGGCCCCGTTGTAGGCCGGATAGTCGAAGAGGGTGGTGTCGTGGATCACCTGGAACCCGTGGGCCCGGAAGACGGTGGCCATCTCCTCCCCCACCTTGACCACATTGTGGGTGCAGTCGGTGGTGCGGTAGGCGTCGCTCTCCTCGTAGACGTCCCCGTCGGTCTGGGAGTAGGCCTCACTGCCGTGGGTGTGGACGATCAAAATTTGGGGTCCGTCCCCCAGGGGCACGTCCACCGTCCCCTGGGTCAGCACCGACGCGTCCAGCTCCAGATTGGAGCGATTATACAGGTAGACCCCCTGGCCGTAAATATACTTGCCTCCCTCTTTGCCCTGAGCGGTCATCTCCACGATACCGTCCTCCCCGGTCTGGGGCTTTAATTCCGGCTCCTGCTGGTCGTCGCCGCCCTCCGGGGCTGTGGGATCGGTATTCTCCGAGGGGGCGGACTGCGTGCCGCCCCCCTGCCGCAGGGCGGTCACGCCCTCCTCTCCGGCGGCCAGCAGAGCCGACTGACTCAGCAGCAGCCGTCCCCAGCCCTCCAGGGCCCGCTGCCCGGAAAGCTCGGTACGCTCCCCCAGCTGACTGGCCAGCAGGGACACCGCCAGCCCGGGCTCCTCCCCCAGGGCGGTCAGCTTGTCCCCCAGGGTGGAAAAATCCGCTGTCAGACTGACCCCCCACACTGCCACCAGGGCCAGTCCCAGGGCTACCCCCCGGCGCAGGGCGGTCATATATCGCCGGTTCCCTCTCATGGTACCACTCCTTATCCTGCGTATGGCTTGTACACAGACTATATGAGCGGGGCGTGCGGTTTATGACAGGCTTCCCAAAGCTTGGCTTTCTCCGTAAGAAGGTCGATAAATTTTCCACTTTTCCCAGGAAAATGTGGAAAAGCCTGGCCGTTCGGACGGCCAGGCTTTTTTAATTTACCGCTCCTCGCGGAAGTAGTTCAGGCCCAGAGCGGCGGGCAGGCCGGAGCCCTCCCGTTTCCGCACCGAGGTGGCCACCAGAACGATGGCGGTGATGATAAAGGGCAGGGCCTGGTACAGCTGTGTGGGCACCGCGGCCAGCCAGCCCAGAGGGCCTGGGAAGGCGGCGGCCAGGCTGGAGCCCGACACCCGCAAGGTGTTGAAGAAGCCGAAGACGAAGGTGCCCAGAATGGCCAGAGCGGGGTTCCAGTTGGCGAAGATGACCAGTGCCACCGCGATCCAGCCGTAGCCGTTGATCCAGCAGCTGCTGGAGAAGGAACCGGACATATTGAGGCCCATATAGTACCCGCCGATGCCCATGATGCCGCAGCCCAGGCAGATGTGGATATACTTGGTGCGCTTGACGTTGACGCCCACCGAGTCGGCGGCGCCGGGATTCTCACCCACCGCCCGCAGCCGCAGGCCGGGGCCGGTGCGGTTCAGGTACCACCACATGACCAGGGCGATGACCACCGCCAGATAGACCAGGATGTTGTGGGAAAAGAGGCCTTTGCCGAGGACGGGGATCTGGGACAGGCCGGGGATGGCGATGTCGGCAAAGCCGTTTTTGATGTTGGCGTAGTCGTTCATGGCGGGCCACTTGACGGCCTTCAGGCCGTTGCCCACGAAGAAGTAGACGCCCAGACCGAAGGTGGTCAGGGTCAGGCCGGTGATGTTCTGGTTGGCCTGGAGGGAGACGGTAAGGGCGGCGAAGAGCAGGCCGCACAGAGCGCCCATCAAAAAGGCGGTGAACACGCCCACGGCCAGGCTGTTGGCGTAGCAGCCCACAATGTAGCCGAAGATGGCGCCCACGGCCATGATGCCCTCCACGCCCAGGTTCAGACTGCCCGATTTTTCCACCATGATCTCGCCCACGGTGCCGTAGAGCAGCGGGATGTTGTACACCACGATATTGTGGATAAAGGAGGTGACGACGCCCAATTTATCCATGTCCATTGGCTTTTCCCCCTTTCTGAACGGGAACCACCCGGAACCGGGTGAGGAAGTCGGCGGCCAGCACCAGGAACAGAATCGCGCCCTGGAGCATGTTGGCGAAGCTGGAGTCCACCTGAGAGAAGGTGGTGGCGGCCACGGTGGAGCCGTACCGCAGCATACTAATGAGGGCGGACACCACAAAGATGGCCGCGGTGTTCAGCTGGGACAGCCAGGCCACGATGATGCCGGTCCATCCCACGTCGTCGGTGATGGAGGTGGACAAAATTCCGGCGGTGCCCACCTTGAAGGCGGCGGCCAGGCCGATGAGGCAGGCGGACAGGAACACGGTGCGCAGGACAATGGCGTTGACCTTCATGCCCGCGTAGTGGGCGGTGCCGGCGCTGTCGCCCACCACGGCGATCTCGTAGCCCTGCTTGGTGTAGCGCAGGTAGATGTAGACCAGCGCGCCGATGGCAAAGGTGAAGATGACGCAGACGTTCAGACCAAACTTGCCCATGGGGATCTTGGGGAAGGCCACGATCTTGGAAAAGCTGGCGAAAATGGGCCGCACCGAGGCGGGGTCCAGGTAGAAGTTCCAGGGGGCCTGGGTCTCCCCCAGGAAGGTGATAAAGTACAGGGCCACATAGTTGAGCATCAGGGTCATCAGGGTCTCGTTGGTGCCGAATTTCACCTTCAGCACCGCCACAAAGGCTCCGTACAGACCGGCGCACAGCATAGCGGCCAGACACATGAGGATCAGGGTCAGCGCGCCGGGCAGCACAGGCCCCAGCTTCATGGCCACGGTGGCGGCGGCCACGGCGCCCAGAATGAACTGGCCCTCGCCGCCGATATTCCAGAACCGCATCTTAAAGGCCAGAGACAGGGCCACCGAGGTCAGGGCCAAGGGGACGAAGACCTTCAGGTAATTCTCAAAGGTTTTATAGGCGATCTTATTGCCCACCATACCCATGGTGAACATCCGGCTGTAATAGGCCACGGGGTTGACCCCAAGGGCCAGCAGCAGCAGGCCGCCCAGCACCAGGGCGGCGGCCACCGCCGCCAGATACCAGGTCAGCTTTTTCCACAGGGGGCAGTTGTCCCGCTTGACGACGTGAAAGCGCATGTCAGTCCTCCTCCCCTTCCTTGGCCCGGTTCAGCTCTTCCAGCTCCTCCGGGGTGATGTTGGTATCCCGGGCGTAGCCGGCGGGCTTGTCCTCGTATTTTCGGGTCAGGTCCAGAGCGCCGGTCATCATAAGGCCCAGCTCCTCCTTGGTGGTCTTGTGGGCGTGGACCACACCCATGACCTTACCGTGGCACAGGACCATGATCTTGTCGCACAGGGCCAGCATCACGTCCAGGTCCTCGCCCACGAACAGCACGCCCACGCCGGACTTCTTCTGCTCGTTCAGGATGTTGTAGATGGCGTAGGAGGAGTTGATATCCAAGCCCCGGACGGGGTAGGCGGTGACGATGACGTTGGGTCCGGCTTTGATCTCCCGGCCCAGCAGGACCTTCTGGACGTTGCCGCCGGACAGACGGCGCACCGGGGTCTCGGTGGAGGGGGTGACGACCCCCAGTTCCTGGACCACGTGCTCAGCGGCCTGGCGGCCCGCCTTCCGGTCCACGAAGGGGCCCTTGGTCTCGCCGTAGTTTTTCAGGATCATGTTGTCCGTGATGGACATGGAGGGGGCCAGGCCCATGCCCAGCCGGTCCTCGGGGATAAAGGACATGGAGATGCCCTTCTCCAGAATGGCCTTGGGGGAAAGGCCCACGATGTTGTCCCCCTGATGGATCATCAGGCCGGACTCGATGGGCCGCAGACCGGCGATGGCCTCGCACAGCTCCTTCTGGCCGCAGCCCGCGATGCCCGCCACGCCCAGCATCTCACCGCCCCGGATATAGAAATTCACGTGGTCGATGGCCACCGCGCCCTCGTCGTTGCGGATGGTCAGGTCCCGGATCTCCAGCAGGGGCTTCTTCTTCTCCACGATGGGGCGGTCGATGTTCAGGTCGATCTTGCGGCCCACCATCCACTCGGTCAGGGCCTGCTCGCTGGTCTCGGCGGTGTTGACGGTGGTGATATACTCGCCCTTGCGCAGGATAGCCACCCGGTCGGAGATGTCCATGACCTCGTTGAGCTTGTGGGTGATGATGATGATGGAGTGGCCCTGCTCCTTCATGCGGCGCAGCACCTCAAAGAGCTTCTGGATCTCCTGGACGGTCAGAACGGCGGTGGGCTCGTCCAGAATGATGACCTTGGCGCCGTAGTACAGCACCTTGATGATCTCCAGGGTCTGCTTCTCGGACACGGCCATGTTGCGGACCTTCTTCCTGGGGTCGATGTCGAAGCCGAACTTCTTCACCATCTCCCCCACCTGGTCATAGCGGTCCTTTTTCAGGGTGAAGCCCGCCTTCTCCTTGCCCATCCAGATGTTGTCGGCTGCGGAGAACACATCCACCAGCTTAAAGTGCTGATGGACCATGCCGATCCCCAGCTTTTTGGCGTCCTCCGGCGAGTCGATGGACACGGCCTTTCCGTCCACCAGAATCTCGCCGCTGTCCGGCTTGTAGATGCCCGACAGCATGTTCATCAGAGTGGTCTTGCCCGACCCGTTCTCGCCCAGCAGGGCCAGAATCTCCCCCTGACGCAGGGTCAGGTTGACCTCTTTGTTGGCCACCACGCTGCCAAAGGTCTTGGTGATGCCCCGCATCTCAATGGCGTAAGCTTGTTCCGCCATGAAATTCCCTCCTTCGTCCTTCAAATAGGAAACATGAGATAACCGACAAGCGCATTATCTTCTATCTCACGTCTCTTATCCTTTAAAAAACCGGGCCGGCCGGTGTTCCGGCCGGCCCGGTGGTGCGGGTCTTGTAAAAAGTTCCGGGCGGGGGCTATCAGGCCACCTGCACGCCCTCCACGAAGTAGTTCATGGTGCCGGTGATGACGGAGTCCTCCACGGAGGGACCGCCGGCGGCCACGATCTCGGTACCGGCGTTATCCACCAGAGCGGCGTCGGCCTGCTCCACAGTGACGGCGCCATCCTCGGCCACGGTGATGTTCAGCTTCACGCCGGAGAACACGTCCCAAGCGCCGGAGACGATGAGCTCACGGACCTGGTCAATGGCTTCCTGGGTGCCGGCCGCGCAGTTGGCGCTCAGGGGGGACACGTCCACGAAGCCCTCCTTCAGGCCGCCGTAGTAGGCGGAACCGCCCATGGCGTTCACAAAGTTGGCGGCGTCGCCGCAGTTCATGGCAGCCTCGATGGCGGTGCGGTAGTACACGTTCCAGTTCCAGATGGCGGCGGTCAGGTGGGCGTCGGGAGCGTCGGCGGTCATATCGGAGTTGTAGCCGCAGCCGAACACACCGGCGTCCTGAGCGGCGATCTGGGGCTGAGCGGAGTCACAGTGCTGGGCAATAACGCCGCAGTTATAGGAGGAGATCAGCTCCTTGGCGAAGGCGGACTCGTTGACCTCGTCGGCCCAGGCGCCCAGCTCCTTGACATAGACGGTGGCGTCGGGGTTGACGGCCTGGACGCCCAGGGTGAAGCCGTTGATGCCGGAGCAGGTCTCGGCGTACTCGGTGCCGTAGGCGGCCACGTAGCCCAGGTTGTTGTTTCCGGTCTCCAGGGACTTCAGACCGGCGGCGATGCCGGCCAGGTAGCGGGCCTGGTAGATGCGGCCGAAGTAGTTATTGAAGTTGGTCTCGTTGCTCTTGTAGCCGGTGGCGTGGGAGAAGACCACGTCGGGATAGGTCTCGGCGGCCTCCTCCATGGCGTCAATGTAGCCGAAGGAGATGCCGAAGATGATGTTGCAGCCCTCACCCACCAGGGTGTCGGCGGCGGCCAGAACGGCCTCCTTATCCTCAGACACTTCGTCCACGATGGCCAGCTGAGTATTCACATCCATGCCCAGCTCCTTCATGGCGGTGGTGATGCCGTTGTGATGGGCGAAGGTGTAACCGGCGGTGTCGTTCTTGCTGTTGATATAGATGGCGCCCACCTTAAAGTCGGCGTTGGCGGCGGTGCCGGCGGAGCCGGAAACGCTGCCGGAGGTGGAACCGGCGGAGCTGCTGGAGCCGCCGTTGCCGCCGCAGGCGGCCAGGGACAAGGTCATGGCAGCGGCCATAACCAGGGCAAGAAACTTCTTCATTCTTCGTTGTCCTCCTTAGTATTCATTCATCCGGGAAACTACTATATATTAAAACCAAACTTTCTGGTTTTAATCCGCAAACTCCACACGCATCGTCGCAAAGTCCGCTTCATTTCGGACGCCCACGTATGGGCATCCGTCATTCCGCTCCCCTGCTCCTCCTCTCCAAATCACGACCACTTTGTTGGGTCGTGATTTGGGGCCGCCTGGGGCGGCCGTTTGTCAGTCTACGAACTCCACACCGCTCTCTTCACTCATGGACTTCACACGGGCCAGGGATTCCACCCGGATGCCCTCGGCACGGAGACGGTCGCCGCCGGGCTGGAAGGCCTTCTCGATGACGATGCCCGCGCCCACCAGCTCCGCGCCGGCCTGATGGACCAGGTCGATGAGGCCCTCCAGGGCCGCGCCGTTGGCCAGGAAGTCGTCGATGATGAGGACCTTGTCCTGGGGACCCAGGAACTGCTTGGACACGATGACATCGTAAACCCGGCCATGGGTGAAGGACTCCACCTTGGTGGTATACACCTGGCCGTCAATGTTCTTCGTCTGGGTCTTCTTGGCAAAAATCACCGGGCAGCGGAAAAACTGCGCCGTGACGCAGGCGATCCCAATGCCCGAGGCCTCGATGGTCAGGATCTTGTTGATGCCGCAGCCCTCGAACCGGCGCTGAAACTCCTTGCCGATCTCCTCAAAGAGAGACACGTCCATCTGGTGGTTCAGAAAGCTGTCCACCTTCAGTACATCGTTGCCTCTGACCACACCATCCTGACGGATTCTCTGCTTCAGCAGCTCCATAGTTTTACTCCGCCTTTCCGTAAAAATGACAGTGGCCCGCAAAAGCCGGGCCACGCTGTTGATACCGATACACATTCATTCTACAAAAAATTCCCCGGTCCTGCAATCCTTTTTTTCAAAATACGACCGGAATCCTGCACAATTTTTTATTCCTTTTTTTGTCTTTTTGATGCGTTTCGTCCTTTTAAACCAATCCAGACCCGGAGTGCTGCCCTCCGGGCCTGCGCGGCTGTCCATCCTGTATTCCCATCTCGGCACGCTCACCGGGTCCGGTATAGCAGGGCCGATCCGGGCAGCGTTCAAATCTTTTTTGCATTAGTTTACATAACTTTTTATTTTCTTTACATAATGCCATAGCCCTGGGCAAGCTTCCCCCCTGCCGGTGCAGCCGCAGGCCCAAAAAAGCTGCCCATGCAGCACGCATGGGCAGCCTTTTCACCTGGTATAGAACTTGCCTTTAGAGGGCGGTGCGCGCGGCCTTCTTGTCCTCCATCTTGGAGACGATAACGGCGCAGGCGGCGTCGCCCGTGATGTTGATGGTGGTACGGCCCATATCGAAGATCCGGTCGATACCGGCCACCAGGGCGATGCCCTCCACGGGGATGCCCACGCTCTGGAGCACCATAGCCAGCATGATCATGCCGGAGCCGGGGACGCCGGCGGTGCCGATGGAGGCCAGGGTGGCGGTGAGAACGATGGTGGCCATCTGGCCGATGGTCAGGTCGATGCCGAAGCAGGAGGCAATGAATACGGCGCAGACGCCCTGGTAGATGGCGGTGCCATCCATATTAATGGTAGCGCCCAGAGGCAGGACGAAGGAGGCCACCTCACGCCGGGCCCCCAGCCGCTCAGAGCACTCCAGCGTGAAGGGCAGGGTGCCCACGGAGGAGGCGGAGGAGAAGGCCATCATCATGGCGGGGGCCATGCCCTTGAAGAACGCGAAGGGAGACACGCCGCCCAGGGCCTTCACGGTGGTGGAATAGACCACCACGGCGTGGACGATGTAGCCGATGTAGGCCACCAGCAGGACCATGGCCAGCTTGCCCAGCACCTCGGGGCCGTTTTCAGCCACCACGGGGCACATCAGGCAGGCCACACCGATGGGAGACAGCTTGATGATCAGGTCCATGATCTTAATGAAGACCTCGTTGAAGCTGTCCACGATCTGAGCGGCCACCAGGCCCTTCTCGCCAGCCAGCAGGATACCGAAGCCCAGGAACAGAGAGATCACGATAACCTGGAGCATGGATGCGTTCAGCAGAGGCGCGATGGGGTTATTGGGGAAAATATTGACGATAACGGACATGACGCTCTGTCCCTCGGGAGGGGTGTACTCCAGGTTGCTGATGGAGAGGGCGGTGAACAGGTTCATGCTCTTGGCCGCACTGGCCAGGATCAGAGCCAGGATAACGGCGAAGGCGGTGGTACACATATAATAGACCACGGTCTTGACGCCCACGGAGCCCACCCGGCCGATGTCCTGCATGGAGATGACGCCGGAGGCGATGGAGAACAGGACGATGGGCACCACAACGAACTTCAGCAGATTTAAGAAGATATCGCCCCAGGGCTTGATGTAGGACTTAGCGATGGTCACGCCGTCGGGGACGCCGATCAGGATCAGGCCCGCCACAACGCCGACCACCAGGCCGATGAAGATCCAAAACGCAAGTGGCATCTTCTTTGATTTCATAATGATCTCTCCTTCCTGTCTTTCCCATTGCTTCTTTTTGGCCAGGAGATCCGTTTTTTCGGAACAATAAAACGGCCGTGTCCCCGCTTCTGCCGCAAGACCTCTGACCGTTTTCTCCCCGGAGTCCCTTCTCTCCGGCCCGTCTCATATGCACCGCATATGTGCAGGGTTATTATACATGGTTTTCCTGTTTTTTACAAGCCCCTCTCTCTAATTTTTCATTTCTGCCGGACCGCTTCCATCCCTCTCCCTGGACTTCTTCCCCCCTTACTCAAAAAAGTTCCCACATTTTTTTGCTTCTTCCCTTCTTTCGACCGTTTCTTTTCCATAATATGGTAAACTACACCTAAGAAGACCGAAGAAAGGCGGGTGTCCTCCCCCATGAGACTACTGCCCAAGAAAGGGATCTATGACAGCGGGAAGGTGCTGTTCCTCCCCGTGGACGCCATTTCCCCCAACCCAGACCAGCCCAGACGGCTGTTCTCTCAGGAGGGACTGGAGGAGCTTGCCCGCTCCATCCAGGCCCTGGGGGTCCTCCAGCCTCTGACAGTCCGCCGCCGGGATGGAAACTGGGAGCTGGTGGCCGGGGAACGGAGACTCCGGGCCGCCAAGCTGGCCGGGCTGGAGGAGGTCCCCTGTCTGGCCATTCAGACGGACAGTCAGTCCTCCTCTCTGCTGGCCCTGGTGGAGAACCTCCAGCGGCGGGATCTGGATTTTTGGGAGGAGGCCCTGGCCCTGCGGAAGCTCATCGACACCTACCACCTCTCCCAGGAGGAGGTGGCCCGCCGTCTGGGCAAGAGCCAGTCCGCCGTAGCCAACAAGCTGCGGCTGCTCAAGCTGCCCGAGCCGGTGCTGACCACTCTTCGGGAGGCGGGCTGCACCGAGCGCCACGCCCGAGCTCTGCTCCGCCTGGGCAGCCCGGAGCGGCAGCAGGAGGCCGCCGCCAAAATTGCGGCCCAAGACCTTACCGTGGCTCAGACCGAGACCATGGTGGACGCCATGCTGTCCTCCACCCCCGCCAGCCGCCGGCGCCCTACCTTTATTGTCAAGGATGTGCGGCTGTTTTTAAATACCGTCACCCGGAGCCTGGACCTGATGCGCTCCGCCGGAGTCAACGCCCAGTGCCGCCGGGAGGACACCGACGACGAGATTCTCCTTACCATTCATATTCCGCGCCGGAGCGGATCATGACTTCCATTTGCCTCCCTTCCCAGCGTTTCCCCGCTGCCCCGCTGCCCCGCATACGCGTGCGTATGCGGGGCTTTTGTCATTTGAGGTACCGCCCATGTTTCACGTGAAACATGGCTGACGTGGGCTTTCCATCTCTCGTTCTGCCCCGGCGGACAGCGCCCGCCCATTCCGTCGGCCCCCCTTCCCTTCTCTTTTGTGTAAAAACTGAGAAAAGCGGGAAAAACAGTTGAAAAGCCCTCCGGCGGTTGATATAATAACGTGATGTGGATTGAACCAATTTAAGTCATGTTTCACGTGAAACAAACACCGCGCGATTTACAAGGAGGCGCCCCATGACCAGGATCATTGCTGTTGTCAACCAAAAAGGCGGAGTGGGTAAGACCACCACAACCGTCAATCTCACCGCGGCACTCCACGCCTTGGGTAAGCGGGTGCTGATGTGTGACTTTGACCCCCAGGCCAACGCCACCTCCGGCATGGGTGTGGACAAAAACACCGCCTCCCCCAACGTGTACGACGTGCTTATCAATGGCGCCGAACCGGCCCGTGCGGTGGCGCACACCAAGTACGGCGATGTGCTGCCCTCCAACAAGGCTCTGGCCGGTGCGGGCATCGAGATGATCGGCATTCCCGACCGGGAGCACCTGCTGAAAAACGCGCTGGACACCCTGGCCGGTGACTACGACTACATCCTGATCGACTGCCCCCCCTCCCTGGAGATGCTCACCGTCAACGCCCTGTGCGCCGCCGGGTCCCTGCTGGTCCCCGTCCAGTGCGAGTACTACGCCCTGGAGGGCCTGAGCGACCTGCTGGCCACCGTCCGGCTGGTCAAACGGGGTCTGAACCCCAAGCTGGCCCTGGAGGGCGTGCTGCTGACCATGTTTGACAGCCGGACCAATCTGTCCCTCCAGGTGGCACAGGAGGTCAAGCGCCACTTCCCCGGCCAGGTCTATGCCACGGTTATTCCCCGGAACGTCCGCCTGTCTGAGGCCCCCAGCCACGGCAAGCCCGTGTCCGCCTACGATCCCTACTCCCGCGGCACCGAGGCCTACGCCGCTCTGGCCCAGGAGATGGTGTCGATCCATTCCAATTAAATCCGTTTCGTAAGTACGTAAGGTGCGGCAAAGCCGCACAGCCCAAACGAAGCCCACTGAAATGGACTTTGCGACGACGAGAGGTGTATTATGGCAAAACGCAATACAGAACTGGGTCTGGGCCGTGGGCTGAACGCCCTGCTGGGCGACCCGGATCTCCAGCCTCAGGGCGAGGGCTCCGTCTCTCTCCCCATCTCCCAGGTAGAACCGGGGCTGAACCAGCCCCGTAAGCGGTTTGACCCCGAGTCCCTGGCCGATCTGGCCGAGTCCATCCGCGTCCACGGCATCATCCAGCCCCTGACGGTGCGGCGGCTCTCCACCGGCTACTACCAGATCATCGCCGGCGAACGCCGCTGGCGGGCCGCCAAGCAGGCCGGTCTGGACGAGGTCCCCGCCGTTATCATCGAGGCCGACGACCGGAAGGTCATGGAGCTGGGCCTCATCGAAAACCTCCAGCGGGAGGACCTGAACCCCGCCGAAGAGGCCCGGGGCTACCAGGCCCTGATGGAGGACTACGGCCTGACTCAGGAGCAGGTGTCCCAGCGCATGGGCAAGTCCCGCCCGGCCATCGCCAATACCCTGCGGCTGCTGGCTCTGCCCGAGGACCTGATGAAGCTGGTGGAGGACGGGCAGCTGTCCGCCGGGCACGCCCGTGCCATCCTGGCTCTCCCCTCCCCCGCCCTCCAGCGGCAGGCCGCCAAGCGGGTCATTGAGAGCCAACTGTCCGTCCGGCAGACCGAGGCCCTGGTCAAGGCCCTCCAGAAGCAGGACCAAAACAAGGACAAGCCCGCCCAGGAGGATCTTTCCCTCTATCTGGGCGAGCTGGAAAAGGACCTGTCCAGCCGCTTTGGCCGAAAGGTCAAGATCGCCCACAGGGGCAAAAAAGGAAAAATTGAACTGGAGTACTACGACAGCCAGGACCTGGAAGGGCTGCTGGCTCTGCTCCAGGGCATGAACCAAGTGGAGGAAAATTAATTATGTCTGAGGAAAAGACACCCCTCTCCCCTACCCCGGAGGCGAACCAGGAGGGGAAACCGGAAAGCACGGGCCGCAGCAAGCTGACCCACGGCCAGCAGCAGCGCCGCCAGAAGTCGGTGTTCCAGTATATCACCATTCTCTTCGGCGCCGCCTTCCTGCTGCTGCTGTTTACCTTCGTCATGGAGCGGCGGCAGAACGAGCTGCTCCAGCAGCAGAATCAGCAGCAGATCGACACCCTTCAGCAGTCCTCCGTCTCCGCCGTCCAGTCCCTCAACAATCTGGTCAGCGAAAACGACGCCCTGAAGGAGAAGGTCCAGGAGCTGGAGGACGCTAAGGCCCAGCTGGAGGGTAAGGTAGCCGGTCTGGAGATGCAGAACACCGACCTGACCGCCAAGCTGGACAAGACCAGCAGCGCCATGGACTGGTTCTGGCAGATCGACGAGGCCTACGCCCGGGGCAAGTACTCCCTGTGCCGCAGCCTGATCCGCAGCCTGGAGGACGCGGGTTTGGCGGACTCTCTGCCCACCGAGAGCGTCACCGACAACGGCCGCTTCTCCCCCGCCGACCGGTACCAGGAGATCTACGACAAAGTATTTTAAGGAACACCCTTCCCTTATTAAATAACAAACCAAATGACACAGATCATTTAAAGGAGTTTTCAACATGCTCGACATCAAGTTTATCCGGGAGAACCCCGAAATTGTCAAGGAAAACATCAAGAAGAAGTTCCAGGACGCCAAGCTGCCTCTGGTGGACGAAGTTCTGGCTCTGGACGAGGAGAACCGCGCCGCGATGACCGAGGCCAACGAGCTCCGCTCCAGCCGCAACGCCCTCAGCAAGCAGGTGGGTATGCTCATGGGTCAGGCCAAGAAGGACCCCTCCAAGCTCCAGGAGGCCGAGGCCGTCAAGGCCCAGGTCAAGGCCAACGCCGACCGTCTGGCCGAGCTGGAGGCCAAGGAGACCGAGCTGGCCGCCAAGATCCGCAAGATCATGCTGGTCATCCCCAACATCATTGACGACTCCGTGCCCATCGGCCCCGACGACTCCTGCAACGTGGAGGTGGAGCGCTTCGGTGAGCCCAAGACTCCCGACTTTGAGATCCCCTACCACACCGAGATCATGGAGTCCTTCAACGGCGTGGATATGGACGCCGCCGGCCGGGTGTCCGGCAACGGCTTCTACTACCTGCTGGGCGACGTGGCCCGGCTCCACGAGGCCGTGCTGGCCTACGCCCGTGACTTTATGATCAACAAGGGCTTCACCTTCTGCATCCCCCCCTTCATGATCCACGGCAACGTGGTGGAGGGCGTCATGTCCCAGACCGACATGGAGGCCATGATGTACAAGATCGAGGGCGAGGACCTGTACCTCATCGGCACCTCTGAGCACTCCATGATCGGCAAGTTCATCGACCAGATCATCCCCGAGGAGACTCTGCCCCAGACCCTGACCTCCTACTCCCCCTGCTTCCGCAAGGAGAAGGGCGCCCACGGCATCGAGGAGCGGGGCGTCTACCGCATTCACCAGTTCGAGAAGCAGGAGATGATCGTGGTCTGCAAGCCCGAGGACTCCAAGGAGTGGTACGAGAAGATGTGGCGGTACTCCGTGGAGCTGTTCCGCTCCTTGGACATTCCCGTCCGCCAGCTGGAGTGCTGCTCCGGCGACCTGGCCGACCTGAAGGTCAAGTCCTGCGACATTGAGGCCTGGTCCCCCCGCCAGCAGAAGTACTTCGAGGTCTGCTCCTGCTCCAACCTGGGCGACGCCCAGGCCCGCCGCCTGAAAATGCGCGTCAAGGGCGAGAAGGGCACCTACCTGCCCCACACCCTGAACAACACCGTGGTGGCTCCTCCCCGTATGCTCATCGCCTTCCTGGAGAACAACCTCCAGGCCGACGGCTCTGTGGTCATTCCCGAGGTCCTGCGTCCCTACATGGGCGGACTTGAGGTCATGATCCCCAAGAAGTGATCCCGCAGGGATCACGCTCACCCGATGACCCAGCGTCAGCGGTCATCGGGTGAAAAGGACGAACGGCGGAATGAGCGAGCAATCGGCGCAAGCCGGTTGTGAGGGATATGCAGCCCGTGAGGACGCGGGCGGCCTTGAGGTTATGATCCCCAAGAAGTAAGAGACCCCAGCTTTAATCCCAAAGTCAATCCCCGGCGGAAGGAGAGCTGGCACTCCCTCTCCCCTGCCTCAAGGGTATTCTCCATCAGCCGTTCCAAGAGGACCTGGTCCTCCGGAGCCAAGATCGTTTCCATTCGGCCCCGCAGCCGCTCCCGGTTGTCCGACGCCATTTGGTAGTCCTCCGACTCCTCGGGCAGCAGCCACCGGGACAGGTCCCCGTCAAACCCACAGTTGTAAAGTGCGTCAAATAGTGTTAACATGGTAGTCCTCCGTTTCGCTCATTTATAAGCGTTTTTATTATAGTCGCTCATTTTTGAGCTGTCAATAGGAAAGGAACCGTTGTGATGAATTTTTGTCAACGTCTGCGTGAATGTCGAAAAAAAGTAGGGCTCACGCAAGAAGATTTTGCACGGGAATTAAACATCGCGTACTCCACCTATCGACGCTATGAGCAAGGGGGAACGGAGCCGTCTCTTTCCGATGCGGTTAAAATTGCAGACTTCTTCCACGTCTCCCTGGACTACCTCACCGGACGCACAGACGACCCGGAGGTCCATCGCTGAACACGCTTTTCTCCCATTCGTAATTTTATAGCAAAATAATACACATCGTTTTACCCGTCTCCAGCCGTTTGCGGCCCCTTGGGACCTACTCGGGGTCATTTTGGCCCTCAAAAACGGCTCCAGAACGGTCAACCCTCTGAAACCCTTGGGCCCCAAGGGTTTCAGGCCGTCAAAAACGTGAGGAGGCGATTCCCCATGCCTCAGACCCGGCGGCGGCCGGAGCTGTCCCGGCTGAACGTGCTGTTCTGCCTGCTGGTGGTGTTTATCCACACCGCCTCCCACCCGGTGTCCGTTTTGGACAAGCTGAGCTGGCAGTACGCCCTGGTCCTGATCCCCCAGCGGCTGGCCTTCGTGGCCGTCCCCGGCTTCTTTCTGCTCAGCGGCGTGAAGCTGACTCTGCCCCGGACAAGGCCCCAGACCCTGGCCGCCTACTGGAAGGGCCGGGCCAGGAACATCCTGCTGCCCTACCTGCTGGCGGCGGCGGTCTACTACCTGACCTTCATTAAGCTGGGCTGGTTCCCCTTCTCTCTGGGGGACTTCGCCCGCTATCTGGTCACCGGCAGCCTGTCCGCCCCCTTCTATTTCCTCATCGCCCTGTTCCAGTTCATCCTGCTGGCCCCCCTGTTCCAGTGGCTGGCCCGGCGCTGGTCGCCGATGCTGCTGCTCCCCTTCGCCCTGGGCCTTACCTGGATCAGCAGCATGAACCTCAATGCCGTCCTCCAGCTCTTTGTGCCCTCGGCCGCCTTCCCCTACGCCGACCGGGTCTTTACCAGCTACCTGTTTTATTACCTGGCCGGCTGCTGCATCGGGGTCCGGTACCAGGACTTCCTGGACCTGCTGGCGGACAACCGGGGACTGATCACCGCCCTGTTTGCCTTCTTCGCCTGCGCCGACGGGGGGATCAGCCTGCTGGCCTTCTCCGGTCGCCGGGGCGCCCCCTACCTGGAGCTGGTCCACACCCTGTACATCATCAGCGCCATCCTGTTTTTGTACACCCTGGCCGCCCGGACCGCCTCTCCCCTCCCCCGCTGGGCCGCGGCCATCGACCGGGCCAGCTTTCTGGTCTACCTCTACCACTGCCTGGTCATTACCCTGTTCAACGACTTCGCCGCCCGCTTCGGCATGGGCCGCGTCAGCATTTTGTTTGTGCTGCGGGTCTTGGCGGTCTACTCCGTCACCATCGGCGGAGCGGTCCTGTGGCAGACTCTCTACGCCAAGCTGACCCGCAAACGTTCCCCCCAGCCCGCCGCAAAATAGAAAGGAGAAATTTCGATGAAAAAGTTTATGGAAGAGTTCAAAGCTTTCGCAATGCGCGGCAACGTGATCGACATGGCCGTCGGCGTCGTCATCGGCGGCGCCTTCGGCAAGATCACCACTTCCCTGGTCAACGACATCATCATGCCCCTGATCTCCATGCTCACCGGCGGCATCGACTTCTCCGCCTGGAAATGGGTGCTGAAGGAGGCTGTCCTGGACGCTTCCGGCGCGGTGGCCACCCCCGAGGTGGCCGTCAACTTCGGCAATCTCATCGCCGTGGTGCTGGACTTCCTGATCATCGCCTTCGTCATCTTCTGCATGATCAAGTTCCTGAACAAGCTCCACAAGAAGGAGGAGGCCCCCGCCGAGGAGCCCGCTCCCCCCGAGCCCTCCGCCGAGGAGAAGCTGCTCATGGAGATCCGCGATCTCTTGAAGGAGCAGAAATAAACCATCCAATTAAGGAGGCCATATGGCTGACAACAAATCCAACCGCCCCGAGGATGAGCACCAGGACGACAAGGGCTACACCCCCGCCTCCCCCGTGAAGCGGACTCTGGCCTGGATCGCCCTGGCCTATGTGCTCATCTTCCTGGCCCTCACCACCTACTTCTTCTATACCGGCACTATGCTGGGCAACCTGGCCCCCCTGCTCACCGTCCCCGGGCTCATCGGCCTGGGGGCGCTGGCTCTGGTCAGCCACAAGTCCACCGGCTCCCCCCGGCTCGGCGCGGCCATCGGACTGTCCCTGGCCTGCTGGACCCTGGCCGCCTTCACCCTGCCCATCGGTATCGTGGGCCTGCTGTCCAACTTCGGGAGGTAAGCCATGAAAGAGATCATTTCCTCCGGCCTGGAAGCCATGGGGCTCACCAGCCGTGTGCCGGAGAACGCCCCCGCCCAGCTGGAGCGGTATGGGGAAATGCTGCTGGAGAAGAACCAGGTCATGAACCTAACTGCCATCACCGACCCCGAAAAGGTGGCCCAGCTCCACATGCTGGACTGCGCCGCCCTGCTGAACTGCGCCCAGTTTGAGGGAGGAAAGACCCTCATCGACGTGGGCACCGGGGCCGGTTTTCCCGGTCTGCCCCTGAAAATTCTGGTGCCCTCCCTGGATGTGACCCTGCTGGACTCCCTGAACAAACGGGTGGACTGGCTGAGTGAGGTCTGCGGTGTCCTGGAACTGGAAGGCGTCACCGCCATCCACGCCCGGGCCGAGGAGCAGGCCCAGGTCAAGGGCTTCCGGGACCACTTCGACTTCGCCGCCGCCCGGGCCGTGGCCGACCTGCGGCTGCTGTGCGAGCTGTGCCTGCCCTACGTAAAGGTGGGAGGCTTCTTCCTGTCCATGAAGTCAGTGGAGTGCGGCCAGGAGCTGGAAAACGCCGCCCACGCAATCAAGCTGATGGGCGGCCGGGTCCGGGACACCATCGACTACCAGGTCCCCGGCGCCGGCGTCACCCATCGGGTCGTGGTCATCGAAAAGGTGGCTCCGACTCTGAAGGGCTATCCCAGGAGATGGGCCAAGATCCAGAAGGACCCGTTATAACTGGAAAAAACCTGGCAAAATAGGGTTCCTGATCTTGGACAAACCTCCAAAAGGAGTTCTAATAGCTTCCAAAATTAGGTATTTTGTGAATTTTTTCGGAATTTTTATATGGAAACCATTGACGCGATCAAGATTTGTGGTACACTTTAGTTGGTGAAGATAGGAGGATTTCCCATGGGTACCGTTATAGCGATCACCTCCGGAAAGGGAGGCACCGGAAAGACCTCCATCACCGGCGGCACTGCCGCCTCTCTGGCCCTGATGGGCCGCTCTGTTTTATGTATCGACATGGACATCGGACTGCGGAATCTGGACATCTCCCTGGGTCTTAACGACCGGGCGCTGATGGATTTTGCGGATGTGGCTCTGGGGCGCTGCCCCCTGGCCCGGGCCGCGGTGGAACACCCCGATCTGAAGGGGCTGTCCCTGCTGACCGCTCCCCTGTCCCTGCCCGCCGGTCTGACCATGGACCGGGTCCGCTCTCTGCTGTACACCGCCCGCGCCATGTACGACTATGTGCTCATCGACTCTCCCGCCGGATTGGGCGCCGGCTTCCACCTGGCCACCTGCGGCGCCGACCGGGTGCTGGTGGTAGCCACCAACGACGCCTCCTCCCTGCGGGACGCCCAGCGCACCGTGGCCCAGCTGGACAGCATGCGCCAGATCCATCTGGTCATGAACCGCATCCAGCCCAAGCTGCTGCGGAAGCTGCGCACCACCATTGACGATGCCATGAACACTGCTGGTCTGCCCCTCATCGGGGTGGTGCCGGAGGACCCACAGGTTATCCTGTGCGCCAACCAGGGCCTCCCCCTCGTCAGCCAGGGCCGCCGGGGAGCCGGCCGGGCCTGCTGGAACATTGCTCAGCGTCTGGATGGCCGTCAGGTCCCTGTTATGCGGATTCACTGAACCGTTTTTCCCCCTATTTTCAACAAGGAGGTACCGCCGTTATGAATATCGCGATTATGAGCCACACTAAGAAGCAGGACTTGATGGTTCAATTCTGCACCGCTTATTGCGGCATCCTGTCCAAGCACACCGTCTGCGCCACCAACGCCACCGGTCGTATGGTTTCCGAGGCCACCGGCCTGCCCGTCAACCTGTTCCTCTCCCACGAACACGGCGGTATTGAGCAGATCGGCCAGCGTATCATCTACAACGAGATCGACATGGTTCTGTTCTTCAACTCCCCTCTGGACAACGAGATGGACAAGGACGTGCTGTATATCTCCCGCCTTTGCGACCAGCACTCCGTCCCCATGGCCACCAACGTGGCCACCGCCGAGCTGCTGATCCACGGCCTGGCCCGGGGCGACCTGGACTGGCGCGAGGGCCTGAACCCCATGCGGGTGCCCTTCGCACTGTAACTTTTCCAAACCGCCATGACGGCGCATGAGTAACCGGACTGCCTCCGACAGAGAAGGGCCCCGCTGGCTGAGAGGGCCCCAGGCTCGGCACCCGGCGAAGACAGCGTCACCAGCGGGCCCGGAGACGGGCGCGGTCCCCTTCCCGCACCAGAAGGCCAAAGGGGCGTTTTTCCAAACGCCTGAAATTGGGTGGCACCACGAAGCGTATCGCGCTCTCGTCCCAATCAGGGGACGGGAGCGCTTTTTTGCGCTCTTTTGAACGAGGCAGGTGTGATTTTTTCCTCCCTCCCCCTAAAATATTGTCAATTCATTCCGCATAAACGAAAGGATGTTTATCTATGAGCAAAGTACAGCCCCGCACTCTGTCCGGCTTTATGGAGCTGCTCCCCGCCCGGCAGGCTCAGTTCGACCGCATGGTCGCCATTCTGCGCGAGACCTACTCCCTGTATGGCTTCACCCCCCTGGACACCCCCCTCATCGAGGCCAGCGAGGTCCTGCTGGCCAAGGGCGGCGGCGAGACCGAGAAGCAGATCTACCGCTTTATGAAGGGCGACACCGACCTGTCCCTGCGCTTCGATCTGACCGTGCCTCTGGCCAAGTACGTGGCCCAGAACTACGGCCACCTGACCTTCCCCTTCCGCCGCTTCCAGATCGGCAAGGTCTACCGGGGCGAGCGGGCCCAGCGGGGCCGCTTCCGCGAGTTCTACCAGGCCGACATCGATGTCATCGGCGACGGCAAGCTGGACATCTCCAACGAGGCGGAGATCCCCGCCATCATCTACCGGGCCTTCTCCCAGATGGGCCTGAAGCGGTTCCATATCCGGGTGAACAACCGCAAGATCCTCAACGGCTTCTACGCCATGCTGGGCCTGACCGAGAAGTCCGGCGACATCATGCGCACTGTGGACAAGCTGGACAAGATCGGCGCGGAGAAGGTCAAGGAGCTGCTGGTAGCCGAGGAGATCGGTCTGACCACTGAGCAGGCCGACGAGATCATGAAGTTCATCGCCATCACCGGCTCCAACGCCGAGGTTTTGACCGCTCTGGAAGGCTACCGGGGCCGCCACGAGCTGTTTGACCTGGGCCTGGACGAGCTGACCACCGTGACCCGCTATCTGTCCGCCTTCGGCGTGCCCGAGAGCCACTTCGCCGTGGACCTGACCATCGCCCGGGGCCTGGATTACTACACCGGCACCGTCTACGAGACCACCATGCTGGACCACCCCGAGATCGGCTCCATCTGCTCCGGCGGCCGCTATGACAACCTGGCCGAGTACTACACCGACAAGCAGCTCCCCGGCGTGGGCATCTCCATCGGTCTGACCCGTCTGTTCTTCGTACTGGAGGACCAGGGCTATCTGAACGCCGACCGGAACACCGCCCCCGCCGACGCTCTGATCCTGCCTATGACCGAGGACCTGGCCCCCGCCATCGCCTTGGCCACCACCCTCCGCGCCGCCGGCATCCGCACCCAGATCCACGCCGAGCAGAAGAAGTTCAAGCAGAAGATCGGCTACGCCGACAAGTTGGCCATCCCCTACGCCATCTTCCTGGGCGAGGACGAGATCAGCCAGGGCGTGGCCGCCGTCAAGGACATGACCACCGGCGAGCAGGTCAAGCTGGCTCCCAATCAGGCCGTGGCCCACATCCAGGCCGGTCTGGCAAAGCGCAACGCCGGCACCCCCATCCTGGACAAGGGCGCTCAGGAGTAACCTCTCCCGGCCCCTTCCGCCATGGGCGGCCTCCGGCCGCCCGCCGCTGAAAGGAGTCTGCTATGAAGCGAAACACCAAAGTTTCTCTGCTCCTGGCCGCCCTTCTCATCCTGGCTGGTCTTTG
>Ga0129309_1000677_pt1 | contig 23911 bp, 37 predicted proteins | sample L1105metagenome_FD_94439 | JGI IMG/M metagenome (GOLD analysis project Ga0129309, IMG submission 94439) | Ring-tailed lemur group fecal microbial communities from Wisconsin, USA - L1105 metagenome | ecosystem: Host-associated > Mammals > Digestive system > Large intestine > Fecal | place: USA...
ACGCCCATAGCGGCGCTGATGAAAGTTAATATGGCTGTAATGTAATATCTCAAGATTCTACCTCCCGAAACTGTGTAATATGTGTTTTATTGTATCATACAGAACGGTTTTTTGAAAAGTGCTGTGGTTCAATGATATACTAAATGGTTCAGCAGGCAAGGATGGAAAACGAAATGTATGGGAAAACTACGGAGAAAGATTCCGGGAGAGAAGTGATAAGGAAAAAGGGACCGTATTCAGATAAATTGAGGGATATTGAATTCATCTTGGGATGAAATTATTAGGGGTACAAAATAAATGGTTTCCGGTGGCGTTGATAAGCTGCTGAAAACCATTTTTTGTTGCCGTGAAAAAAATATACTAACTTTTCCGGCTGCTGAGTTGTTATATATATCAGGTGGCAAACAACTTTATAGAAAATTCTGAGATTCTGGAGGAAAAACTAATGAGAAGACGTGGGAGGAAAAGCAGGTATATACAAAAAAATATAAGAAGAATTGTGCTTATTGCGCTTGTAGCTATTTTAGGAAGTGTGGTCCTGCGGACAGGCGGTAGTTTTATAAGACAAAGCAGAAGCCTTCTATCAGGGGTGAACCAGGCAGATACTTCCCTTGGTTGGAATTTGATTCTTGTTAATGGAGACTATGCAATTCCTGATGATTATGAGCTGGAACTTACAGAACTATCCAATGGTAAGAAAGTGGATTCCAGAATTTACCCGGATCTGCAGGAAATGTTTGATGACGCAAGACTTGGCGGCCTGCATTTATTTGTGAGGGAGGGCTACCGTACATGGGAAGAACAGCAGGCAATTATGGATGAAAGAATAGAGGAATATAAGAAAGAAGGTTATTCAAAGCAGGAAGCGAAAAAACTGGCTGAGGAATATGTTGCGGAGCCAGGAACCAGTGAACACCAATTAGGAATCGCTGTTGATATTAATGCGGATACATCCGGTTCGTCCTCTGATGAGGTTTATACCTGGCTTGATGAAAACGCATATAAATATGGATTTATCAAAAGGTACCCTCCTGACAAAACGGAGATTACAGGAGTGAATAACGAACCCTGGCATTATCGGTATGTAGGAGAGGAAGCGGCAAAAGAAATGAAAGATAAAAATCTCTGCCTGGAAGAATATATAGGGCAGTTGAAACCGTAATGTCAGGGCATCCCTGAATGGTTTATCAATATTCAGAAAAAAATATGGATTATGGCTGACTTTTTATAAGAGTCAGTTGTTATAGTATATAGAGCTGGGAAGGAGGGGATAAATGGGCATGGATTTTTTGCTGATAAAGAAAGCAAAAAATGGAAATGGACAGGCTGGAGAACAATTTATAAAGAAGCATTATTCTTCCATATATCAATACTGCTTTTTGCATATTCATGACCGTGAGCTTGCCGAGGATATGACACAGGAAACATTTACCCGCTTTTTTGAATCCCTGCAGACATATACGGATTATGGAAAAGTAAGGAATTATTTATACCGTATTGCCGGAAATATCATTAAGAATTATTACAAAAAGAAGAAAGAGATACCAGTGGAGAAAATTCCTGAAATACCGGGAAATGATATGGGGGATGCGGAAGTCAGGATGGATATCGAACGGGCAGTGGATCATTTACCGGAGGAGCTGAAGGAAACTGTCATTTTGTTTTTCTTTCAGGAACTAAAACAGAAAGACATTGCAGAATTGCTGGATATCAAGCTGTCCCTTGTTAAGTACCGTATCAGCAGAGCCAAAAAACTATTATCGGAATATCTGGAGGTGAGGGAATGAAAGCATACCGGAAAAAAATCAAGGATTATAAAGAACTGATACAGAAAGAGTATGTCAGGGATGCCGCAGTCCAAAACGTGATTGACCGCTGCAGTGATCTGATGACAGAGGAGGAGAACAGCAGGATATCCTATTTTGAATTTTTATATGAGCAGTCACGGTTTATCAAAAAGAGATGGTGGGGGCTGCAGGCGTTGGTGTTGCTTCTGCTCTGGCTTCTGTTAAAAGATTCTGATAATGCGGGCGATATGGGGCGGATGATGGGAATTCTGGCAACGGTGTTTGTTGTCCTGATCATACCGGAAATATGGAAAAACCAGAAATACTCGGCTGTGGAAATCGAGGGGGCAGCATTTTATTCTCTGCGGCAGATATGTGCAGCAAGAATTTTACTGTTTGCAGTTGCTGATATGGTGATGGTCACGGTGTTCTTTGCGGTTTCCTTTTATACGATACAGATTTCAGCTTACAGGCTGATCACCGATTTCCTGGTTCCATTTAATGTTTCAGGATGTATCTGTTTCAGGCTGCTATACAGCAGGAGAGAGGAAATGGAATATGTGGCACTGCTTGTTTGCGGCGTATGGATGGGGATATGGACCGTCATTGTCATGCATGATGAGATCTACCAGAGTGTTGTGGAACCAGTCTGGCTCGTCTTTCTGCTTCTGTCTTTTGGATATTTTGTTTTTTGCGTAAAGAAATCACAGAGGAACTGCGAAAATAGTTGGGAGGAATTTATTGATGGAATTAGAGCTTAAAAACGTATCAAAAGAATTTTCCGGTGTACATGCCGTAAACCATGTTTCCTTTTCAATGAAAAAGGGAGTGTACGGGCTTTTAGGAGTAAACGGAGCCGGAAAAACCACATTGATGAGGATGCTGTGCACACTGATCCGGCCAACCGGGGGCGAGATTTTATGGAATGGGAAAAACATTCTTGGATTGGGGGCGGATTACCGTAATATACTGGGATATCTGCCGCAGGACTTTGGGTATTATCCTGACCTTTCCATTTATGATTATATGATGTACATTGCTTCTATCAAGGGAATCCGGCAGGGGGCAGCGAGAAAAAGGACAAAGCAGTTACTGGGCCAGGTTGGTCTGGCAAAATATGAGAAACGGAAAATGAAAACCTTATCCGGAGGAATGGCAAGGCGCGTGGGGATTGCCCAGGCAATGCTGAATAATCCCCAAATACTGGTTCTGGATGAGCCAACGGCCGGCCTTGATCCAAATGAAAGAATCCGTTTCCGGAATCTGATCAGTGAATTATCGGAAGACCGTCTGGTATTGCTTTCCACACATATTGTATCAGACGTGGAGTTTATTGCAAACCAGATCATGCTGATGAAAAATGGCAGATTTTTCTATGCGGGGACTACGGAAGACCTGGTTTCTTCTATGGAGGAATCCGTCTGGCATTGTACGGTTCCAAAGCAAAGCGTGAATGATTTTGTGGGAAAATATCTGGTGGATAATGTGAAGACCGTACCGGGCGGCGCAGAGCTTAGGATTCTTTCCAAGGTTCCGCCGACGAAGCAGGCGGTGCGGGAAGAAGCGACACTGGAAGATGCCTTTTTACTGTATTTTGGAGAGAAAGCAGGTGATAAAGATGATACTGAAATATGAATTGAAAAAAGTATTTTCTAAGAAAATGAACCGGATCGTACTTATCGCCGCCCTGTTAGCGGCAGTGGCGCTTAGTGTGTTTGCGATTGGGAGTGTGCGCTATGTCGGTGAGGATGGAGCGGGGCATACAGGGCTTACCGCGTCCAGGCATCTTGCGGCTGACAGGAACAGGTGGAAAGGAGGATTAACCGGAGATAAAATCGCCCAGGTGGTAAGCAGCGAGAAAGAAATCAGGCTTCAATATCCGGATGACGTGCCGAACGAGATATATGGAAAGACGCTCCAGTCCTATAATGATATCGAGAATTTTGTGATAGGGGTATTAACGCCGGATACGGTTTGGGATACGGGTGTTTTGTACCAGCTTGAGGATGAGCAGGCGAAAAACTTATACAGTATTTATGAAAAGAATTTACAGGAGATGGCCGGAAAATATGGAGAAACACCGGAGCAACAGAGATTTCTCACAGAACAGTATGAAAAGACAGAACTGCCGCTTACCTATGAGGCAAAGGATTCGTGGGATACAATCGTGATGTATGTGGAAACATACGCAATGATCCTGGCGATTGTGATTGGATTTCTGGCTGCCGGCATATTTGCCGAAGAATTCCGCAGCAGGGCGGATGCGGTGTACTTTTCTTCGAGGTACGGGCGCACGAACGCAGCGAAAAATAAGGTGATGGCTGGACTTCTGATGACAACCATCGTCTATTGGGCTGGAATGGGAATCATGTCGCTGGTCTCACTTGGAGTGATGGGAATCAGTGGGGTTTCTACGCCATATCAGATCTACCAGCCTTATAGTATCTATGCCATGACTTACGGACAGTATTATCTGCTTGCAGTTTTGTGCGGCTATATCGCAAGCCTCCTTGCGGCATCCGTAACCATGCTGATTGCGGCGAAAATGCGGAGTGCGAATGTGGCAGTCTGTGTTCCTTTTTTCCTGTTCTGCGTTATGCCGTTTATCGGGAGGGCACTTTCCGCATTCCTTACATTTTTCAAGCTTACACCGGACATGCTGTTAAATGTGATCGAGTGTGCCAAAAATCCAAATATTTTCCAGATAGGGAATTATGTATTCCGGCAGATCCCGTGTATTATGCTGCTCTATTTTGTTATTTCTATCATATTGCTGCCCTTCGTGTATAGAAGCTATCACCGCTATGGACTTAAAAAATAATAAGGGTATGTCTTTAATGTAAATGAAAGTGGGCTGTTGCGGATGAGCGTATTCAATGGACATTTCGATGAGATGTATTAAGGTGTGAGGGCATCTGTCAAGGACTGGCGGGTGCTTTTTTCTCAAAGGTATGGTATGCTGTAAGAAATCAATCAGCCGGGGTATGGAGCTATGGACGATCAGCAGAATTTATTGAATTACGAGACAATCAAGAGTGTTGTTGCCGGGGAAAAATGGCAACAGAATATATCCTTAAACATTATGATTCCTATATGAGTGAACTCGCCACAGTGAAGGAGCGGCAGTCGGATAGAAGTGTGAAATATTATGTGGATTTGAAGCAGGCAATAGCATTGAAACTACTGGAGAAGATACCAAACTTTCCGTTGAAGGAAGCGGAGAGTAGAGTGAAAGAGGAAACAAGGCAACGATATAACACTTGTGTGTTTGTTTGATGAACGGTTCGCCCATATAGGAATAACATATGGACGCAAAAGGATTTAGCCAACCAGATTCATGCTATAGAAATATAAGAACTTGTGGAATAGCTCTATCTTGCTTCCAATACATATAGGGAAAGGCACATAGAGAAATGAAAAAGTAGGAGGAAATATTTTGCAGAAAAAAGATATATTGAAAGTTATACTGACCACTATTATTGTATATAACATGATACCTATAATAAACAGATTGTTTCCTGTAACAGAAACATATACTTTTTTAACTGATCTGTGGATTTCAAATTCGATTTGCGCTTTTGTCTGTTCATTATTATTTTGTAAAAAATATGGATTTAAGTTGTGGATTGCTTTGTTGGTAGCGATACTCTTTATGCCAACAATGTTGATTTTTTATAATTCTTCTGTGCTTATTTTTGCCATAGTTTATTTTGTTATCGCGGTGATTGGTTGCATAGTAGGGACAGTATGTCATAAGAGAAAAAGACGATAAAGGTGATTTGTGAAGCGGTAGATTTTGTGTATAATTTTTTTATAAAATTACTCACTTTCCTTAGACTGGAAATCCACATCCATGAGCAGACTGTCTACCACAACGGCATCTCTGTTTCACTGACACATCATGAGTTCTTTACTCTTACATATTTGGCATCCCATCCATCTCGGGTGTTCGGTAAAGAGCAGATATATGAGGCAGTATGGAAAGATTATGGTACGAATTGTGGTAGTGCTGTGACAAATGTAGTAGGTCAAATACGGAAGAAGATAGGATATGGGTATATAGAGACTGTTGTTGGCAGCGGGTATCGGTTTGTGGGATAGAATAGAGCTGGTAGCAGGCATCTGAAAACGGTGGAAAGAGTCCGTTCTCTATGGTATACTTGCAATACGGACGAAGAAGCAAATATGGATTTGAAGGATTTAGTTGTAGGTAAGCTGTATGGTTGATTTTGTAGCAGATTTTATAGCAGGTATAATAGAAGTGATAACTAAACCCTGGGTAGACAAGATGAACAAGAAATGGAAATCCAGGAAAAAGATAGATAGATGGGGATTTAACGCACAGAAAGGAAATAGAAATGGAAATAAAAGAAATAGAGAAACTCCTTACATCGAGAAATATACAGTATGAGGTCATTCAACAGGATAAGCCTATTTTATCGGCATTGGATGCGGAAGGCTATTATCCTGTTGAAAAATCAGCACCTACATTTGTGCTGCAAACAGAGAATGGTTTGATAGGGTGTATGGTTTCTCTCCAGAATGGGCGACTTGATTTTGACAAGTTGAAACAGGTTTTCGGTTTCAGCAAGCTGAAAATGGCTGATAGGAAGAAGATAAAAAGCCAAACTGGATATGACGTTGGAGCCATTCCGCTTGTTGGTTTACATCTTCCCTGTATATTCGACAGAAAACTTCTTAAACATGATTTTGTGTATGGCGGCACTGGAAATGAATTGTTCACATTGAAAATTGCTCCATCGGAATTGCTGAAAGTAAACGAAGTTATAGGAATGTTTGATTAAAAACGCAAGTTCCAGCTTTGGAGGAGGATGAAAGATGGAAATGGAATTTTCAAAAGATGACTTAATAGAAGCGAAAAGACAGATTGATTCAACACTGCATAAGTTAAGGGAAACGATAAAGACTTTAGAATCCAAAGAAAATGTGGAAAGGTATAAATCACAAATCACACTGGCAAAAAGGCGGGTAAGAGCCTTTGAAATTGCGAATTGCTTTATTGAAAATGAAATTGAAAAATGAACAGCTTTCTGTCTGCTAGGTGACAAATATTTCTGTATATATAATGAACTAAGGAGAAGGAGCTAAAGAAAAAAATAGGAATTGAGGAATGTGAACTTATGAATATAACAGATAAAAATATAGATGGCGGAAAAGCATTTGATTGGGGTAAAACTTCAACAGATTATGCAAAGTTCCGTGACATTTACCCGCAGGAATTTTATGATAAAATAATAAAACGTGAACTATGTATGAAAGGACAGCGTGTTCTTGATGTAGGAACAGGAACCGGAGTGCTGCCAAGAAGTATGTATCGTTATGGTGCCAAGTGGACAGGTACAGATATTTCTGCGAATCAGGTGGAACAGGCAAGAATTCTTTCCAAAGGTATGGATATTGACTATTATTCACTGCCTACAGAAGATATAGATTTTCCAGAAAATTCTTTTGATGTAATTACCGCATGTCAGTGCTTTTGGTATTTTAATCACGAACAGGTTAAATCTAAGTTTTTTCATATGCTGAAACCGGATGGACGTATTCTTATATTGTATATGGCATGGCTACCCTTTGAAGACAAAATTGCAGGAGAAAGTGAAAGGCTTGTTTTAAAATATAGTCCTAAGTGGAGTGGAGCGGGAGAAACTATTCATCCAATATTCATTCCTGATTGCTATAAGGAAAAATTTGAACTGGTTTATCATGAGGAATATCCTTTGAAGGTGCGTTTCACCCGTGAAAGTTGGAATGGCAGAATGAAAGCCTGCCGAGGCATTGGTGCTTCTCTAACAGAGCAGGAGATTTCTGCGTGGGAAAAGGAACATATTAAATTACTTGCAGAAATTGCTCCTTTTGAGTTTGATATTTTACATTATGCTGCTATTGCCGAGTTAAAGGTAATAAAATAAATATTGATTGAGGTGAACGATTTTGAGGGTGTTAGTTAGTTCCTGTGTTATGGGTAAAAACTGTAAATACAATGGCGGCAATAATTATAATCCCAAAGTTGTGGAGTTTTTAAAGGATAAAGACGTTATCGAAATTTGTCCTGAATTGTTGGCTAATCTGCCAATTCCTCGGCCATCGGCTGAATTGGTGGATGGTGTTGTAATGAGTATAAATGGAGAGAATGCTGATAAGGAATACCGCCATGCTGTTGAAATTTCCATGAAAGAAATTGAACACATGGATATTGATCTTGTAATCCTTCAATCGAGAAGCCCTACTTGTGGCGTGAATCAAGTTTACGATGGGAGTTTTACCGGGAAATTAGTAAAAGGGCAAGGGTTGTTTGCACAGGCACTTATTAAAGCCGGTTATAAAGTAGTAGATTCAGAGGATTTTTAGAAGGCACCCATCCTGGGTTCTTTCCCAATCTGCAATCTACGAAGCGGTCTGGAAGGAACCGGGGGATCAGCGTCAGGCTGCGGTTGGAATGTGGTAAGGAGCATTAGAAGGAAGGTTAGGGATGGGTAAGCAGAGACTGCTTTTATCAGTTTCTTGGTAGAATTTTTACAAGCTGTATGTTATATTGGGCACAAAACAAGCAGGAATAGGAGTACGATGTGGAGGTGTAAGGTATGATTATTTATGTGGCCGTTGCAGTCTGTTTGATATTGGATTTGATTAATCCAAAGATTTTATGGTACATGGACTTTTGGAAGTATAATGGGGATAAGCCTGAACCATCCTCTACATATTTGCTAATTAACAGAATTTTGGCTGGAATTGCCCTGCTTATTTTGATAGGGGTATTTTTTGCTAAAAGAATATGATGAAAAGTTTTTTTGATTGCGGAGTAAATGAGGACTGGTAGCAGGTATCTGGAAACAGGTGTGGCTATCGGCTCTTTGTATGGATAAACTTTACCTTGTATGAGCAGATGGATAACCGCCCGAAAAAAGGACATAAAAAAATCCCTCCAAACTTCAAACAGGTCTGGAGAGGTGTGTCTGCCACTTATTCGGGCGTGACAATACAGCCCGCCATAACACTGTTTTTTTATATGGTGGGCGTTCGCCTTGAAAATTTATGAAATAAGACAAAGCCGACAAACTGTGATTTTATTTCACAAGTTCATCGGCTCTGCGGCTACATATCTAGCTTTTAGCATATATCGTTTTGTTCAATGAACTAAAATTCCTATCTCTTGCTAAGTTTTTTAACACACATAAAGATTACAAGAGCAGTTGTAATCAGAAATCCTGCAAAGAAAATTGATGGATTTGCCACAATATCCCAAAAATGAAAATGACCGATGAAATATATTGCAAAAAACATTATATATATTGCAATCGAATACAGAATACACCCTAAAATTTGTTGCTGTTTTTGTTCCCGAATGAGCATAGTCTGTTGCTGTTTTTCTAGCATTTCAGTTTTCACCGATAAATCATCTATTTCTGATGATTTTAGCAGATAATCAGTTGTAACATCAAAAATCGCACTTAATGCTATTATTTTTTCCAAATCTGGGGTAGCCTGCCCACTTTCCCATTTTGAAATAGACTGTCTTGAAACATCAAGTTTTTCTGCAAGCTGCTCTTGTGTTAGGTCTTTTGCTTTTCGCAATGTTAATAGTTTTTCTGAAAAATTCATAACATCCTGTCCTCCTTATTTTTATACTCAAATAATATCAAAAACCTCGATTACCTTCCATATAGCCCCCTATACATTTACGCAACCAATGGTAGAAATACGAAATCAATTTATAGAATTCTACAAATATATAGATGACAGAGCAAAAACTCTGCCATCTATTATCAAACATAGATTATTTCTTTATTCACAATCTCCCTTGCACACGCCCTTATGTTATTCATTTTTTCAGTCCATTCTAAGGCGTTTTCTTCCTTTAGGCGTTCCATTATGCCCTGTGCCTGTTTCATGCCCTCTATGAGCCGCTCAAAGTGTTCCTGTGCCTGCTTATCAATCTCGGCAAGGTAGACATTGAGCCTGCCGCTTGTGAGAAGATTGGTGTATGTAACCCTGCGGTACTGCTTCAGATAATCTAAATGCCGCTGTCCCCAGATACCTATTGCTTGTTCTTCTTCGGCGGGTAATACGATGCACGGTATTAGATAATCGCCCTGCTTTTCATATCTGCCGCCTAATTCCTCAAAAATTGTCTTTGTCATTGTCTGTTACCTCCACATTCTTTTTTATTTTGAATGTCCGCAAAATCCGTCCTACATCTGTCGGTACAGCATCCGAGGTGGTGTTTTCGCCAGAACAGATTGAAACTGTCTGGAAAGAAGATAGTGTGGAATGTCATACTGTTATATACAATACTATTTGTCAGCTAAGAAGGAAACTGAAGAACCTGAATTAATTCAGACGATGGTTGAGAGAGGGTATCGGTTGTGGGATAAGAATAAAGGCAGAAGGATTTGCTCCGTTATGGGAGCAGTTACCTCTGCCTTTTTAAGTTATCAGAAAGTTTAAGATAATTTAAGACTGTATGACTTGCTTCTTTCGCTTTAGCGAAATATAATAGTGCCTATTGGGAAGGTGCAGAGATGGAGTTTATGACTACGAAAGAAGCTGCCCGCAAAGGGGAAGTGGCGGAACGGATGGTGCAGTATCACTGCAAAGCTGGACGGATTACTGGAGCAGTAAAGATGGCAGGTGTCTGTCTGATACTCAAAGAGCCGATAGCTAAGAGCATTTAGCTTTGTTGCTATCGGCCTTTTGTTTTCTCTGTTGGATATAGTTGCCTTTTTACAGTAAAATTGATAGAGAATTATTTTTGAAAATATTTTGAAACGACTTCTTGGTAGGCAAGTCTTATATATGAGAACAGGAGGTGATGACGTGAAAATACCGGATTTTGGAGAAGTATATACGGAGTATTTTTCTGATGTATATAAGTATGTACTTTCCCTTAGTCGTGATGAATCTATTGCAGAAGAAGTAACACAGGAAACTTTTTTCAAGGCATTGCGGCATATAGATAAATTTAATGGTTCATGCAAGCTGTATGTTTGGTTATGCCAGATTGCGAAGAATACTTATTTTTCAATGAGGGAAAGGCAGAAACGTCTTGCTCCTGAGATAGATGCGGATTGTATAGATATAAAATCTGACTTGGAAAAAGATGTTCTTGATAAAGAAGATGCAAAACGATTGCACATGCTACTTCATAATTTGAATGAACCGTATAAAGAGGTATTTACGTTGAGGGTGTTTGGAGAACTTCCCTTTGCACAAATCGGTGAGTTGTTTGGGAAAACTGATAGTTGGGCCAGATTGATTTTTTATAGAGCAAAGAAACAATTACAGGAGGAACTGAAATGAAAGTATCATGCGATATTATTAAAGATTTGCTGCCATTATACTATGATGGTGTTTGCAGTGCTGCCAGCAGAATTATGGTTGAGGAACATCTGGAGGAGTGCCAGGATTGTCGTGCAGAATTAGAGGCGATGGGAAGGGTATTACCTGTTTCAAATAAGGAGAAAAATCTTTCGGATGTCGAGGCAGTGAAAAAGTTGTCAAAGAGGTGGAAAAAAGGAATGATTGGTTCCATTTTAAAGGGAGCATTGTTCACTCTGATTACGGTTATTATTGTTCTTCTTATTCTTTACCTTTTTGTGGACATCAGAATAGCATAATGGAGTGTCGTGATGGAAGATAACATATTAAAGATCAACTATGAGGATAAAGAAATTACACTTATTGGAACCTCACATGTGTTACAAGAGAGCGCAGAATTAGTGAAGCGGACGATAGACGCTGTGTGTCCGGATACAGTCTGCATAGAGCTGGATGAAGAACGATATAAAAATCTTCAGAACCCTGAAGCGTGGGAAAATACGAATGTAGCAGAAATTATTAAATCGAAACGAGTCTGGTTGCTGCTTGCAAATATTGTTTTAAGTAATTATCAGAAACAGGTAGCAAAAAAGCTGAATACAACTCCCAGCCAGGAAATGTTACAGGGAATTAGAAGTGCGAAGGAGCATCATTGTGCTGTGGTACTTGCCGATAGGGATATTCAAATAACATTTTTACGGATTTGGCGTAATTTATCTTTTTGGGAAAAATGCAAACTGTTTGTGGGATTGCTTTTTAACAGTAAAGATGATCCCTCTGATGAAGAAATAGATATCACTGATCTTATGAAAAAGGATAATCTGGAGTCTGCAATATCAAGCATGGGAGAGGACTTCCCTCAAATTGCTGAAATTCTGATTCATGAACGGGATCAACATATGGCGTACAAGATTAAAACCGCAAAGGGAAAGAAAATTGTTGCTGTGATTGGTGCTGCCCATGCAGATGGGATAGGAAAGGAAATATATTGCGAACAGAATTTAGAGAATATAACGTCTGTTCCAAAGTCTTCCGGTATTTCAAGGACAATCGCCTGGGGTATTCCAATCGGTATATTATTGGTAGTTGGTTATGGCTTTTTTACTAATTTTCAACTTGGCCTGCAGCAGCTCACATCGTGGTTTTTATGGAATAGCGTTTTAGCGGCTTTATTTACAGCTGTTGTTTTTGGTCATCCCCTAAGCATTCTGACTGCGTTTGTTGCGGCTCCAATAACGTCATTAAATCCGTTCTTGGCCTGTGGATGGTTTGCTGGTCTTGTGGAGGCAACAATCAGAAAACCAACAGTGGAAGATGTGAACCATGTTCCAGATGATATTTTTCATATAGGCCAATTATTCAAGAATCGCTTTTTGAGAGCTTTGGCAATTGTGATATTTGCAAATATTGGAAGTTCTATAGGTACATTGATTGCTGGAACGGATATCATCAGAAGTTTATTTTAGGAGGATGTGAATTTGAAGTATAACATTTTGGCTGGCGAGCATATAAGCAAGAAATATGGAAAAAACAGTGTATTGAAAGATGTTTCTATTCATGTTAAACAGGGAGAAATTTATGGATTGATCGGGAAAAACGGTTCAGGAAAAACAACTTTGCTTCGTATCCTGTCCGGACTTATCCCTAATTTTGGTGGTGATGTCATTGTGGGAGAGAGAAACGGAGGCAGTTGTAAGGTAGCGGCAGTCATAAGCTCCCCTGCTTTATTTCTAAATATGACAGTCATTGAAAATATGAGAGAACAAGCTGTTTTGTTGGGGCTGAACAATACCGACAAAATTGTTCAAGTATTAGAGACAGTTGGAATGGAAAACTGCTGCAACCAATTAGCTCGTGATTTATCATTGGGTATGGCACAAAGGCTGAAACTGGGAATGGCTTTACTGGAAAATCCCGATATTTTAATATTGGACGAACCTGTAAATGGACTTGATCCAGATGGCATTGCTGATCTCCGGGAATTGCTACACCGGTTAAATAAAGAAATTGGAATGACTATTTTAATATCCAGTCATATTTTAAGTGAACTGGAAAATACAGCCACTTGCTTTGGCATCCTGAATAATGGAGAGATAACAAGAGAATTATCTATACGAGATATTCGGCAGAGCAATAGCACATTAGAAAGCCTATATATGCAGTACACCAAAGGAGGATATAAAAATAATGCTTAATATTATAAACAGTGACATTTATCGCATCAAAAAGAGTAAACTTTTTTATGGTGCAGTTATCCTTGCTGGTTTGATATCGTTTTTACTGGTGACATTGAACAGACAGGACATTCGCCTGGGTGTTTCTGTCTTTGGAAATTTGACAACCTTTGTCACTGCTAAAGATGTCATTGCTCTAGGCATTCAATATCAAAAAGGAATTGGATTGATTGTCGCTATTCTTATATCTGTTTTTATTGGACAAGAATATCAATGGAATACTTGGCAACACAAATGGCTTGTTAGCAAGAGTCGGGCTGAAATGTATTTGTCAAAGTCGATTTTATCCGCAATAGTATCAACTATTACTTTTTTCATTTTTGAAAATTTGGCATTGTTGTTTTCAGGACAAATTAGAGCTTTACTTGCGAACGGCTATTTTACAACCTTGCTTTGCGGAAGTGCAATTTATATGGCTCTTGGTGCAGTTTTGTGTTTTATTTCAATGCTGATTAAAAATAGCACTATTTCCGTTATTGCATCGTTAGGTTATATCCTGTTTAGTGAAACGTTCATTACAACTTTACAAAACCTGGGAAGCATCTCAATTACTGTCACAAAGATTGTTGCATGGTGGGTTAAACATTCGATATATGGTATGTCATCAATTTTGGCAACTGCTTCTATAACACTAGCGTTAATTTGTTTTATTATTATAAACTCTTTTATGATTTTCACAATAACTACAGTTGTTGGTATGTGGGTTTTTCGCAAATATGAGCTGTAAGAAATGAGGAATTGATGTGAATGAAAAAAGTGGATATTATGTTCCATTTACAAAAAAGGACATGCAGTAGAATATAACACTTGAGAATTTACCAGCGTTTTTCAGCATAACTATAATTTGATGTATAAGGAGATGGATACAAATGCTTTCACAAAAGAATATAGAACGCCGGCCCGTTATCCAGCGGGGCAACCTTACCATTGATTCGCAGTGCTGTACGTTTTTATTGGACGGTAATTCTCCTACTATTAGCACAATATTCTGGATGGGTGTTGTCTGCTAAACAGATCTATGAAGCTGCCTGGCAGGAAGATAGTGTGAAATGTAATACTATCATATATAACACCATTTGTCAGATTAGAAAAAAATTAAAGAAACCGGAAATTATTAAAACGGTAGTGGGGAAAGGGTACAAATTCACTGGGTAAAAGTATATTTTCATAATATTTTTATAGGCATGAAGTATTTTGGTAGAAAAAGAGCATTGTTTTGTGAAATAGATAGAACTGATAGCAGGCTTTTGGAAACGGGTATGCTATCGGTTCTTTTTTGGCATTGATAAATAAATTACTTCTAAATTCACTATTGACTTTAATAATATTCATGATATACTTAAAAATATTAAAACAAACATGAAAGGAGGATTGAAATGGAACTGGACAAAATCCCGCAATGGATACTTGCACTAGAGCAGGAGGATGCTACATTTTTAAAGAATTTTGTTTTGAAATCAGGTTCATTAAAAGAAATTGCTAAACTGTATGAAGTGTCGTATCCAACGGTACGTTTGCGCCTGGATAAGCTCATTCAAAAAATTGAATTGAGCGACCAAAAAGAGGAAGAACCATTCCAGACATTTATCAAAGGGTTGGCAGTGGATTCCCGTATTGATTTAGAAACTGCAAAGATTATTATTGAAAAATATAAGCAAGAAAAGGAGAGGAAAGATGTTTGAACTATCAATAGGTTTTGCAATAGCAGGTATACTTATGGTATTGGAATATCTCATTTGCACCAAATTAGAAAATCCATTATGGGGAGGAATTATTCCATTACTAATACTTATTGGTACAATTTGGATTTTTGCCAGCGGCAGAGTGCCGTTTGAATTGAAAACTGTTTTCCCGTTTGTTATTTGCAACAGTGTTTTTTTGGGAGAATGGGATAATGGCAGAAAGAAATACGACGAAAAGAAAAAAGAAGAAATGAATAAAATGCGTGCTAAGGACATTTAAACTAGGAGGAAATATTATGTTGTTTGATTTTTTTAAGATTTTTGGTTCCATTATTATCACACTTCTTATAGCTTGGATACAAAAATATATGAGTACAAGGAATACAGCTTTGTTAGGAGTAATTATTCCTATTATCTCTTGTGTCATTATGGGTTTATTAGTCTGGCTAAAAAATGTACCTCTTTCTACAGAATTAGTTATTGCCTGTGCTGTTATTATCATTTTGGAGCTTTTCCTTTGGATAGACGGACGTAGAGAATATCGTTTCAAATCACTTAATAAAATGAAAGCAAAAGATATTGGATAAGCAGAGGAGGAAGGCATGGTAAAAGAACAATGGATATTTTGCCCTGTCTGCGGTGGTAAGACAAGATTGAAGATTCATGAAAATACGGTACTTGAGAATTTTCCTTTGTTTTGCCCGAAATGTAAACAGGAAACGATGATTGATGCACGACAACTGAATATATTTGTTATCAAAGAGCCAGACGCTAGGACGCAGAGCCGGTAACCTATGGAAGCATTTTCTTAGGTTGTCGGCTCGATTTTTTTATAAGGCAGATGGTGAGGAATGGTGAATGGAATAATCTACTTGCTGTAGTGAGGGGGAATGTCAACACAAATGAATACTTCCACAATGCTACACGGTTTTATTAGAATCTGAAAATACCAGCAAAATATCAGTCTAGTGTAAAATCATATTGACAGAAACAAGAAGCAGTGTTATGGTGAAATTATAAATTTTGGCGTGAAGAGATTCAGGCTTTGAAATTTTTGCTTCGGATTTTCCGTAAGCATCCCATCAGGGAGATAATTTTTTGTGCTGTGAAGGCACACAGGTTGAAACAGAAAGACACAGAAAAATCATTATGGTTTTGATGTGTCTTTTTTTGTTGTGTTTGGAGAGGGGGTGATTAAAAGAGAATGATGAAACGGTGTATCATTGGAAAAGACATTCGGTAAGATAGGAAAGGGGGCAGTCAAATTTGGGATGGACATGGCAACATGAAGATGAAACTTGGCAAAATGGAAGGTATTCACTTGACCGCAAAGCAATCTGTGACCGCTTTATTACGAGGAAAGCAGGGGAAATAGACGGACACTGGTATCCAAAACGGGAAGTGCTGAAATCATCTATGATTGGGAGTGTGTATTACGCGGCAGTGCGGACAACAAGAAAGGATGGAAGCAGCGAAGTATGGGCAGCGGTATTTCTTACAAAAGTAAATAGCAGGGATTATTTCAATTTTGGGTATAAGGACATGGATGAGACCTGCGGGCCAGGGGAGAACCAGTGCCCGACGGGAATCCTGAAGCTTCTGACAGAAACAGACTCCGAGTACGCAAAAATGTGGAGAAAACGCTGCTGGGAGTACCACGAGAAGAAAAAGGAGAAAAGAGCGGTCTCTGAGCTTCCGTTAGGCAGCAAAATCAGTTTTGTGAACAAGGCACATTTGACAGATGGCAGAAAACCAGGGGATGAGATCATACTTACAAAGAAGGAAAGATGGGAACGGGGAAAGAGAAAACAATACTGGTCGGACGGATACTACCGATGGCCGAGTACCTGGATTCCGGATGAGTATAAGATTGTGGCGTAAGTAAAAACGGGGATATGAACCTGATGTTTTTTTGCCGAAGCATGTGCCAGAAAGGAGGAAAAGGATACTTGAAACAATTACAGGAAGGAGGAGCAGAATGGAAAAGATACAGGAAATGAAGAGAAAAATCTGCGAACTTAACCGGTACCGGCGGGCCTATTATAATCAGAACCGCTCTCTTGTATCGGATGCAGAGTATGACCAGCTGTTCGATGAATTGGAAAGAATGGAAAAAGAGACGGGCGTTGTGTATGCAGATTCCCCGACACAGAACGTGGGGTATTATCCGGAAGAAAATCTGGAAAAAATCCGGCACTCTATACCGCTGCTGTCTCTGGACAAAACAAAGCAGGTAAGCGAGCTGACAGCGTTTGCGAAAAAGAATGCCATACTGTTGATGTTGAAGCTGGATGGATTGACGGTGAAGCTGACATATGAAAATGGGTTGCTTACCGAGGCATCCACAAGAGGAGACGGAGAGGTTGGAGAAAATATCCTGCATAATATCCCTTTTATACAGGATATCCCCGCCGTAATTCCATACAAAAGGCGGCTTGTTCTGTCAGGGGAAGCATTTATCAGGAAAGATGATTTTGAATACCTGCGTGCTGTCTTAAAAAATGAAAATGGGGAATCTCCGAAGAATGGCCGTAATCTGGCATCTGGTTCCGTAAAGAGCGGCGATCCCAAAAACTGTGAAGGCCGATGCGTGCGTTTTATTCCGTTTAACGTGCTGGAAGGGCTGGAAACTAAATGGCCGGACAGCCGGGAAATGCGTCTGTCGGAACTGGCGGACATGGGATTTGCGTCTTGCCCGTATGTTTACCTGAAACCGGACTCCATAAAGGAAGAAACGATGGAACACTGGATTGCTTATCTTCAGGAGACTGCTGACAGGCACAGACTTCCGATTGACGGGATGGTTGCAATCTATGACAGCTACCAGTATTCCAAAAGCCTCGGGCGGACGGAACGCTTTTACAGAAACGGACTTGCGTTCAAGTTTGGGGATGATTCCTACGAAACGGTGCTGAGAAAGATTGAATGGACCCCTTCCCGGTTTGGGGAGCTTGCACCCGTTGCCGTATTTGATCCACTTGAAATTGATGGCTGTGACGTGTCAAGGGCGACACTCCATAATCTGACGTTCATTAAAGAACTGGAATTGGTTCCCGGATGCAGGATCATGGTGTCAAAAAGAAATATGATTATTCCTCATATAGAAGGGAACTTAAGCCGTGGCCGTTACAAGGACACGTACCCGACAGAATGCCCATGCTGCGGTCATCCTACAAGGGTTTATGCGAGAAATGCGGATAAAGGGAGGATGGTGGAGACCATCCATTGTGACAACCCGGACTGCGACAGCCAGGTCCTTCGGAAATTTGTCCATTTTGCGGCAAAGAAAGCGATGAATATTGAGGGGCTTTCCGAGTCGTACCTGAAGCGTTTTCAGGAAAAGGGATGGCTTTCTTCGTTCCAGGATATTTATTATCTGTATCATCATAGGCAGGAAATTGTGAGTATGGAGGGATTTGGGGAAAAATCATATGAAAGGCTGATCGATGCGATTGATAAAAGCCGGGATACGGATTTTGCCCATTATCTGACAGCAATGGACATTCCGATGATCGGGCGGACAAAAAGCCGGGTATTAAGCCGCGTATTTGATGGTGATCTGGATGCATTTGAAGCTGCAGCTTTAGGAAACTATGATTTCTCAAAGTTAGAAGATTTCGGGGAAACACTGAACAATAATATCCATACGTGGTTTGCGGACGAGGATAACCGGAACCTATGGCGGAATTTGCAGGACGAAATGATTTTTCATAAGGAGGAAATGCATATGACAGAAAGAAAAGACAATCCATTTGCAGGGTGCGTTGTGGTCGCAACCGGAAAGCTGGTGAATTTTACCAGGGATGGGATCAACAGCAAAATCTCGGAACTGGGAGGTATTCCTGGAAGCTCTGTGACGAGAAAGACAAATTACCTGATCTGCGGGGAAAAAGCAGGCAGCAAGCTTAAGAAAGCGCAGGAGCTGGGGATTCGGATTTTATCGGAAGATGAGTTTCTGGAGATGATTGCTTAATTTTAATAAAGATGGTATCTGGGCATTGATTATTTTAGGGAATAATGGATGCTTTTTTTATTATGGTGCGAAAAGGGATTACAGGGCTGTAAGTAGAAGAAAGGGGAAAACTTCTTGTTTAGGAATGGGGCATCGGAACGGGATGCCCTTTATGATTCCAGTGTAAGGGCAGCCGGTCTCCAGGTTATGAAGATGACGTGAAAATACAAAACAGAAAAGAAAGAGGTAATTTATGAGTGATGTCAGGACATTAAGCTATGATTGGGAATTTGGACATAAAGATTTGGTGATAAAGGTAGATGCTTACCGGGACAGAAACAGGTTATACATCGGACTTTATTGTGCAAAGGGAGGTGATCTGGAAGATTTTGGCGACTTGACAGTGAACCTGCCGTTCGAAAATGTGGAAGTAAACGAAGCGTTTATCAATGATTTTGCATGCAAAGAGAAGCTGGAATTTATCCGGAAGCATAAGCTGGGCAGCGTACTTCCTGAGCATGGGTATTCGGGATACTGCCAATATGCAAAGGTCGCTTTTGATCTGGAACGCCTGGCCGAACTGGATGAGGAAGGGATGGAACGTTACAAAGCGCTTCACGAAATTACGGGAATAGAGAAGAAAACAGTAGATTAAGAAAGGAAGAGTTATATGGCGTACATGGAAGCAGTATTTTGGATAAAGTCAGGTTATGACATGACAGATGGCTGGCCGGATCCGGAAAGCAAATCTGCGTATTACCGGGAGCTGGCAGGATTACTGGAGAGTGTCGGGTGGAAAGTTACAAAACATCAGGCAGAACATCCCTATCCGATTGCAGAAAATGGAGAAGAATGGCTGGAGTTACAGCCGCTGTGCCTGTATGGTACGATTGGAAAAGAAACTCCGAAACGGATTGGGAAACTGCTCTCCAGAGCCAAATCTTTCCGCTACTGCCAGATTGAGGTGCTCTCGCAGATAACCGGCCTGCCGGAACTACGGGAACTGCGGAAAGCAAGAGAATTACAGGGAAATAAGAAAACAAAGGACTGCTGAGAGCACATACAGAGAATGGAGAACAGAAATGAACGATATTATGGAGAGAATGGCCCCGATTTCTTCCTCACAGAGCTTTCCGTTTCAATGCCGGCAGTGTGGCGCATGCTGCCGGCATGTCCGGGAGAGTGTTCCGCTGGAGAGTCTCGATCTGTACCGGCTTGCGAAATATCTGAAAGAAAAAGGGGAGGCATCAAGTGTGGATGAGGTACTGGATAAGTATGCTGAACCAGTCCTGCTGGATGAATGCGGGTATATGATGTATGTGCTGAAAACGACTGGGGAGGAAGCATCCTGTATCTTTTTAAAGGAAAACCACTGCAGTATCCACCGTGCAAAGCCGAGGGCATGCCGAACCTATCCGATAGAGATAAACCCGGGAGAGAAAGAGAAATACGAGCAGTTTCTGGCCCTGGATTACCGCCATCACTTTAACGGGCCGCGAAGATCTGTTGCAAAGTGGCTTGGGCGGTATTTTATAAAGGAGGACCAGGAGTTTGTGGACTGCGACGCTGGAGCGGCGCTGGAGCTTGCAAGGCTGCTTAGACAGGTTCCACAGAAAGAACTTGCGCACGCAATCAACCTGTTTATCTATTATAAATATACGGCAATGGAGCTGGAGCGGCCTTTTATGGAGCAGTTTAAGGAAAATACAAAGAAACTGATTGCAGCACTGGAAAAGATTGTAAAAAAAGAGAAATGATGAAAAAATCCCTCTGGACAGTCAGTTACTGGCTGGACAGAGGGATTTTGTATTGCAAGACTCTTTATTTATGTGCCTGGCTGTTTTTCATCAGGACAGATTGCTTTTTCATAGGCCAAAAGCTGTTCCCAGGTCAGCCATTCTGGTTTTTCATTTTCCGGAAACCCGTTCCAAAGTTCTTTCATGGAATTGATATGTGCCTTTGGGTCGTTCCCGCATAAGATTTGCGGATTCCGGTTCCCATAACCTAAAAAGTAGTCACAGTCAGACCTTAAGCGGCTTAGCATCCGGTACTGGAATTCGTTCGGATTTTTCCGGTACGGTGCAGGAGAAAAACGGTAGTCTGCCTGGATAGGATTCATAGGTTCCCCGTCAAATTCATTGTTGGATACCGAGTATAAACTGGGATGCTGGGAATTTCCCAGATCAATATCTTTCCATAAATGCTGGAACTGGTCTTTATATACCGGGCAGGAAAAGTCATCCATGCCGATATACTCTAAAATCAGTGTATCCGGATTCTTTCGTTTCACCATATGGTCCACTTCCTTTCTCATATCACAGGTATAATCTTGTGTCAGGATTCATCTTCCCTGGCAGGGATCAGATTTTGAAGCCGGGATGTTACCGTATCCATCAGGCTTTTGTTTGCAGATTTTGATCGGAAACGGAAGGGCGGCGTTATCTTTGTTCTTGCAGGCGATTTCAATACCGATGTTCCTTTTCCAGTCGTCCCCGTAGGTTTTGTCCATGTAATCCGCTGGTTTCCCGTTTACAAAATCTGTAAGCCGTCTGCAGCGAGCTGCATACCGCTTCAGTGCAGACTGATAGCATCGTTCGCCCTGTTCATTGTTGTCAAACTCTTTCCTGGCGGGTTTTTCAATCATTTTTTCTGAAAGGTACGCCCTGTTCCAATCAGCAACCAGATCATAGATGTCATGTCCGCCGAATATCCCGTAGCATTGATAGCAGCCTTCATAAATTACTGTGCCGTGCGGGCATGGTACGTAGGCCGTTCCATACAGTGTCAGCCTTTCCCTGTTACGTGTATCTGCATATTTCCAACTGAACTGTCCCATAGTTGATTCCTCATCCTTTCTGTTTTTGCCTGTTAATCAGTAGCATAAAACGTTGCATGCAATTAAATATCCTTTGTTTTTCATCCCTCCTTTAGAAAAAGCGCTTAAAATGCAAAAAAAGACACTGATTACTTAAAAATAATCAATGTCTTTCCTTTAACTATATTATCTGCAAAATTTGGCTTCTAAGAATGAACCTTAGAACAAAATCCCCATAGCTCTGATTTGATACAAAGCATAAAATCTCAACCTCAGTATAGCGTTTGGAAAGGAGAGCGTCAATATGTGCGGATGAAATTTATAGTAATTTTATACTACAATTGTGGCTTTTTATACGGAAGTGTTTGGCGCAGGCTTCGGAGTTTTTTGATTTAGAGTACGATGTGATAATCCGATTGAGAATAGCAGTGGGTTACGGTATAATGAGGACATGGTAAGGGGAGGTGATATTTATGGCTGTAATTCTAATAGCAGAAGATGAACAGGATATGCAGAAAATTATCGTGGATTTTTTGAAACGGGGTGGACATACCTGCATTACTGCGGATGACGGAGTTGATGCCGTTACGATCTTGAAGAATCATCCTGTGGATCTGGCAGTTCTGGATGTGATGATGCCGCATCTGGATGGATTTTCTGTGTGCAGGATTGTAAGAGAAATAAGGGATATTCCGGTCATTTTTCTGACTGCAAAGACAGAGGAGGATGATAAATTAAAAGGGTACGAATATGGTGCGGATGATTACATGACGAAGCCATTTAGCCCTAAAATCCTTTTGGCAAAAGTAAATGCCCTTTTGCGTCGTTCGTCTTTCCCGGCACCGGGGGAGAGCTTATCAGCAGGAGATATCATTCTCCAGCCATCTTCCCATGTGGTTATGGCGGCAGGGAAAGATGTGGAGCTTACCCATAAAGAGTTCGAACTCCTTCGTTTTTTTATTCAGAACCGGAATCAGGTATTTACCCGCGAGCAGCTATTAAACCGCGTCTGGGGATACGATTTTGAGGGAAACACCAGGACGGTGGATACACATATCAAGACCCTCCGGCAAAAATTAGGCAGCGAGGGAAAGCATATTGTAACCTTAATCCGGTCCGGTTACAAATTTGAGGTGTAGAGATGGAAAAAAAGAAATTTCCAATGGGGTTGAACACAGTCAGGAAAAAGGTCCTGATGCTGTCAAAGCTGGTCGGGGTGGGAATTGTCCTGTTTTACCTGGCAACCTCCGGGCTGTCAAATAAAAGCGTTGCGTTCTGGATCTGGTTTATTTTCGTGGTTGCGGTAATCTTAGGCGTGGATTTCTTGTTGGGAAGAATGATTTCCAGGCCATTGCAGAAAATCAATGGTATCGCCGGAAAGATGGCGCAGCTGGATTTTTCTGCCCACTGTGATGTGCATACCGGGGATGAATTTGAGAATCTGTCCGATCATCTGAACCGGATGTTTGAAAACCTTCAGGAAACCCTTCAACATCTGGAAGAGGCAAATAAACAGTTGGAAAAAGATGTGGAGAAGGAAAAACAATTACTGGCACAAAGAAAAGAGTTAGTTGACAGTCTTTCCCATGAAATGAAAACACCTCTGGGACTGATCCGGGCTTATACAGAGGGATTGAAAGACGAAACGGATCAAAAGAAAAAGGAACAATATATGGAGGCAATTTTATCTGCTACAAAGCGTATGGATCATATGATTGTTTCCCTGCTTGACCTGTCAGCTTTAGAATCCGGTTCTGTGAAACTGTCGGAGGAGAGATTTGACTTTATTGAATTGGTGGAAACCGTCGCCGGACGATTGCTTCTTGATACGCCGGGAACAGGTTACGAATTCACTTATGAACTGCCGGAGAGAAAGCTGTTTGTATGCGCAGACCGGCAGAGGTTGGAGCAGGTATTGAATAATCTGATAGAGAATGCGAAAAAGTATGTTGTTCCTCACGGAAAGATACATCTGGAGGTTGAAGATCAAAGGGAATCTCTCCGATTCTCTGTCTATAATCAGGGAGAAACCATACCCGATGAAGAAATCCCTAAGATATGGCAAAAATTTTACCGGATGCAAAATACGAATCGTAAAGGTTCCG
>Ga0129309_1000678_pt1 | contig 23900 bp, 20 predicted proteins | sample L1105metagenome_FD_94439 | JGI IMG/M metagenome (GOLD analysis project Ga0129309, IMG submission 94439) | Ring-tailed lemur group fecal microbial communities from Wisconsin, USA - L1105 metagenome | ecosystem: Host-associated > Mammals > Digestive system > Large intestine > Fecal | place: USA...
TCCGGCCGCATCCGCAGGCTGGCCCGTATCAGATCCCGCATGGAGATTTCCCGGGTGCCTTCCCGATTCTCTGCCCTTGTTTCCAAACGGACCAGATTTGCAATATGACGGATCTGAAGCTCCGCTGAATCCTCAATAGTGATAATCCGCTCCTGCGCCGGAATAAATTCTGACAGTGCATTTAAAAAGGTGGTTTTTCCGGATCCCGTTCCTCCGCTGATGAAGATATTGTAGCCGGCCGCCACAGCCTTCTTCAAAAAATCGGCCGCCTCTTTTGTAATACTCCCCAATGCAATCAGCCGTTCCATCGTAATAGGCTCCGGAAATTTCCGAATCGTAAGCACCGGCCCGTCAATGGCCACAGGGGCCAGTACCACATGCACTCTGGATCCGTCCTCCAGCCGCGCATCAGCAATGGGGGAAGCCAGATTTACGGTCCGGTTCACCCGGCTTACAATCTGCTGAATCAGATCCTCCAGCTGCTCCGACGATTCAAACTTCTTTTCCCACCGGCTCATATGTCCGTGCCGTTCCACAAAAATGTGCTCCCCTCCGTTTACCATAATCTCCGTGATCTCCGGATCGTCCACCAGCTCCTGCAGGATATCCAGCCTCCGGAACGCATCAAACAACTCCTTTCTGAGCCGAATCCGTTCTCCCAGAGGAAGATAGCTCTGCATTCCTTCCTCCTGCACCGCCTGATCAATATATTCCCGCAATTCTCCGTCTTCCACCTGCATCCGTCCCTCCAGGCGGGACAGAAGCATCTCCTTTAAACGCTTCTTTCTCTCTGTCTCTTTTTCCAAACACATCCTCCTTTTATCCGATCCACATTTTCACTCCCATTTTCCGCCTTCTCCTCCCTTCAAAAGCCGTCTCACATAATCTCCCAAATCACTCCACAAAAGCTGTTCAAAATACGGCTCCCGTCTTCCCATGGCCCCCTGATACGGAAGCTTCAGCCTCTGAATCCGTTCCTGCAAGGCTTTATTTCCCGACTCCTCCAGATAGCGTTCGAATTCCTCTATCTTGGCTCTGGAGATGGGATCCTCCTTTACAGGCATATAGATAACGGAGCATAGATCCAGCACCGGAAGCGCCGTTCTGCCGCTGTTTCCCGCATCTACCACTATATTTTCATAGGGGCTTTCCTCTGCAATGGCCCTCAAAAGGCCTGCCACCTCCTCCGGCCCTGCCTGAGAAAGCTCCTGGGGATATCGGATAGGCGGAACATACTCCAGAGGCCCCATGGAATGCACCACACTCCCAAGCCGTAAAAGGTTATAGGAGCCGCCCATATAAAAATACAGAAGATCCGACAAATCCATCCGGTACTCCGTTTTCATAAGAATCGACAAGCCGGAATATTCCTCCAGATTCAGATAAAGGGTCCGGCTCTCCTGGGCCAGAAGCTTTCCCAGGGTAATAGCAAACGACGTCTTCAGACATCGCCCCACCGGTGAGAACACGCCCAGCACATTGGCCTTTGTTTTCAGGCACAGTGCGGCCGGAATCTCCTCCATCCGGTCACAGTAGCATGCCATCAGTTCCCGTACAATGCTGTCACTGGACTGATATTTATAAACACTGGGAAATCCGCTGTCTGTACCGACTATCTCATGATCCGCCAGGGAAATCACCTTATCCGCACCAATCTCTTCTGCTTCCTTACGGCTCACAGAACCGCTTATGAGAAGCAGTTCGATCCGGTTTTCCTTTGCAAATTCCCTGAGCCGTTCCAGCGATGAAAAGGCCATCACCTCAAACGGTACCGACTCCTTCTGATTTACCACCTCTGCAAACCGCTGCGCGTAAGCCGGATCTACGTCATAAACTGCCATAATATGTCTCATCAGACGCCCCCCTTCTCTGCCAGCCAGAGCACAAATCCTCCCAAAAGGAAAGGAGCCAGGCAGAAGGACGCTTCCTTCCCATCCCGCTCTGCCAGATAGTAAGACCCCTCATATTCTGCCCAAAGCAGTCTCCTTATAAAATTCAGGAAATATAAGATACGTTTTTTCAGAATGCGCATCCGCACCATATAGAGAAAAGACCACGCGGCCGCAGCCGCCAGACCATAGAAAATTGCCGGAAATCCGTCTTGGATTCCAAGCGCCCCGCAGAGAACCGCCATCAATTTTATGTCTCCGGCTCCCATCATGCGGAAAATAAAAAGAGGAAATAATATCGCTGCAGCAAAAAACATTGCCCCAAAATATGCCAGAAACGCCTCTGCCTTCTGTCCTCCGCTTTCTCCTCCGCAGAATACCTTCCCGATTCCAATCACGCACAGCCAGAATGCCAGCCAGAGATTGGGAATCCGTCCTGTCCTCACATCCCACAGTGCACAGCCGCCCAAACAAACCAGCAGCAGACCAAAGATCAAAAAAACTCCTCCCTCCGAAAAAATTGTCCTATCCATGTTACCTTACGGAAATTTCATCGAATTCATAAGAATCTCAGAATTATCCCTGTTTAGAAAAATAAGAATTTCAGAATCTGAATGTTATTTCATTATGACCACTTTTATATCAAAAGTCAACTCCATTCGGCAAAAAAATATCACCAAAAATCAGCCCTTAATTTTATGAACTAATACCATTTTCCACGCCGTCCTTTTCGTTGACGAAAAGCCGGAAAAATGATAAAATACTATTAGTTTAAATTTTTAAACCAATCATGACAGAAAGGGGGAAACACCATGTACGGCGTATCGGGACTGAAGGAACAGTTTCATCAATGTATGCCTCTTTTTATTGCCCTCGGCGATGAGATCCGCTTAACCATCATCGAATCCCTGACTGATGCGGCATACCGAAGCTGCGGCGGCGATTTTTCCGCTGAAAATATGAGCCGTCATGGACTGAATGTGAGGGAGATTACAGAAAACACCAGTCTCTCCCGTCCGGCAGTTTCCCACCATTTAAAGATACTCAAAAATGCCGGACTTGTCTCGATCCGCAGGGAAGGCACCTGCAACTATTACTACCTGACCATCACAGAGACCACGAGACAGCTGATGAGTCTGGGCATCCGGATCCAGTCTATTTTCGGCATGGAAAAGACCGCAGAGGACGTCTGACGGCAGAACAGATTGGCATTTCATATGTTTCCCCGCATAAAATTTACGCAGGGAGCTGCTACATAAAATTTCCATTCCTGCAGATACTAACCCCAGTATCCATTCATTTTGAAGGAGGAGCGCAGGCCTGCCTCCCGGAATCATGATTTGACAGGAGTGATGCATATGAAAACAGCCGCAAAGAAAAAAAATCACAGAACTGCAGGCAGTCCCGATCCGGAACTGCTAAGACAGCTCAGAGAGGCCATCGGCAGTATTGACTCTGCCATGAACCATTTCGAACAGGTCGTAGACCCGACCTTGATTGACTGCTATATTTACGAACTGAAAGCTGCACATCTGAGATACCAGTTTCTCCTGAGAAGAATTAAGAATCAGGAGGTTCAGGTATAGAGGGAGGACAAAATTTATGAACACCTGGTATGACAAAGCCGTATTTTATCATATGTACCCACTGGGAATGACCAAAGCTGCGAAGGCTAATATTCCTCTCAGCGAGCCGGATCGCCCCGCTGGGCACCGTTTTGAAGACTTAAACCGCTGGATTCCCCACATGAAGGACTTAAACTGCAGCGCCGTTTATATCGGACCTCTTTTTGAATCCTCCACCCATGGATATGACACCCGGGATTTCCGTCTGGTCGATCGCCGTCTGGGTACGAATGATGATTTTAAAACCTTTGTCAGACTCTGCCACGAGGATGGGATCCGTGTAGTGGTAGACGGCGTGTTCAACCATACCGGACGTGAATTTTTTGCTTTCCGGGATATCCAGATAAACCGGGAGACCTCTCCGTACCGCGACTGGTATAAGGGAATCAATTTTAGCTGGGGAAGCCCTCTCGGCGACTCTTTCGGCTATGAATCCTGGCATGGGATCTGGGAGCTTCCCTGCTTAAATTTATGGAACCCGGAGGTTAAAAATTATCTTCTCGATACGGTCCGCTTTTGGGTCAGTGAATTCGACATTGACGGAATCCGCCTGGACTGCGCCAATGTCCTGGATTTTCAGTTTATGAAGGAGCTGCGCCAGACAGCCAATTCCGTAAAACCTGATTTCTGGCTTATGGGCGAGGTGATCCACGGAGAATATTCCCGCTGGGTCAATGATGAGATGCTGCATTCCGTAACCAACTACGAGATGCACAAGAGCATCTATTCCGCCCACAACGATCACAACTACTTTGAGCTGGCTCACAATGTCCGCAGGCTGGAAGCGGTCGGCCGTTCTCTTTATACCTTTGTAGACAACCACGATGAGGATCGGATTGCCAGCAAGCTTAAGAATCCGGCCCATTTATTTCCGGTTTATGCCCTTCTTTACACCCTGCCCGGCATTCCGTCTGTTTATTATGCCAGCGAATGGGCTATCGAAGGACGCAGAACCAAAACCTGCGATGACATGCTTCGCCCGGCCATTGATTCTTCCGAATTTGCTGCCCGGGAATGTAAGTTAACCGAACAGATCCGCACCCTGGGACGCATCCATGCAGAGGAAGAAGCGCTCCACGGAGGCCTATATAAGGAGCTTCTTTTAACAAACCGGCAGTATGCCTTTGCAAGACTTGGCACAGGATATTTCCTTGTCACTGCTGCCAACAATGACGATCAGCCGTCTTCCCTTTCTGTACCGCTTCCCGGACCCACCGGACAGACAGAGTGTACGGATTTGATCACCGGAAAAACATATTCTATCGAACAGAATAGGATTCATATAGAATTAGAGGGTAACGATGCCGCTATCCTCAGAATAACGGAGGGGTAATAATTATGACAGGAAGCAGAAAAACAGGCCCGAAACCCGCAGGGGCCGCAAAACCCAGAACTGCCGCCAAAAAGGCGCCTGCTGCCGAAGCAGCGAAGATAAGCGGCTATGGCATGCTGGGAGAACTGGACCGCTATCTTTACGGAGAAGGCCGCCACTACAAAATTTATGAAAAGCTGGGGGCACATCCGCTTACATATCAGGATCAGGCAGGCTATTATTTCGCCGTATGGGCGCCTCACGCTGCAGCAGTCAGTGTAGTCGGTGATTTCAACGGATGGAATCCCGATGCCAATCCCATGACACAGGCCGAGGACAGCGGAATCTACGAAACCTTTGTACCGGGACTGGCTTCCGGACAGCTTTATAAATACGCCGTCACTACCCAGAGCGGAAAGATTCTCTTTAAAGCCGATCCCTATGCATTCACGGCCGAATACCGCCCCGGCACAGCCTCCGTGACCACTGATATTACCGGCTTCAAGTGGAGTGACTCTGCCTGGACAGAGAAACGCGCCGCAGCCAATCCGCTGAAGTCTCCGATTTCCATCTACGAGGTCCATTTAGGATCCTGGAAAAAGAAAAACCGTCAGGAAAAGGACGGATACTATACCTATATGGAGGCTGCCCATGAGCTGGCCGATTATGTGAAAAAGATGGGCTATACCCATGTGGAACTGATGGGAATTGCCGAGCACCCCTTTGACGGCTCCTGGGGCTATCAGGTAACCGGATATTTTGCTCCTACCTCCCGCTACGGTTCTCCCAAGGAGTTTATGTACTTTGTCAATTACCTTCATAAAAAAGGCATCGGCGTGATCCTCGACTGGGTTCCCGCCCATTTCCCGAAGGATGCCCACGGCCTGGCCGATTTTGACGGACAGGCACTCTATGAGTATGCCGATCCGAGAAAGGGAGAGCATCCTGACTGGGGCACCAAGGTCTTTGACTACGGGAAAAACGAGGTTTCCAATTTCCTCATTGCCAATGCTCTTTACTGGCTGGAACAGTACCACATTGACGGCCTCCGCGTGGATGCCGTAGCCTCCATGCTGTACTTGGATTACGGCCGGGAGGACGGCGCCTGGGTTCCGAATAAATATGGCGAAAATAAAAATCTGGAAGCCATGGAATTCTTCAAGCATTTAAACAGCGTTATTGCAGGCCGCAAGGACGGCACCATGATTATCGCCGAGGAATCTACTGCCTGGCCAAAGGTAACCCACCGTCCCGAGGACGACGGACTGGGCTTTACCTTCAAATGGAACATGGGCTGGATGCATGACTTCTTAGAGTACATGAAGTTAGATCCCTACTTCCGGAAGTATAACCACAATAAGATGACCTTCGGGCTTACCTACAGCACCAGTGAAAACTTTATCCTTGTGCTGTCGCACGACGAGGTCGTACATTTAAAATGCTCCATGATCAACAAGATGCCGGGCATCTACGAGGATAAATTTGCCAACTTAAAGGCCGGCTACACCTTCATGCTGGGCCATCCGGGCAAAAAGCTGCTTTTCATGGGACAGGATTTCGGCCAGTTCCATGAGTGGGATGAAAAGGTCTCCTTAGACTGGCACCTGGCAGATGAACCTCTTCATGAAGATCTGCAGAACTACGTCCGCGGCCTTTTAACCCTTTACCGCAAATATCCGGCTCTTTACAGCCTGGACGGCGATTACAGCGGCTTCCAGTGGATCAACGCCAATGACGGCGACCGAAGCATTTTCAGCTTCATCCGCCGGGATGAAACCCAAAAGAAGAACCTGCTCTTCATCTGCAATTTCACCCCCATTGCCCGCAATGACTACCGGGTCGGTGTCCCCAAAAAAGGCACCTTCACCCTGCTGTTGGACAATGAGCATGGACTTTATGAAAAAGGCGAAAAAGGCGGCGTTTACCGCTCTGTAAAGAGCGAATGCGACGGCCAGCCGTATTCCTTCGCTTATCCGCTTCCGGCCTACGGAACTGCCATCTTCCGGTTCTAACGCCGTAAAACGGATATCTGCAGTAAGACCATGGACTATAAACCATTTTATCGTTATACCTAATTTGACCCCTTGATGAAACGGCCGGGAAATGATACAAAAGAAATCTTTTTCACGTATCATTTCTCCGGCCGTTTTTCCATTTTGCGGAGGAAATTTTTTATGTGTACAAGTCTTGCATTAAAAACCGGTGATTTTTATTTTGGAAGAAATTTAGATTTGGAATATGAATTTGGAGAGCGGGTGGTCATCACCCCAAGAAATTATCCGTTCTTCTTTCGAAAATCCGGTGTCATGCTGTCCCACTATGCCATGATCGGCATGGCTGCCATCGAGGACGGCTATCCCCTCTATGCAAAGGCATCCAATGAAAAAGGGCTCTGTATGGCCGGACTGAATTTTCCCGGCAATGCCTTTTATTCAAAAGAGCAGGCAGAAAATAAACAGACTATTTCACCCTTTGAGCTGATCCCCTGGCTTCTGGGCACCTGTTCCACCGTACAGGAGGCCATACAGCGCCTTCGCACCGTTCACATTGCCCATATTCCCTTCAGCGACTCCCTCCCCCTTTCTCCTCTGCACTGGCATATTGCGGATTCGAAACAGTCCATTACATTGGAGTCCTTAAAGGAAGGAATTAAAATCTATGACAACCCGGTGGGTATTTTAACCAACAACCCCGGCTTTGACTTTCAGATGTTGAATCTGAACCAATATCTGAATCTCACCTCCGGGTATCCCAAAAGCCGCTTCGGAGATGCCTCACTCGCCCCGTTCGGGCAGGGCTTCGGCTCCATCGGTCTGCCGGGAGACACCTCCCCTGTCTCCCGTTTTGTGCGGAGCGCTTTTTATAAAATGAACTCCGTCTGCGATGACAGCGAGGAAAGCAGCGTCTCCCAGTTTTTTCATATTCTGGATTCTGTCTCTGTGATACGCGGAAGCGTCATCACACCGCAGGGAAACGAAGAACGCACCACCTATTCCTGCTGCGTCAACGCCTCCCGCGGCATTTACTATTACAAAACCTATGAAAACAGCCGAATTTCTGCAGTCACACTGCATACAGAGGATTTAAACGGAGAAAAACTGCTTGAATTTCCCCTTTTGAAAAAACAGGATTTTCACATGCAGAATTAATACTCTTCCTCATCTCACAAAACGACACACAGCTTCATAAATTTCTCTGCAGAGCGTTGCTGTCAGCTCCACATCCTCTTTGGAAACCGGTTTTTCCAGAATACCGGTTTCCTCAATATTTTTACTGCAAATCACCTGGATCGTATGGAGTTTTTCGTCCTTATCCACCGGTTCAGCCAGAATCCGAAACGCCTTTGTTTTCTTAAGAAGGGCTGCTGCGCTGCTGCCCGAAAGAATCAAACGGATTAAATCCGGATCACTCCCCTTTATCAGATACTTCTCCTCCAGTTCTTCATCCCTTAATTGAATTTTCTCCTCCCGCTCAAGCAGCTGTATTCCTCTTTGCAGCAGATTCTGAGGCAGTATCTCCATATAAAAGGCTTTTTCAAACCTTGCCTGCATCCTGGCTGTCAGCCGCATTCCATATCCATAACGGGTACTTGATACCACCATCGGGCCTATAACCACCGGGACCCGGTCCAGATCCAAAATCAACTGGCAGTGGGGATAATCTCCCCTCTCTGGGTTTCCTACAAAATATCCTCCGTTCTCTGTCCCATACTGATACAGCAGATGATCCAGCGCCGTTCCTCCAGATTTACTATACATACGCCCCTTCCTCCCTCCCCAATTCTTTCTTATATTCTGTCTATGCTTTCACCGCCCACCGCATCTTCGTAGACTTAGCCCGGCTGTTCCTTGCACATTCCTCCGCCGAAGGCCGGATCACATCCTTTGAAATCTCTTTGTAAATACCTTCCTGTTTCAGCTGCTTAAAGGATTTTTTTACCAGCCGATCCTCTCCGGAATGGAAGGTCAGAATCGCTGCCTTTCCTCCCGGCTTTAACACCCCGGGAAGCTTCTCCAGGAACTGATACAGCACCTCAAACTCATGGTTTACATCAATCCGCAGCGCCTGGAAGGTTCTCTGGCAGGATTTTTTCACTGCCTCCTTCCGCTCCTTTTCCGGGACAGAAGAGAGCGCCCCTTCAATTACCCTGTATAAATCCTTTGTCGTCTCGATTCCCCTGCCCTTTTTTCTCTCCCGCACCACGGCCCGGGCGATCTCCTCGGCAAAGGGTTCATCCGAATTTTCTAAAAGCATTCCGCAGAGCTCTTCCCGATCAATGGTTTTCAGCCGTTCCGCCGCTGAAATCCCTTCCTGCGGATTCAGCCGCAGATCCAGAGGCCCCTCGGTTTTATAAGAAAATCCCCGCTCCGGGTTGTCGATCTGCATGGAGGAAACCCCCAGATCCGCCAACACAAAATCAAACAGCCCTGCCTCCTCAGCCACCTGATCAACATTAGCAAAATTAATCAGCTTCACCGTCAGAATTTCCGGCCCAAATCCTTTAAGAGCCAGCCTCTCTTTTGTTTTTGCCGACTCAATCGGATCTACATCCAAGCCATAGATATGGCCCTGATGATCCAGGCATTTTAACATCTCCAGCGTATGTCCTCCGTACCCCAGCGTGGCATCCAGTCCCTGCTGCCCCGGCTGAATCTGAAAAAAGTCCAGAATTTCCTTCACACAGATGGAAATATGCATACCGGCCGGTGTACTGCCCTTTCTGATAACCTTTTCAATCGTATCCCCATACTTTTCCGGCTGCAGCTCCTTATATTTTTCACTGAAATGCTTTGGATGCGTGCCGCTGTAACGCACCCGCCTCTTATGCGGCTGTCCACCGGTTCCCTGAACCTGATTCTCCCTCTGATCCATCTGAATGAAAATTCCTTTCTGTATGAATATTCCGGCTCTGGGGGTTACAAAAGCGCCTGATACACATCCCTCTTGCTGATCCCCCGATCCTTTGCCACCAGCTTCATGGCCTCCTTCTTATCATGCCCCTGGGAAATATAATATTCCATATGCTCTTCCAACGACATCTCCTGCCAGCCGGCCTGCCCTTCTTCCTTCAGCTCCGAAATAGAACGCCCTTCGATCACAATTACGCATTCCCCCTTCGGCTCATTCTCCGTATAGTAAGAAACCGCCTCGCCCAGTGTCGTCCGGAACGCTGTCTCATACTTTTTCGTAAGCTCCCGGCAGATAGTCGCCCTCCGATTCCCCAGAGCCTCAAACAGCTCCTTTAAGGTCCTCACCAGATGATGCGGCGCCTCATAGAGCACAATCGTCCTCGTCTCTGTCTGAAGCTCCTTTAAAATCCATTCCTTCTCCTTTTTATCGGTCGGAAGAAATGCCTCGAAACAGAATCTCCTGGTAGCCAGCCCGGACATGGTCAGCGCTGTAATGCAGGCAGCCGGACCGGGCAGAGAGGTTACCTCAATCCCGGCCTCATAGCACTGGCGCACCAGCTCCTCTCCCGGATCCGAAATTCCCGGAGTCCCCGCATCCGTCACCAGAGCCACATTGACGCCTTCCCGCATCCGCTCGACTAAAACCCTGGCCTTATCTACCTTATTATACTCATGGTAGCTGGTCATGGGTGTCTTAATCTCAAAATGATTCAAAAGCTTGATACTGTGCCTCGTATCTTCCGCCGCAATCAAATCCACATTTTTCAGCGTCTCCAGCACCCGGAAGGTAATGTCATCCAGATTGCCGATGGGTGTGGCACATAAGTACAATTTTCCCTGCATTCTTTTCTCCTAATACCCATAAATATCATAGATCTCGTCTGTATAAACGCCCTGCTCCTTATATACAATCAATGGTTTTTCCACCTTAATCATGGATTTTCCACCCCGGACCGCCTCAATCAATACCATATTGGCATCCTTATCCACAAACGGGTGTACCAGCTTCATCCGTTTCGGCTCCAGCTTATACTTTGTCATCATTGTGATAATCTCGATCAGCCGGTGGGGCCGGTGAACCATGTAAAGACGCCCCCCGGGCCGCAGCACCTTTGCCGCCTCCCGGACCACATCCTCCAGGGTACAAAGCACCTCGTGCCGGGCAATTGCCTTGGGAAGATCCGGGTTTTTAAGTCCATGGCTGTCATTCATATACGGCGGATTTGTTGTGACTACATCAAAAGAGGCACCGCCGAAAATGCGGCCCGCCTCTTTGATATCTCCGGTTATGATGTCTATTTTTTCTTCCAGACCGTTAAGCTTCACACTTCGTCCGGCCATTTCAGCCATTTCCTCCTGAATTTCCAGGCCGGTGAAATGTTTTCCCTCTGTCTTTGCCTCCAGCAGGATAGGGATAATCCCGGTTCCCGTTCCCAGATCCAAAGCCCTTTCTCCCGGTTTTACCACGGCAAAGCCGGAGAGAAGCACTGCATCCATTCCGAAACAGAACCCATTCTCCTTCTGAATGATCCGGTAGCCATTTCGGTGAAGCTCGTCAATCCGCTCCTTCTCTTTCAGATTAATTGTCATCTAACTTCGATTTTCCTTCCCTTTTTTCCAATGCCTCCAGCGCTTTTAACTCCGCATCGTTGACATTGACTCTTTCCTTCTTGCGTTTCGGGCGAAACTTCAGCTGTTCTACCTTATATTCCCGAATCTCCTTCTCATCCCGATCCACCGTAACGACCACCTTCACCAGCTGGCGCAGCACACTGACACTGTGAACCTCACCCTTTAAGCCGTCATCTGTCGTCACATAATCTCCAATATTCGGAAGCTTGCTGTTTAAGACCTCATATGTCTCTTCCTCATTCTTCAGACAGCACATCAGTCTTCCGCAGACTCCGGAAATCTTCGTTGGATTTAACGATAAATTCTGTTCCTTTGCCATCTTGATGGATACCGGAATAAACTCGGATAAATAAGAGTGGCAGCAAAGAGGCCGGCCGCAGATGCCGATTCCTCCCATAATCTTCGTCTCGTCACGGACGCCGATCTGGCGGAGCTCAATTCTTGTCTTAAAGACAGCAGCCAAATCCTTTACCAGCTCGCGGAAATCGATTCTTCCGTCCGCTGTGAAGTAAAACAGCACCTTATTGTTGTCAAAGGTATACTCCGCATCAATCAGCTTCATCTGCAGTTCATGCTTCTTAATCTTTTCCAGACAGATCTTAAACGCTTCTTTTTCCTTTTCCTTATTGCGTTTCTCTGTCTCCTCGTCATTCTTATTGGCCATGCGGATCACGGATTTTAAAGGCTGAACCACCTTCTTTTCATCCACTTCCCGGGTTCCCAGAACCACATGTCCAAACTCAATGCCTCGGGCCGTCTCCACGATTACATGATCGCCCGTCTTAATCTCCATTCCGGCCGGATCAAAGAAATATACCTTGCCGGCCTTTCGGAACCTGACCCCGATTACCTTTATCATAAATTACACTTCATCCTTTCACTTCAATTTAAAATTCTTGTCTCCTCCAGTCTCCATACAAAGACAAACCACTTAGAGCCCCCTTCAGATGAACCGGATCCCCCTAATTTTCCTTCATTGTCAGGAGCATCAGCTCCAGCGCCAGCTCTGTATTCACATTGGCATTTAATCTGGCCTTCGCCTTCTCAATGGCATTTAAAATCGTCTCCAGGCCCTCATAAGAGCTTTTCTGACAAAGACTGCTGACTGTTGTATATTCCTCCTTAAATACCAGAGTATTGATGTCCTTTGTTACCTTAAACATCAGAATATCCCGGTACCAGAGCTGCATAAAATCGAGACATTCATCCATATCCAGCTGATCCTCTTCCAGCTTCTTAATATAATCCAGAAGCATTCCGATATCCATCTCTTTAATATTCTTAAGGAGATTTAAGACCACCTTATACAAAAAGGCAAAGTCCTCTGAGGAAGCTAAGTGAATCGCTTTTCCCAGATTTCCTCTCGCAAAGGCCGCATATATATCCGCCTTCTGCTCTGGAATTTCCATCGTCTCCGTCAGATAGCTGCTGACCACCTGATCCTTTAAAGGCCTTAACTTAAGCTGAATGCAGCGGGATAGAATCGTAGGCAGAAATGCCTCCGGATTCGTCGTCATCAGAATAATCACGGCATAGGACGGCGGTTCCTCAATGGTCTTAAGCAGGGCATTCTGTGCCTGCACCGTCATCTTTTCCGCCTCGTCCACCATATAAATTTTATAGCTGCTGCTGTAAGGCTTTACGTAAATTGTATCATTAATCTGAATGCGGATGTCGTCCACGCCGATACTGGCCGGCTTTTCATGGCTTACCCATATCACATCCGGATGATTTCCCGACAGAATCTGCTTGCAGGAATGACACTGCATACAGGGTTCCTTATCACTCTTTTCGCAGAGAAGCGTCATGGCAAAAGCCTTTGCCAGGGTCTTTCTGCCCATCCCCTCTTCTCCCGACAGAATATAAGCGTGAGAAACCTTGTGGTATTCAATTGCTTTTTGTAAATGATCCTTCACCATATCGTGCCCGATAATGTCGTGAAAACCTGCCATAATTTCTCCTCCTTAACGGCTGCTGAAATCCGCACAGACGCAGCTTAAACCGCTTATTTCTTAGTATAACACAAGATTAAATGGATGCATAGTGGTGAATATCATCCAGAATTTCATGAAGACATTTCTCAAAATCGGTATTCTCATAGCGTTTCCCGATCTCTGCCAGTTTCATTTTATCTTCACTGAAATCCGCTTCATCAGCCAGAAAACGCCTGCAAAGCTCAGCATATCTGGGCACTGCCTGCTGCCGCTCCCTGTTCATTGCGCGCATCAGGCGTTCCCCGTCCTCCACCTCCATATAAAGAGGAATCAGCCTCTCTTTTCCGAAATACTCCCTTGTCTTCTGGTAGGATTCCAGTGTTCCGATCATCAGATAATTCTCATGCTCCAGATCAATCTGCCCATCCTGCACCGTTGCATAGCTCCAGGGCCCAAGCACCGTCTGATACGTCCGCATCTCAATGATTTTTCCGGCTGCCCTCAAACGCTCCAGTTCCTCCTCTGTGGTAAAATAATACTCTACCCCATTCTGCTCTCCCGCCCGGATCGGCCTTGTGGTATAGGGAATTACAGTTTTAAGAGACGGTATCGATTCCAAAATCCTTTTAAAAGCCGTGTCCTTTCCCGATGCGCTCTTTCCCATCACATAAAATATCAGTCCCATTCCTCTAACCTCTATTCCTCTATAACCTCTATTTTTCCGTCCTCCGATATTCCCTCTACCGTCAGACCCAGTGTTCTGTTTTCCGTAATCGAATCGATCATTTCCCCGGTAATCTGTTCCCCCGGTACCAGCATGGGAATTCCCGGCGGATAAACGGTTATAAACCCGCCGCTGATTCTTCCCGCCGCTTCTTCCAAAGGAAGCTCTCTCTTCCCGGCATTCCATGCATCTGAAAGACTCCTGAGACAGCACGGTCGGACGATCCGCTCCGAATCCTGTCCCATCTCCAAAAAAGCCCTGTTTCCGGCAGTCTTATCTGTCTTTTGAACCTCAGCCTCGTCCATGGCCCAAACCGCATTCCAAAGCCTCTCTAAGCCTTCTTCCGTATCCAGAAGTGACGTCATCAGGATCACATGGCTTCTGCATACCATCTCCGGCTCCAAATGAAAGCGCTCCCTAAGCTGCGCCGCCAGATCGGTCCCCAAAAGAGCGCTCCTTCCGGGAGAAATCACAAGCTTTGACAGATCTCTGGCCTCTCCGTCCGAAAGGCCGCAGTCCAAATCATCCAGCACCCGCAGCATCCGCAGCTTCTGCGCGCGCTTCATAAAATTCAGAAGACGCCCGGCGTATGCATCCATCTCCCTGCGTCCCTCTCCGTCCATATAAGAAATACAATTTTCTATCGAAGCAAGAAATACATAGGACGGGCTGGAGGTCTGAAATACCGGCAGATACCGTTCCACTCGTTTAGGATCCGCCAGCCGGCTCTTCACATGAAGAATCGCGGTCTGTGTCAGGGATGGCAGCGTCTTATGAAGGCTCTGAATTACCACATCTGCCCCGCACTCCAGCGCCGGCTTCGGAAAAGCACTCCCAAAGGGAAAATGTGCTCCGTGAGCCTCGTCCACGATCAGCGGCACGCCATACCGATGACAGACTTCTGCTATTTTCTCAATATCCGATACAATTCCCTCATAGGTGGGAGAGGTAATAAACACGGCCTGAATATTCTCCTTATTTTCCTTCCTGTCTTTCTTTCCGCCTGTTTTCCTCTCCCGACCCAGAATCTCTTCCACTGCCTCCGCCCGGATCCCTCCCTGAATCCCCCACCCGGAGATCTTCTCCGGATATACATAAAGCGGTTCTAACTGCTGAAGCATCACGGCATGGTAGACCGATTTGTGACAGTTTCTGGCCATCAGAATCCGCCCGCCCGGCCTCGTCAGCCCACAGACAGCGCTCAAAATCCCGCCTGTGCTCCCATTTACCATAAAATAGGATCGATCCGATCCATAGATCCGGGATGCCTTATCCATAGCATCTTTTAAAATCTCTTCTGCGTGATGCAGATTGTCAAATCCATCAATCTCTGTGATATCCACAGAAAACGGATTGGGAAAGGAAGTTATCCCCAATCGGATCTGTCTTTTATGCCCCGGCATATGGAAAGGATAATAATCCGACTTTCCATATTCCAAAAGCTTTTCAAGAAGCCCTTCTTTCCGGCTCTCTTCCTGTCTGTCTCCTGATGCAATCTGTTTTCCTGACACTGATTCAGCCTCCTGTGCCATATCCTTTAAATTCAATCTCCAACGGCTCCGAAGACTGCCAGGTCATTTGGCCGGTTCCGCTGTCATAGGTACACTGATGATACAGGCAGTAGATTTGATTTCCGTCTGCCATAACCAGCTCCAGCATATCGCTTCCGGAATAATCCGGGCGGACCGTCGTGTCATTGACCACACCCATTTCATCCACAGCCACCTTGGCAATGGATCCGTGAATCTGATTCGGATCCGCTGTGGACGGAATATATTCTCCCAGAATTGTCTGCATATTGTCAAAATAATAGAGATTCCGCATATAGCCTCTGAATCTGCCTCCTACCCGCTCCAGGCTCATGGTTTTCAGATTCACGCGGTAAATCTGGCTCTCACATTCCGCGCCGTACTGTGCGGTCCTTGCGCTGTAATACAGCCAGTCCTCCACAATACAGAGACTGTCCGCAGAAATTCCCTCCTGAGGCACCAGTCCCCTGGATCCGGAAGAATCCTTCCAGTAAATCTTACGTTCCAGACTGCTGTCGTCTATGTAATACGTCACATCATTCACTGTCCGTTTCGCCGGCCGGACCGACGTAATCACACTGTCCTCCAGCTGATAGATCCGGTCGCCTGTCTGCACCTCGCCGGTTCCGTTCTCCACAGCCTCTTCACCCAGAAGATTCGAAAGCACAAAGCCCCGTGATGTTTTTTCAATCTGGAATCCTGCTTCCATTCCATCATAATCCGAGCCTTCTGAAACATGCTCCAGCGTCCGATCCGCCATATAATATGCCGTATCCTCCCAGGCAAAGTAATGCTCCACATCCTCAGCCAGAAATTCCGTTTTTTCTGTCTTCAGATTTTTCCGGAACAGCCTTCCGTTTGAAATGAAATACATCCATTTGGATGTCAGCTGAAACTGCTCCGTCTGCAGAACACTGTCTGTGGTATAAATCTCCTCTGAACGTTCTCCGTCCGACATGGCGCGATAAACGGTTGTTTTGGTCTGGCTGGTATTCGGAATCTGATATTCACAAATATACCAGAGATAACCGCACCTAATATCTGCCATAAGAACATGGCCATTGCGGACCACGCATTCCTCTTCCCCTGTCTCCGGATCTCTCCGGTACACATCTCCGTCCCTTACTTCATAACGGACATCCTCATCAAAGGACAGGGCAGCATTTTCCGCCACCTCCCGATTAGCCCCGATCAGGGTCAACTCTCCGCTTCGTGAAAAGGTCAGGAGCTGTTTTCCTATGGCAATCTGTCCGTCAGCCAGAATTCCATCCTTTGTCACATAGAAAAGCTTTTTATCCGGATTTTGCTGCCAGCCCGGCTCCTTCTTTTCTTCCTCCACTACCAGCGTATTTTCCCGGGATTCACTCTCCATCTGCGTATTGGCGGCCTCTGCCGCCTTTTCTGTCCCGTTTTCGATAAAATGCAGCCAGCCCTTATACAAAATCGCCACAGTCCCAATCAGTACTGCAATCGTCACAGCCACCTTGATCAAAATATACAGATAGGATGTCCAGGAATTGATTTCTTCCTCCGTCTCCTCCCGGTTCAGCCCTGTCTTTTCCTCCAAAGCCAGCCATAAAGTAGCCGCCTTATCCTCTCCCAACGCTTCATAACCGCTGTCTATATCAATCTTTCCCAGAGCGGTTCCCAGCTTTTTCTCTGCCTGGTGGTAAATCTCCTCCTCAATCCGGTAAACCAGATCCTCTTCTTCTAAGGGAAGGGTATGTACCTGATGATAAAGGGCCGCATAAACCTCCAGCAAAAGCTCCTCTGCCTTCTCCCGGTCCTTTACCAAAACAGTAAGCTTTCCGTAAGTCTCCTGCACCGTCAGAATATAAAAATTTTCAAAGCTTTCTATATCTCCTGTGCGCGCCAGGGTCATTGTCTTCTTTAAAAGAGAACGCCGCTTCATGCGTATTCCTCCTTTGTTCCTTATAAGTCTCTATTTAAGAATCTGATCTCCGTCCTTAATGCATAGATTATACTTTACACCTAAAGATTCCATCCATTCCCGCACAATCAGCGTCTTAAAGCTGCCGGCTCCTGCCACACCGTCCTTTTCATTATCCCAAAGCCACTGCGGTGTTGGCCACAGGCAGATTTCCGGGGCAATCACCTCATAGACATCCTTCTCCACGCCATCCTGTCCGTGATGGCTCATCTGCACCACATCTGCCTTTAAATCCTCCGGGCTGCATACCTTCCGTATATTTTCTCCTGCCTGCCATCCCATATCTCCCAGGAATAAAATACGTTTTCCATTCACATCCAGCCGGTAGCCCACAGAACTGTTGTTAAATGTATTCTCCAGGCACGCAAACGGTTCATTCATCACTGTGATCACCACATCATCCACCTGAATCTCCATTCCCTGCTGCAAAGGCGTATGAAGCTTTTCCGGCTCTATATTCTGAAAGGACTGCAAAAGATCTTTCAGAAAATCGACTCTTCCCAGATTTTCCCCCTTCTCATAATATTCCACATCCAGAAAGGAATAATAAACGGCATCAATTTCGATCGGAATCGGATCCTGATTTAAAATATTCATCAGCGCCCCTGCATGATCATCATGAGGATGGGTGATCAGCCATGCCGAAACCCGTCCGCCCATAGACTGAACCACATCAATCAGATGCGGGGCATCTGTATTTCGTCCTCCGTCAATGACAATCACGCTTCCGTCCTTTGTCTGAAACACACAGGATAAATTCTGACTTCCGTCTGCACAGTCCAAAAGCTGCAGCATCGCGCCTCCCAGATAGGCCTCCTCCGGGGGAACATCCCCATTTACAGCTGTTATCACCGGCTCCTTTTCAGTCTCTGCCTCTTTTGCCGCGTCTTCCCCTGTTTCTTCGGTTTCCCCATTTTCTTTCTCAGTCTCTTTTTCCGAATTCTCCGCTGCCCCCAATGACTGCTCTTCGAATCCCCGAACCGTCTCCTCCGGTGCCTGCGGATTATTTCTCCCGCATCCCGCCGCCGTAAAACATCCGGCCGAAATCAAAACAGATAATGCAATCTGTAAATATAATCTCTTCCATTTTCTTATCATCGCTTTCTTCTTCTCCTGTCTGTCTATTCTCGCCTTTGACTTTCTGTTCTTTCCTTCCTTTGGCTCTCTTCCCTTTCCGGCCTTTGGCTCTCTTCCCCGGCCTTTGGCTCTCTTCTCTTTCCGGCCTTTGGCTTTCTTCTCTTTCCGGCCTTTGATTCTATTCTGCTAAATCTACTCTCAATTATAACAATTGACACTCTTAAAAACAACTTACAATCTGCATTTTAAATTCTTATGAACAAAGACAAATCCTTACGAACATTTTACACACCTGTTCTGTCGGTTTTTACACACGCTATTTTATAATCATATTACCAGCCCGATCGGCAGAATCTTCCACCTCTGCTCCGCATCCTCTGGCTAAAAACTAACTAAAAAAGGAGTTTAACAAAATGAAAAAACAGCTTGTATCTGCATTAATGGCAGGAACCCTTGCTATGACAGCTCTAACCGGCTGCAGCTCCTCTGCACCGGCGGCCCAGACCTTGGCCGAATCGGTCACTCAGGCTCCCGCCGGACCAGCCGCTGACGCTCCCTCTGAATCGGGGACTCCTGCTTCCACCGGGACCGGCCTTCCCGGGCTGGCTAACGAAAGCCTGAGCAACCCGAAATACATCTTCCTTTTTATTGGAGACGGAATGAGCTATCCTCAAATCCAGCTGACCAACTACTTTCTCAGCGCCTCATCTCAGAAAGGAGAAATCGTATCCGTAATGGGGGAGGAAAAATCCCTTTTAACAAGCCAAAACCACTTAACCATGATGGATTTACCCGTTGCCGGATCTGCCCAGACCTATGACAGCACTTCCTTTGCACCGGATTCTGCCTCCACAGCCACCTCTATTGCCACTGGGCATAAAACATGGAGCGGAAGCATCAATGTCAGCGAGGATTTCACGGAAAGTTATGAAACGATTGCCGAAAAACTGAAAAAACAGAAGGGCTATAAGATCGGCATTCTCTCCTCTGTCAACTTAAACCATGCTACTCCGGCTGCCTTTTATGCTCACCAGCAGTCCAGAAACAGCTATTATGAAATCGGACAGGAGTTAATCGCCAGCGATTTTGACTACTTCGCAGGCGGCGGCTTAAAACAGGCCACCGGAAAAGAAAAAAATCAGGAGGATTTATACTCTCTTGCTGAAAATGCCGGCTATAAAGTAATCAAAACACAGGCCGAAGCCGAAAAATTGACTGCCGATGACGGAAAAGCCATCCTCATTGGAGAACATTTAGCAGATGACGATGCTCTTTCCTATGAATTGGATCGAAAAGCCGATGAATGGTCTCTGGCAGACTATGTAGAAAAGGGAATTGAAGTTCTGGACAATGATACCGGCTTCTTTATGATGGTAGAGGGAGGAAAAATCGACTGGGCCTGTCACGCCAACGATGCAGCCTCCACCATTACCGACACGGTTGCCCTGGACAATGCTGTCGGTAAGGCCATGGAATTTTACAATGAACATCCGGAAGAAACCCTAATCATCGTAACAGGAGATCATGAAACCGGCGGTTTAACCATCGGCTTTGCCGGAACCGATTATGACACCTTTCTGACAAATTTTGAAAATCAGAAAATATCTTATGCCAAATACGATTCGGATTACGTTGCCGCCTATAAAGAAAATCAGACTGACTTTGATGCCGTTTTAACCGATATCACCGAGCTGTTCGGCCTCACTGCCCCGGCCTCCGAAGAAGCCGATAAATCCCAGAAAAAGGACAGCGCCGATCTTCATCCCGAATCCTCTGATACCGGAGCATTGGAAATGACGGCTTATGAGTACAGCCTTTTAAAAGAAGCCTATGAAACCACCTTGAACCGCACCGGCGAAGAGTCGGAATTCGGTCAGGAAGAGTACATTAAATACGGCAGCTACGAACCGTTAACCGTAACAATCACACATATTCTCAATAATAAAAGCGGTATCAATTTCGGTTCCTATGCCCATACCGGCCTGCCGGTTGCAGTTCTGGTAAAGGGCGCCGGTGCCGACACATTTGACGGCTATTATGACAATACCGAAATCTATAAGCGCATGGCTTCCCTCACCGGCGTTAACTAAACATAAAAGGAGTAAACAAATATGAAATTGCTTTTTTACAGGCAAAAAAATGTTTTACTCACTACCATTGCAGGGCTCATCCTTATCTGTATCCTCATGGCCATTCCTACCGGCTATGAGGATGCTGTTATTTATAAAGGAACTGAGCGGGCCATTGGAAAAGTGATAAAAACCGATAACTCTGCTATTATTACCTCCGGCATGGTACAGTCCGGCGAACAGTCCTGCACTATGATCATACAAAATGGAATTTTCAAAAACCAGACACTGGAGGGAGTAAATTTTTTAAGCGGATCTTTAGAGAAAGATAAAATATTCAAGACCGGCGACAAGGCGCTGCTCACCATCAGCTATCAGGGAAAGGAAATAAAATCTGTCGTAATATCCGATCACTACCGCCTGAACAAAGAAATCATTCTTCTTCTCATCTTTGCTGTTTTTCTGATCCTTTTCGCCGGAAAAAACGGCTTTCAGGCAATCCTATCCTTCCTCATTACAGTTCTGGTTATCTGGAAAATCCTCGTTCCCTGCTATTTAAAGGGATATTCTCCAGTATGGACCGGCATTGTCATTACCGCCTTTCTTACCTTTATCATCATATTCTTTGTATATGGCGCAGACAAAAGAACCATAGCTGCCACATCCGGGGCTCTCCTTGGCGTTTTAACTGCCTGTATCCTGGGAATTTTATTCACAGATCTCTTTAAAATCCACGGGGCTGTTATGCCCAATGCAGAATCTCTCCTTTACAGTGGATATCAAAACCTGGATTTAACATCCATCTTTATGAGCAGCATCTTCATAGGCGCCTCCGGTGCCATGATGGACTTATCCGTAGATATCACCTCCGCCATCGCGGAAGTCACAGAAAAACGCCCCGATATCGGCTGCATAGAAGCTATCCGTTCCGGAATGAATGTGGGAAGAGCCGCCATGGGAACCATGACCACCACCCTCCTTCTGGCTTATTCCAGAGGCTATATTTCCCTGCTCATGGTCTTTATGGCACAGGGCACCCCAGTCGATCATATCCTAAACTACAAATATGTCGCCTCCGAAGTTTTAGATACGGTAGTAGGAAGCTTCGGCCTGGTAACAGTCGCTCCTTTCACAGCCGTCATGGCAGGGATCCTGCTGACCCGCAAAAAATTAAAAACAGAGCACTTTTAGGCAGAACATTTTGGAGCAAAAAATTTTTATATAAAATATCTTCATCTGAAAATTTTAGAAGAATCTAAATATAATACCCGTATGAATGTTATTGAAATTATTAAACATTCATACGGGCAGAATGAGCCATTTTCCCTGCCTGGATTCCTACTTTTTGTTTCCTGATTCTTATTTCTGTCTTGCCATGGCCGGTACACTCCCATACGTTTTAAGTACAATCCGCCTCATTACGGGATACATAACCAGAGAGGCAACGGCCGTAAAACACATTCCCGGCGCAGCAGCTGCAATCAAAAGCAGTGGATTCGTTCCCATCACAGTCCCAAGTACTACCCGTCCCGCTGCTGTTCCGATCGGTCCGCTGACCACCAACGTCACCGGATTCACGCCAAAGCAGGAAATCACGCCGCCGGCGACAATCCGAAACACCATGGCAACCGTTACATTAAATATTGTATGGGTACCCAAAATCAAATTGATAATACTGGCAATCACTCCGATTTTTAAATAAGTACGAAATCCGAAGCAGGCCACAATGCAAATTGCAAACGGAGCAGAAAGCTGAAACTCTGTCCCCGGCAAAATGCCCGGAGTCTTAAATGTCCCTAATACTGCAAGTATTGCACTGAGAAGCGCTGTCATTGTCAAATCTCTTGTCACAGATAAATTTTTTGTCATATTCGGATTAGTCATTTTTTATTTCTCTCCCTTTTTATTCCTTTTTGATGTTACCTGTTACATTGTACACAGAGCCTCTTTAAATGTCAACCTATTATTATATATTAGTTAATATTTAAAATATAATACAATTTTCTGAAGAGAATAATTGAGAAAATAAACTATAATGGAAAAACATACCCCGCAAGATCTCTGTAAGCATTCAATGCCTCCCACTTTACGCTTACAAAACTTTGTACAAAATTTAGACTTCTTTGATTTTTAAATCCGTTTCAGACAAATTAGGGATATCTAAAAAGGTTGAAAGCATCTTTTTCAAATACAAAAAAGAAACGGAAAACCTTGATTCTACAAAGTTTTCCGCTTTTTTATTACTGAGGCATCGGGGATTCGAACCCCGGACAACTTGATTAAAAGGCATTGTTTTATAGTGAAATAAGGAATTGCTTCCCGCCGCCTGTGGTCGTTTTTTGTGGTAATGTGGGTAACTGTCCGTTTATGGAAGTGTGGAAAACTATGGGGGTTCTTCGTGGGCAGGTTATGTTCGGTCTGTTGGCAAGGTATAGCCTTGTCAACAGGCCGTGCATGGGCTGTCCACAAGGTTCCCCACAGTTTTCCATGCTGTAATGGGCAGTTATCCATATTTCCACAAAAGATAAACGATTAAAGGCGGCATATTTCATTTTTTCAAAAAAATTCTATCCTTACATTTCAAAATATGATATACTCCTTTTGTTACCGCCCCTAAACTGGCAACAGAAAGGGGGTGTCTACATGGAAGTAGTTTTATCTTTTATTGTCGCCGTTGCGGCTGGCGTAGTTTGCCACTACGTTATCAAGTGGTTAGATGGCGGCAAATAGTCGGTAACTAGCCCCGGTCCGATCCACCGTATACGGATAAGAAACCCCTCAGAGTTGCGCCTCTGAGGGGTTTCGCTTTGTGTCCACATGGACTAGCTTTATCTTTTTGCCTATTGGCATTATAGCATATGCATTTTTACTTTGCAAGATTCATATGAATACAAATTTTTATAATTTTTATATACTCTGACATTTTCTATCAAACAAATCTTTAACACCTTTTATTACTTTATCCAAATTGATAATAACTTTGCCTTCTTTAAATTTGGTATACTTTGAAACTATTTTTTCAAATTCTTCTTTTGTAATTTCATCGTGATATATTTCATATCTATTATAAAGTTCGTTGATTGTATTATCATCGAGTATGCAATCTCCGTATGGGGGTCTTTTTATTAGTCTGTCTTGAATATCTTGTGCAATTTCAGACAAATTCATTTGTTCAATTTTAATTTCGCCATGCTCTGATTCAAATTCTTCAATCCTTTTAAATATCAACGATTCTATTTCTTTTGAAA
>Ga0129309_1000682_pt1 | contig 23711 bp, 17 predicted proteins | sample L1105metagenome_FD_94439 | JGI IMG/M metagenome (GOLD analysis project Ga0129309, IMG submission 94439) | Ring-tailed lemur group fecal microbial communities from Wisconsin, USA - L1105 metagenome | ecosystem: Host-associated > Mammals > Digestive system > Large intestine > Fecal | place: USA...
ACGTTTGCGTAAATTTATAGGGGTATCGACAAACATTTTAACAACATGAGAGGTTTGATAAACATACATTTGCATTCACATACTATGGCTAAAATTCAATAAATATAATAGAGTATTAATCTTAAACTGTCTAATGCATGAAACAAAAAATGTATTCTTGCGACGCAAGAGTAATCTTATCTATCTTGATAGGATTGTTTCTCTCCTGCAATGTTTTCGCACAAGACGTCACGATCAAAGGCAACGTGAAAGATGCGAAAGGTGAACCCATCATTGGGGCTAGTATCCTTGAAAAAGGAACTACGAATGGAACTGTTACCGATTTCGACGGTAACTTTATGCTTTCGGCGCCTAAAGGAAGTACGATCGGTATTTCTTACATAGGCTACAAATCACAAGACATTATCAACCAAGGACAAAGTAATTTAATTGTCGTATTACAAGAAGATACGGAAGTATTGGACGAGATTGTCGTAATCGGTTATGGTACGGTGAAGAAAGATGACGCTACCGGTTCCGTGACGGCCATTAAGCCAGATAAGATGAACCGGGGTTTGACCACCACCGCAACCGATATGATCAACGGTAAAATCGCCGGTGTAAATATCACGACTGACGGTGGAGCTCCGGGTTCGGGAGCCAGTATCCGCATCCGTGGTGGTTCTTCCTTATCGGCCAGCAACAACCCGCTGATCGTTATCGATGGACTTCCGATCGACAATGACGGTATCAAAGGGGTATCCAACCCGTTGAGTACGATCAACCCGAACGATATCGCAACATTCACCGTATTAAAAGACGCATCCGCCACAGCGATCTATGGTTCGCGTGCCTCTAACGGTGTGATTCTTATCACCACTAAGAAAGGTGAAAAAGGCTCCCGCCCACGGGTTACGTACGATGGAAACGTTTCTATCAGCACGAAGACCAAATCAATCGATGTTATGGGAGCTGACGAATATCGTAATTTCGTAACGGATCGTTTTGGGGCGGAATCAAGCGCCGTTAAGTTATTAGGAAAAGAAAATACGGATTGGCAGAAAGAGATCTTCCGTACAGCAGTGGGAACCGATCATAATATCACGGTATCCGGAGGCTTGAATAATATGCCTTATCGTGTATCCATCGGATATACAAACCAAAATGGTATATTGAAAACCTCTAAGTTCGAACGTTATACTGGATCTGTAAACCTAGCTCCCAGTTTCTTCGAAGATCATTTAAATATTAACTTCAACGCCAAGGGAATGATCTCAAATAACCGTTTCGCCGATACGGGAGCTATCGGAGCGGCAATCGCATTCGACCCGACTCAACCAGTCATGAACGGCAACAGTAAATACGGAGGTTATTTTGCTTGGGAAAATGCCGGTGAATTTATCTCAATCGCTACAAAAAACCCGGTAGCGATGCTTCAACAGAAAAAAGAAGAGGCTAATTCTAAAAACTTGGTCGGTAATATCCAAGTTGATTATAAATTCCATTTCCTTCCCGAATTACGTGCAAACTTGAATTTAGGTATGGATATGGCTACCGGTACGCAAGACATTTACTATCCGAAAGAATCTCCATTAGGTTACGTGGATAACGGCAAAACAGGTTATGAGACAATCGACAAATACAATCACCTATTGGATTTTTATTTGCAATACGCTAAGGATTTCAATGAAAAGCATCATTTTGATATCATGGCTGGTTACTCTTGGCAACATTTCCATCGTTCCACAGAGAACGCATACAATAACTTGAACGGAGATAACCCGACTTCTTATATTTTCAAGACAGAAAGTTATTTGATCTCTTTCTTCGGACGTGTCAATTATTCATTCATGAATCGCTATCTTATCACCGCTACCTTACGTAACGATGGCACTTCCCGCTTCTCTAAAGACAACCGTTGGGGATTGTTCCCTTCCGTGGCTTTAGGATGGAAGATCAAGGAAGAGGGCTTTATGAAAGACGTGGACGCTGTATCGGATTTAAAACTACGCTTGGGTTATGGTATTACCGGTCAACAGGATATCTCGCAAGGAGACTACCCGTATATGGCGACTTATTTCGCGGGACAAGACGGAGCCTACTATCAATTTGGCGACCAATTTGTTCCTATCGCCCGTCCCGACGGTTACAACCCGAACTTGAAATGGGAGGAGACTACTACTTGGAACGCCGGATTCGACTTCGGATTCTTAGATAACCGTATCACTTCATCCTTGGATTATTATTACAGGGAAACTAAGGACTTGATCAATGTGATCGACGTACCGGCCGGAACAAACTTCAAGAACCGTATCGTCAGCAATATCGGTTCTTTGAGAAATCAAGGTGTTGAGTTCTCCATCAACGCTAAAGCGATCTCAACCTCTGATTGGAAATGGGACCTAGGCTTTAATGTCGCTTGGAACAACAACGAGATTACGAAGCTAACCGCACAGGATGACGCCTCATCCATCGTATTGACAGGAACCGTAGAAGGTGGTACCGGGACCATGATACAGGCACAAGGTGTGAATCACCCGGCGAACTCATTCTATGTATACGAGCAGGTATATGATCAACAGGGTAATCCGATCGAAGGATTATACGTGGACCGCAACGGAGATGGTGTGATCAATGACGAGGACCGTTATTTCTGCCATAAACCGGCAGCCGATGTAACGATGGGCTTTACTTCTAAATTGGTATGGAAAGCATGGGATTTCAGTTTCTCACTTCGTTCCAACCTCGGGAACTATGTATATAATAATGTAGCCTCATCCAATGCGGCATTAAGTGAAGGTAGTATTAACAATAAAGGCTATCTATCCAACCGTCCACTATCCGCTTTCGATACGAATTTCCAGAACATGAACGTATTGTCCGATTATTATGTACAAAACGCATCCTTCTTACGCTGCGATAATATCACGTTGGGTTACTCTTTCAACAAATTATTCGGCGTATTGGGCGGACGTATCTACGGAACCGTACAGAATCCTTTTGTTATCACGAAATATAAAGGATTGGATCCGGAGGTAGCGAACGCAGCTGATAAGACCTTCGGTATCGATAAGAACGTATATCCTCGCCCATTGGTAGGTATACTCGGTGTAAGTCTTAACTTCTAATTTTAAATCAGGATATCTATATGAATACGAAATTCTTTAAATATATAATACCGGCTTTATCGCTGGTTTTCAGCGTAAACTTCACCTCTTGCCTAGGTGATCTCGATGTTACGCCTATCGATCCGAACCTAAACGTAGAGTTCGATCAGAACGCCAATTTCGCCAAGATCTATGCGGGATTAGCCATCACAGGAAATAAAGGTCCCGACGGACAAGGAGATATCGCCGACACGGATGAGGGAGCGTCGGGTTTGATGCGTATGCTATTCAACCTGAATGAGCTTCCTACGGACGAGGCGATTTGCGCTTGGTCTGGCGACGTGGATGTATATCCCTTGAACTTCGCTAAGTTTACCGCCTCGAACGGTGTGGTATTGAATATGTTCAACCGTCTGTACATCCAAATCGCTCAGTGTAATAACTTCTTAATACAGACAGAGGGCAAGGATGACGAGGAAAGTCTTACACAGCGTGCTGAAGTTCGTTTTATCCGTGCCTTGGATTATTATTATTTGATTGATTTATATGGCAATGTCCCGTTCGTTGATGAGAACACGGGTATCGGTACCTATGTTCCCGAACGGATTACCCGGGCGAATCTCTATACCTATATAGAGAAAGAGTTGAAAGAAATCGAGCCACAAATGAAGGCTCCCCGTGCAAATGTATATGGACGTGCCGATCAAGCCGCCGTATGGATGCTACTTTCTCGCTTATATCTGAACGCAGAAGTATATACAGGTACCCCTCAATGGTCTGCCGCCGCTGAATACTCAAAGAAAGTCATGGACGCCGGTTTCTCTCTGGCTCCTAATTATGGAGATAATTTCCTTGCAGATAACAACACCTCTCCCGAGATGATCCTGCCGATTTGTTATGATGGCGTACAGACCCGCTCTTGGTCCGGATTGTTCTTTATCGCCAGCTTTATCAGTGGTGACATGAACGCACTGGTTGATTTCGGGACTAAAGAAGCATGGGGTGGTAACCGTGCCCGCATGGCATTGGTGAAAAAGTTCGCTTCTGACGGAGACTTATCGAAAACAACTGATACACGTGCCTCTTTCTGGACTACAGACCGTACATTCGAGATCAATAAGCCGACCGAGTTTACAGAAGGTTATTCTGTAACTAAATTCAAGAATATCACGAAATCCGGACAAATCGGTCACGATCCGAATCAGCAGTTCCCGGATATGGATTTCCCATTGTTCCGTTTAGCCGAGGCTAATCTGACCTTCGCCGAAGCCACAATACGGGCGGGAGGCGATAAACAAGCCGCTTTAAGCGCTATTAACCAGCTACGGAAAAGAGCGAAAGCCACGGAAATTACGGCAACCGATCTTACTTTGGATTTTGTGCTTGATGAGAAGGCCCGTGAGTTCTATTTTGAGGCGCAACGCCGTACGGATTTGATCCGCTACAATAAGTTCACCTCCAATTATACTTGGGATTGGAAAGGCGAGACAGCGGGAGGTACTTCAATCTCCAGTCACTTCTCATTGTTACCGATTCCTTCGACCCAACTCGTGGCAAACAGTAACTTGAAACAAAATCCGGGTTATTAATCGTAAAACCTATTAATAAGTAACAATTATGAATAAAGTCAATATATTATCCATCGTGTTTGCGGGCATCTGTGCTTTTTCTGCCTGCACGGACGATAAAGATCCGGTTATCAATGACCTAAAGGACTCAGAAGGTAATAATATATCTTTTACCCTCAATGCTCCGAATAACAGTTCATATACTTTAATGCCGGAAAATGCCAGTAGTATCATCGATATTTTTACCTGTGAACAACCGGATTACGGTTTTGCGGCAGGTGTAACGTATACCGTACAAGTCAGTGAAGGAGGAACTGAATTCGAGAAATTCGAGTCGCTGCCAACTACCGGTTCCGGCGAAAAAGTCTTGATCAAGACATTCGAGCTGAATGATGCCATGAACAATTTGGGAATGGTTAATCCTACCGTAGCTTATAATGTGGACTTCCGTCTTAAAGCATTTATTAACGACAGTGTTCCCGAACTTTATTCGAACACGGTAAACATGGCGATCACTCCATATAGTGGCGCCCGTACCCAAGTTTATTTTGTGGGTGACATATTCGACAACGGATGGAACAATAACGACCCATCGATGCGTATATTCGCTGATGACGATGTCAATAATATGTTATTCACTTACACGGGTTTCGTAAAAGCCGGTAGCGCATTCAAGATCATTCAAACCCCGGGTGATTGGGGCATTCAATGGGGTTACGACAGCGACGGAGCATTAAGCAATGACGGCGGTAGCGGTAATATCGAAGGCTTCACGCAGGATGGCTATTATACGATCACGTTAGACTTGGCTGGTAACAAATACAGCATCGAACCTTATACCGGAGCGACAACCGAATACAAACAAATCTCCTTGATTGGAGACTTCAATGATTGGGGTGGTGATCTAGATTTACAACAGGCTAGTTACGACAAGCACATCTGGATCGGCGAGAAAATAGAGATTCCGTCCGATGGCGGTTTGAAATTACGTGCGGATCATGACTGGGCCGTAAGCTTCGGTGGCAGCAATAGTTTATGGAACGATAAACAAGGACAATTCGCCAAATTTGACGGAGGTGATAATGTAAAGGTTTCCGCCGGTACCTATTTTATCAAGTTTAATGACTTAACGAAACATATCATTCTACTAGCCGAATAAGGCATTACTTAAATTACCATCCTTTACTTGATTTAAAAGTCAAGTAAAGGTGGTAATAGATAAAAGTAAGGCTTGTGTTTATGAATTATGCCTCAAAAGATATGTTTTAGAACATGATTTTGTTAAATCACGTTAAGCAAATGAGATTTCCAAACTATTCGTTATGCTACATAACATAAAATCTCTATATTTGCACTGTGTTTTTCATGGTATTAGATTTAAGGTTAACAATGAAGATTGGCTGTCCGTGATGGATAGCCTTTTTTTGTTTCCTTTTAATAGTACATATTGGATTTGATGCCATTGCTGACATACAACAAACCATTCTTTCTCGTGATATAAATATTGTTTTCTCTAGCCAACCAGCCAATAGCCAAGGCTAGGTCCTCAATACTTAAAGACAATTTACGGCTTAACTCTTGCGTAGATATTTCATTTACCTCGTTTAGCGCATGCCACACTTTTCCTGCGTTTAGTCCAATTCTTCCTTTTTCCATAATCAAAATACTTTTCTAGTAAACGAACTATATTCTTTTTGTTTCCTCTTTCCTACGATTAGTAGTCATTTGTAAAGTTCGCCCTTAAATTTTAGGGAATCAATATCCATTCTTTCGTTTCTATGTTCTATTTTTATTATCTTGAATAATAAGTATTTATTAATTCCTATATTTGAGACGAATTACCGATTAGATATGGAAAAGGAAATGCTCACATTCGATATCACGAACGATTTTATCGTCGGAGATCGTATCACAAAAGAGACGCTAAACAAATACAGCAAGCTGCCTCATAAGATAAAGGCAGGTTTGTTTCTCCTTTGTGTAGAAGGTTCCGTGCAGGCTTCTATCAATCTAGCGAAGTATACGATTAACAAATATGATTTCGTGACCTTAGTGCCCAGCAATTTTATCCAGTTTCATGAAATATCGGACGACGCACGTTTCTATTTCGCCGGATTCTCTTCGGAGTTTATGACAAACATCAATTTTATTAAATCAACCATGAGCTTTCTTCCCGTTATCACGGAACATCCGATCATGCCGCTGGAAGAATCTGTAGCTCAATTATATATTGACGGATACCGTTTATTGATACGTGCGCAATCCTTATCCCCGTCTTATTCTATGGTAAATAAAAACCTAGTCATCGCTTATCTCACGATATTCATGCAAGGAACGGCTGAGTTATATAAAAATCATAGCCATTGGACAAATGGAATCCGTACGCGCACCAATGAGATTTACCGTAAGTTTATCCAACTTGTCGTAGAGCATTATACCACCGAGCACAGCGTTTCTTTTTACGCCGCTCAATTAAATTTGTCGTTACCTCATTTCTGCACGACTATTAAGAAAGCGATCGGACTTACTCCCTTGGAAATCATTTCCTCCATTATCACGATGGATGCCAAGGCACAATTAAGATCGACAGACTTAACCGTAAAAGAGATCGCTTTCTCTTTAGGCTTTAACAACCTGTCTTTTTTCAACAAATATTTCAGGCAGCATACGGGAATGACACCTCAAGAATATAGAAGAATGAAAATTCCCTCAAGCACGTAGCCGGCAATCACTTCTTTTGTAAAACCATACGATCGATATCGGGCATCCATGAGTTTCCATTCGATAAGCGTATGCGATTCATACCGGGTTTCAGACGGATCTCTATTTGCTCGCTAGCGACCTCATGCGCAGGATGAGCCTCTACATTTTTTACGACAACTCCATTAACTTGACAAATTAATTCTCGATTCTCCGCACACTGATAATCCACGGACATCAAGTATAAACCTCCCTCACGACTGTATACATTATGCCATTCCAGATAATTGCTATCACGATTACCTAATCCCGTAACCTTCGCACCTCCAGAGCAATTCCCGTCATCCTCATAAATCGCTGTTCCAAACGCTTTGTGATTTTTTATTTCTTGATAGTCTTGCAACCAAGCACATTCCGCCTCATAAACCGTCCGTTCTCCCCTTTCCGGTCCATCCAGACGGAAAATACGTGTCCCATGCGCAGGTATAGTTACGGAAAAATCCCGATCCTTGTACTTTCCAAGATCTCTCCTTTCAAATAAGTCCCGTACACTCACGTCGCCCCGCAAATAGAAATCGGCAAAATCCAGATGAATAGTCCGTTCCTCATCCGTAGAGTTATAGACGGCGACAGCGCATGTATTCCCATTCACTTCTTCCAGATCCTTTGTCAAGATATACACTCCATCCATTTGCTTAACGACATAAGCTTGCAAGCCTAGTACGTCTTGATTTAACGCTATCAGTTCCTCGTTTTTCAATAGCCGCAAAGCTTTCTCAGAGATGGTAGTCAGATCACAGCCGATCAATAAAGGGGAGCTCATAATACACCACATTCCAAAATGAGTTTTATCTTCTTCCTCACTCATTCCACGGCCGATCTCAAGCATATCCATATCATTATATTTTCCTTCGCTCGCATAAGCGGACAAATATAGATTCTGCCGGATAATATTCTTCACGGACTCCCAGCTAGGATTTATATCTTGCGAGATACGCCATGAGAAGGCAACGTCATGCACCCACGTACCGGGAAAATTCCAACGACATACATTCATACGCACATCTTTACGGCCGGTAGCTAGTATCGCATTATGGATCGCCGTGTATCGCTCTTGCTCATCCAGACCTAATTGATCGAAATTCTGTTTGGCGTCGCCGCCACAAAAGTCGATCTTAATAAAATCGAATCCTATTTCCTTAAAGAAGTAGTCCGCATCCTGACGATCGTGCCCATAAAAGCCGACATTGATCCCTAAAGAATCCTTATCCCAAAAGGAGCCGCAAGTATTCCGGCCCGCATCGGAATAAATACCCGCCTTAAACCCTAACGCATGGATATGATCTACCGTCTGCTTCAAGCCATTCGGAAAACGGACCGGATGAGTGATTAACTCCCCGCTCGCATCCCGTCCCCCAAAATACCCGTCATCAATATTAATATATTTATATCCAACCTCTTTCAAGCCATTCCGCGACATCGCATCAGCTTGTTTCATTATCAGTTTGTCGCTGATATTCACTCGATAGGTATTCCATGAGCTCCATCCCATCGTGGGAGGATCATACGCAAAAACAGAAGATGCCAAGAGAAGTAAGGCGATTGATATATAGTTTCGCATGGTATAAAATTTTCATGTATAACGTTCTTAATCAAACAAAAATAAGAAAAGTGTATCAGACCGCCAAATCGGGATAAACGAAAAAAGGGAAGTATGCCTTTTTGACGTGACATACTTCCCTCACTTATATAAACTCTGTATTTGGATTACCAGATAACCACCCGATCAACCGGAGCCATAAACATCGGATCGCCCTCTTTAATGTCAAAAGCGGCATAGAACGGGGCGATATTACGCAAGGCAGCGTTCACACGCCATTTTCCCAATGAATGCGGGTCGATCTTGGTACGACGACGGATCTCCTCGGGACGGATATTTTGTCCCCACAACGTCGCATACCCCAAGAAGAAACGTTGCTCATTCGTGAAGCCATCGATCGGGGCCGGAGTCTCTTTGCCCTTCAAGCTATTCAAATAAGCTTGGTGAGCGACCAACAAACCTCCGTGGTCGGCGATATTCTCACCCAACGTAAAACGTCCGTTGGCATGAAGCGTATCTATTACGATAATCTGGTCATATTGATCAACCAATTTATCAGCACGCTCCGTGAAACGGACAGCATCCTCGGCAGTCCACCAATCGATCAAATTACCATCCTTATCGTAGTTACGTCCCTGATCATCGAATCCATGCGTCATCTCATGGCCGATTACCACGCCGATAGCGCCATAGTTCACCGCATCGTCGGCATCCGGATTAAAGAATGGAGGCTGAAGGATCGCAGCCGGGAAACAGATCTCATTCGTAGTCGGATTGTAATAAGCGTTCACGGTCTGCGGATTCATATGCCAACGAGACTTATCGACCGGCTTATCCACGTCCGCCAATTGATAGGCCATATCGAAGATGTTAGAACGGCGAACATTCGCCCAATAAGAATCGTCCTTGATCTCCAAACCACTATAATCACGCCATTTGTCCGGATAACCAATTTTCACCGTAAAGGCAGCCAATTTCTCTTGAGCTTTCGCCTTAGTCGTATCGCTCATCCATTCCAAGCCGTTGATCCGCTCGCTCAAAGCGGTCTGCAAATTCCCCACCAGCGTTAACATCTTTTCCTTGGAAGAAGCCGGGAAGTATTTCTCTACATACATCTCGCCGACGGCCTCGCCCAACGCACCGTTTACCGTATTCAACGAACGCTTCCAACGAGGTTGTTGTTCCTGCTTTCCGGACATTACCTTTCCATAGAACTCAAAATCAGCGTCTACAAAATCATCACTTAGGTACGGAGCCGCCGCGCTCAATAAATTAAACGCCAAATAATATTTTTGCTCATCGACCGTCGTATTCCGCAAAGCCTCACTCATATCCTTATAGAAGTTGATTTGCTTCGCGTCCAACTCTTTCAGCCCGGCTAATCCCATGGATTCAAAATATACATCCCAATCCAACGGGGATTCTATTTGCTTGAAATCCTCGTAAGCCAATTTATTATAGTTCTTCTGGGAGTCACGCAAATCCTCACGGCCATAAGAGATCTCGGCGATAGCCTTCTCTATTTTCATCACGGCATCCACCGCCGCATCCGCTTGCTCCGGACTTGAGCCGGCCAATGTAAATAATTTATTTATATAAGCCCTGTAAGCATCACGCATCTTGGCGGAGCCTTCATCTTCCAATAAATAATAATCCCGATCGCCCATTCCGATACCAGCCTGATACAGCTGGACGATATTCATGGCACTATTCTTCTCGTCAGCGCCCACGAACAAAGCGAAGAACGGAGCCATGCCTTCCTTATGAAGCGTAGCCACCATCTTAGAGACATCCGATTTCGTTGCCAGCGCATTGATAGCGGCCAGTTCCTCTTTGACAGGAGCCACTCCATCGGCATTCAACTTCGTGCTATCCAATCCCATCGCATACAAAGCGCCGATCTTCCCGGCGACACTGCCCGCCTCATGGGGCGTAGCGCTAAGTTCCTCGATCAATACCCGGAGCTGTTCTTGGTTATTCTCTAGTAATTGGTCGAAAGTTCCGAAACGAGCGTATTCCGGTTTCAAAGGATTATTCTTAATCCATCCACCACAAGCGTATTCATAAAAATCCGTGCCTGCGGCAACCGTGGTATCCATATTCGCAGGATTAATAGCAGCGATCTTCACTACCTCTTTCTGAGGAGTGTTACAACTCGCTAAAGCGACTATCCCAGCCGCTAAAAACGGAAACATTTTTCTCTTTCTCATTTTGTTTAGTCTTTTGCCTTAAAACCTTACAAAGATACGATAAATACGCAAAAGAAAAACATGTACGTGTTTCTTTTAAAACATGTACGACTTTTTCCGAAAACACGTACGTGTTTTTCGAACGATAAAAGGATTCATATATTCAAGAATAAGTGTATCTTTGCCAATAAATCATTTATATCATGAAGAAACTAATAATCAGCGTTTGGGCATTTATCGCCCTTCCTTTATTCTCTCAACGAGACGCGAATATCCGTATTTATCCGGAGCAAGGTAACCAACAGATCAGTAAACATATTTACGGGCAATTCGCCGAACATCTAGGGAGTTGTATCTACGGTGGCTTATGGGTGGGACCAGAGTCTGACATCCCTAATACCCAAGGATACCGTACGGATGTCTTAAACGCATTGAAGAAACTACAGATCCCGAACTTACGTTGGCCGGGCGGTTGCTTCGCCGACGAATATCATTGGATGGATGGAATCGGCCCCAAGGAAAATCGCCCGAAAATGGTGAATAATAACTGGGGAGGGACGATTGAGGATAATAGTTTCGGAACCCATGAGTTCTTGAATCTATGTGAGTTATTAGGTTGTGAGCCTTACATCAGCGGAAACGTGGGAAGCGGTACGGTTGAGGAAATGGCTAAATGGGTGGAATACATGACCTCGGAAGGAGACAGCCCAATGGCCAACCTACGCCGGAAAAATGGCCGGGATAAGGCATGGAAAGTCAAGTTTTTCGGCGTTGGGAACGAGAGTTGGGGATGCGGGGCAGTATGCGACCGGAATATTATTCCGACCTTTACCGTCGTTACTCTACGTATTGCCGTAACTATGATAGCAATGTCTTGTTCAAGATCGCCAGCGGTGCCAGCGATTATGATTACAACTGGACCGAGACGCTGATGAAACAAATCGGCGGACGCATGGATGGTATCTCTTTACATTATTATACAGTAGGAGATTGGAACAATAAAGGCTCCGCTACCGATTTCAACACGGAGGATTATTACTGGACCTTAGGAAAATGCCTTGAGATAGAGGATGTCGTTAAAAAGCATATCGCTATCATGGATAAATACGACCCGAAGAAAAATATAGCCCTCATGGTAGACGAATGGGGTACTTGGTGGGATGTGGAACCCGGTACGATCCCCGGCCATCTGTTCCAGCAAAACACGATGCGCGACGCTTTCGTAGCCGCTCTTACCCTACATGTCTTCCACAAATATACGGATCGGGTGAAAATGGCCAATATCGCACAGATTGTCAATGTATTGCAATCCATGATCCTCACGAAAGGCAAGGACATGGTGCTTACGCCTACTTACCATGTGTTCGAGATGTACAAGGTTCATCAAGACGCTACCTTTTTGCCGATGGACTTAATCTGCGACAAGGAGAAAGTAAGAGACAACCGGGAAGTGCCGGTCGTAAGCGCCTCCGCATCCCGGGACTCGCAGGGTAAAATCCATATCTCGTTGGCGAACGTAGATCCCCGGCAAAGCGAGAACATCCATATCGACCTGCAAAACGTAACAATAAAGAGCGTGAACGGGCGTATCCTGACAGCGTCCTCCATAAACGACTATAACACATTCGATTCGCCGGAGAAGGTCAAGCCGGAAGTTTTCAAGGGAGCCAAGGTGGAAAAGGGAAAGTTAAGCGTCAGCCTGCCTCCCATGTCGATCGTCGTATTAGAAGTTTTATAAAAAGACGGACAATAACATGGCAATGTTTCTATAATTATTAACTTTGCCCGAAGAATTAAAAAACACATTAAAGAAACGCATTATGAAACCTACATTATTTGTATTGGCAGCTGGAATGGGTAGTCGTTATGGAGGATTAAAACAATTGGACGGCCTAGGTCCCAATGGCGAGACCATCATGGACTATTCTATTTTCGATGCTATTCGCGGCGGGTTCGGTAAACTTGTATTCGTTATCCGCAAATCTTTCGAGAAAGACTTCCGTGAGAAAATCATCTCCAAATATGAGAACCATATCCCGGTTGAAGTCGTATTCCAAGATTTGAACGATCTTCCGGAGGGCTTCACTTGCCCGGAGGGACGTGAGAAACCGTGGGGAACCAACCATGCCGTATTGATGGGCAAGAAGGTTATCAATGAGCCTTTCGCCGTAATCAACGCCGATGATTTCTACGGACGTGACAGCTTCGCCGTATTAGGCAAGCAATTGTCTGAGATGGATGGCAAGAAGAATGATTATTGCATGGTAGGCTACCGTGTAGGTAATACGTTGAGCGAGAGCGGTTCCGTGGCACGTGGTGTTTGCGCCACGAACGAGGAAGGTTATCTGACAGGCGTCGTGGAGCGTACCGCTATCGAACGTATCGACGGAGATATCCAGTTTGTAGACGAGAACGGAAAGAAGGTCGTATTGGAAGAAAATACGCCGGTATCCATGAATATGTGGGGCTTCACTCCCGATTACTTCGAGTATTCCGAGGAATATTTCAAGGAGTTCCTAAAAGCCAATATGGGTAATTTAAAGAGTGAATATTTCATCCCGTTGATGGTAAATAAATTGATCACGGAAGGAACAGCCCGTGTGAAAGTATTGGATACAACCTCCAAATGGTTCGGCGTAACTTACGCGGCGGATCGTCAAGGCGTTGTGGATAAGATCCAAGCCTTGGTAGACGCAGGCGAGTATCCAAGCAAATTATTCTGATTATAAGGTTCTTATGGCTGATTCCTCAGCAGGAAGTAACAGCCGTGGCCTAAGACTTTTATCGTATCACCCTTGTGAAGCGATCTTTTCACAGAGGTGATACGATCTTTTCACGGGGGTGATACGATCTTTTCACCTCTGTGAAAAGATCAATACCTCCTAATGAAAACGATACTATATATATTTCCATTACCCAAAAGACCTAGTCCAAAGCTTTTGTATGTAACCATTCAGAAAGCAAATCCGCAACCTCTATATTATTTAAATCCGACATAGGGAAATGGGTATTGCCATGTAATCCTACCTCCGGTAAATGAATAACAGTGACATCCCCACCCAGATCATTCAGCATTTTTGCCCATATCTTCATCAAGTACAAACGGCGTGTCCATTCATATAACTCCGGACGCTCATCGGTTTCGGGTAAATTATCTCCATAATAAATGACGATAGGGACCTTAGTATATTCCATGAATACGGACATAGGTACTTCAATGCCTTCCATTTTCTTGGAAAGCGTAATAAACTTAGCCTCCTCCGGCAATTGCCCTTCCGGAAAAGGAACCGCTCCACCCGGTTCGTATGACGCGATAGCCTTAATGTTTCTCGTCTTAAGCAATGTATTCCATCCAACGGGCCCGCCTTGCGAATGGGTAATAAATACGCCCGGGCCTATCTTGTCGAACAAAGCGGCGTAGGCATCCGAATAGACCTCAAAATCCGTCGTGCCAATAGTCGGCGTCATTTGACGAAAGTATTGGTCCAAGGTTTCCTTATCCCGCTTAAACTGTACTCCTTCAAAATAATCCGGCCAGATACCTACACGAAAACGGTTAAACCAAACCCCCTCGTCAAACGCCGGGGAAATTGTCACGCTCTCCGTACCTCTACCGGCGTTCCCTCTACGAGGCTGATCGACAAGATAGACACTAAACCGGCGACGTAAGAAAATATTCTGGAAGCCCTCACGCCCGTCGGGTGTGGTTTCCCATGTCTTAGAAAACTGCCCTACACCATGGGCGAATACCAATGGGTATTTCCTCGCTCCGACCGGCTTTTGATAAAATACGTACGCATGGTCGCCATGAAAAGTATGCCCTAATGAATCAACTAAGACCGTACCTCCAACAGCGAAGCTGCCTTGCTCATCCACCATCAGAACACGCTCATCTCGCTGTTTACATCCAACAAGCAAGAGAATGATACCAAGTATAAAAACAGGTCTCATATTTCCGATAGCTTAATCTATTTCTGTACTTTTGATTCCTGTAGCGCATTATAACGGCTTCCCACTACAGGGATAGCGGAAACCGCATCCTCCAATTCCCTCATCTCACCGGCAGTGAAAATGATATCCGCAGCACGTAAATTCTCTTCCAGATGAGACAGCTTCGTAGTCCCCGGTATAGCTACGATCCAAGGTTTCTTATTCATTAACCATGCCAAGGCAACTTGTGCGGGCGTGATCCCCCGTGTCCTCCCAAAAGCATTCAGCACTTCCACGATCCGCATATTGGCACGGATAGCTTCCGGTTGAAAACGAGGTAAATCTTGACGATTGTCGTTTTCCGGATCAAATCGAGTATACTCGTTAATCAAGCCTCCCAAAAAGCCTCGATTTATCGGACTATAAGGAACAAAGCCAATACCCAGTTCCTCACACAACGGCAATACGCTCTCCTCCACGGCACGATGCATCAAATGATATTCACTCTGTATAGCCGTAACAGGGCAGATCCTATGGGCACGGCGGATGGTATCGGCATTCACCTCGCAAAGCCCGAAATGTAATACCTTGCCTTCTCTGATCAATTCATTCACGGTCTCAGCGACGACCTCAATCGGAGTGTTCGGGTCCGCACGATGCTGGTAAAACATACCGAGAGTTTCTACTCCAAGGTTGCGAAGCGAATTCTCACATACCTTACGTATATTGTTGGGAGAACTATCTTCCTCTGTCTTGATTTGTACGCCATCCACAAACTTATGCCCAAATTTAGTAGTTACAAATACCCGGTCCGAATAACCTTTCAACGCTTCGCCAACTAATCGTTCATTCGTTTGATAACCATAGCTCTCTGCCGTGTCGAACAAAGTAACACCACGATCGATGGCCTCATGTACCAAAGCGATTACTTGCTTCTTGCCGGGATGCTGGCCGCGATGATGATTCAATCCCATACAACCAAATCCCATAGCCGATACAACCATGGAAGCCGTACCACTTCCCAATGTCCGCTTTACACCGACCACGGCATTAGTTTTACAATCCAAGGCCGAGGGTCCTTGCCTGTTCACGCCCTCACAGGCAACCATTCCATTGAATACGGAAGAAGCACATATCCCTGTTCCTGCCAATACCGCCGACCTCAAAAATCCCCGACGGCTTATCTCATTGTACTTTCTCATAACTTATGACCTTTCTAATTAATATTCCATTCACGGCAAAAATACTACGTTCCTACATCCAAACATGTATCAAAACCACAGATAGATATACCAATTTCATCGGTCATACTCCTTATCCGTCACAGCCCGGAGCTGTACGGCATGATTCTCGATCGCATGTTCCGTAATGGTCATACACACGATAGAGCTACCCGGTGTCGCCCCATTCCAATGGCGTACATTAGGAGGTGTCACGATCACATCACCCTTCCGGATCACACGTTTCTCTCCTCCTTCCTCTTGATAATATCCTTCTCCATCAAGTACTAACAAGGTTTGTTCGGCATCCGGATGGTAATGCCAGAAATTACGACTGTAAGGTTTGAATATAAAATGCGCGATCATCGTATTACCAGACTCCTTCAACAAGGAGACATAGACATCCCCCGTATTATACTCCGACGAAGCCTTTGCGTCAGCAGGGAAAATCAATGTCTCGGCACTTTGTTCACCCTCGCTAGAGCTGAGAGCTACAAGGTCAAAAGCTTCTCCCGGGGCTAAGACATGAACACGTTCCGGATTGCAGATACGCTCTTCTAGCATTTTAGGGTCGGCATTGAATGGTTTCATATCGGGAGCATCCACCGTTCCCCAATGAGACAGGAGAAGCTGCGCTTTAGGATAAGCATTTGCGATCTTTATGGCTCCCTCCAATCCTATATGCCATGAATCATCCGAAAAATCAAAGAAAATCACGTCCGGGGCAGGTAATTCCAAGAACTCAGGAAGAAAGCGGGAATCTCCCGGTGCCCAAATTAAGCCATCCGGTGTTTTCATGAGGAAACCACAATAATCTTCAACCTTAAATTCACGCGTATATCCCGGATACTCATTTTGCCACGTATGGCAAGCCGGAGTTAACTTGATAGAAATCGGACCAACATTAAAAGTCTCCCCGATACGATGTCCGAAAGAGTTCAAACCCTGTGTTTCCATCAAAGAATCCATGTAGAATGTAGAATGATATTCCCGGCATACAGAAGACATTTCCGTACAAGTAGGAACACTGTAATGATCATTGTCGCAATGAGTGATCAATACCGCATCCAAATGGGGAACATCTTTAGGGGCGATCGGCATATTTATTAACAAAGGCATATCAAATCCCTTCAACATAGGATCGACCATCAAACACGTACCACGGCTATTAATCAGAAAGCCAGCGTTCCCCAACCAGCGTATAACCGTATGCCCGGTTAACTCAAAAGCCTCTTTGCCGAAAGGTTGTGATGCAGGAGGGATAGCTTGACCCTTTTCATTATAAGAAAACTGAGCCTTTATGTTTAAGACAATCCCCCCTAAAATTAAAATAGCTAAGATACTTGCTCTCATAGTATATTGAATTTAGAGTTTTAAATTTCTATGACAAAATTACCTAGATTCAACATAAAACGATGTGCATATATTACAGATGTTTGTAACGCTATTACGGTTTCCTACCAAAGAAATCATGTTTAGACCTATTCCTTTGATCATAGATATCGATATTTATTCTTATTTTTGTCCATCTAAAACTAATAGAAATAAATATGAGACGGATTCTTACGATGTTGTTTGTTTCGGTATTTATGCTTTCGCTATGCCCGCTGCATGCGCAAGAGACTGAGACATTGGTGCTGATTGATACGGATATGGGTAAGATTAAGGTGAAACTGTTCAACGACACGCCGTTGCACAGGGATAATTTTATCAAGAACGTAAAAGAACACCGTTACGATGGATTATTGTTCCATCGGGTTATCAAGCAATTCATGATACAAGGAGGCGATATCAACTCGAAAGACGCTCCCTTGGACGCACATCTGGGCGACGGAGATCTAGATTACACCATCCCCGCCGAGTTCGTGTATCCGAAATATTTCCATAAGCGGGGAATGCTCTGTGCCGCACGTACCCCGGATGAGGAGAATCCCGAGAAGGCCTCATCAGCGACTCAATTCTATATCGTGACCGGAAAGTTCTTTACGGAGATGGAGCTAGATAAGATGACCAAGGAGAAAGGCATCGAGTTTACGCCGGAGCAAAAAGAAGCCTATATGCTGGAAGGCGGAACGCCTCATCTGGACGGTAACTATACGGTGTTCGGAGAGGTTATACAGGGTATGAAAGTCGTGGATAAGATACAGTTCGTCGAGACGAACGCCGAAGACAGGCCCACGAAGAACATAAAGATCAAGTCAATGAAACTCATAGAAAAATAAGTAAAATGGAAAATCAAGCAACTGAGACAAGGGTGCTTATGCACACCAACAAAGGAGATATAAAGCTGAAATTATATAACGACACGCCATTACATCGTGATAACTTTATCAAGTTGGTAAAAGAAGGGCTATATAACGGCTTGCTGTTCCACCGTGTGATCAAGGATTTCATGATACAAGGAGGTGACGTAACTTCCAAGGATGCCCCAATGAACAAGCAACTGGGAGCGGGCGATTTGGGCTATACCGTTCCCGCCGAATTCCGTTACCCGAAATATTTCCATAAGAAAGGAGCCCTTTGCGCCGCACGTACCGGAGACGAAGTGAACCCGGAAAAGGCCTCTTCCGCCTCCCAATTCTATATCGTAACGGGGAAAAAGTATTCGGAACAAGAGTTGAACCAGATGGAAAAGCAACTGGAAGGCCGTCTGAAACAAGAGATATTCGCCCGCCTGCAAAACGAGAACAAGCCTAAGATCATGGAATTCTATCGCAGTGGTAACAAGGAAGAACTGGCGATCCTTCGTGATACCTTGATCGGCAAGACCGAGCTGGAGGCCGAGAAGCGGAAAGACGAGGTAAAGTTAAACCCGGAACTCCGTGAGGCTTACAAGAATGTAGGTGGCGTACCGTTCCTCGACAATCAATACACGGTTTACGGCGAAGTGGTAGAAGGCATGGATGTCGTAGACGCCATACAGTCCTCCAAGACCAACAAGCAAGATCGTCCGACCGAGAATATCGTCATTAACTCCGTAGAGATCTTATAATGCGGTTATCGGCTTCATAAACCGACGAAGGGGCTTATCGCGAATATCAGTAATAAAAGAGCTATCTTGAGAAAGATCATACATATCGATATGGATGCCTTTTATGCCTCGGTGGAACAACGAGACAATCCGGAGTTGCGAGGAAAACCCCTAGCGGTCGGGCATGCGGAGCAGAGAGGCGTAGTAGCCGCCGCTAGCTACGAGGCCCGGAAATATGGGGTACGTTCCGCCATGGCGTCTCAAAAAGCCAAACGTTTATGCCCGGACCTGATATTCGTACACGGAAGGATGGATGTATATAAATCCGTCTCACGCCAGATCCACGAGATCTTCCACGATTATACGGATATCATAGAACCCCTTTCCTTGGATGAAGCCTTCTTGGATGTCACGGATAATAAACAAGGCATCTCTCTCGCTGTAGATATCGCCAAGGAGATCAAGAAACGGATCTGGGAAAACTTGAACCTGATAGCGTCAGCGGGAGTCTCCTACAACAAATTTCTAGCGAAAATAGCCTCGGATTATCGAAAACCCAATGGATTATGTACCATTCACCCAAGCCAAGCCCTCGATTTCATAGCCCGTCTTCCCATCGAGTCTTTCTGGGGAGTAGGTCCCGTAACAGCCCGAAAAATGCATACGCTCGGTATCCACAACGGACTGCAATTACGGGAATGTTCGGGGGAGATGCTTACCCGCCAGTTCGGAAAGGCGGGAATACTTTATTATGAGTTTGCCAGAGGTATAGACAACCGTCCCGTAGAAGCGGTACGAATCCGGAAGTCGGTAGGTTGCGAGCATACGCTAGAAAAAGATATCTCCCGCAAATCCTCTGTTATCATCGAGCTTTATCACGTAGCGACCGAACTTATCGGCAGGCTGGAACGTTCCGGATTCAAGGGAAACACACTGACCTTAAAGGTCAAGTTCCATGATTTCAACCAAATCACGAGAAGCCTCAGCCGTCCGGAAGAGTTAACAACCTTAGATAAGATCCTTCCCTTGGCCAAGGAATTACTGAAAGAAGTGGAATATACCGAGCATCCCATCCGACTGATCGGCCTATCCGTATCTAATCCCGTAAAAGAGGAGCCTCATACGAAAGACCGTTGGGAACAATTAAGTTTTGAGTTCAGCGACTGGAAATAATACTTGCCCTAGAAGGATAGCTTCATCATAAAACGTATACCCTTTGTCTGGATGCCCGGATGATCCTTATAGGTCAGACGCCATACATAATCCAAACGCAAGAACTTAAAGATATTCTCGATACCGACACCCGCCTCCATATAAGGAGTAGACGGGTCCATCAGGTAAGAGCCCTGCGGGAATAAGAACAAGCCCTCATTCTGCTCACTGATATACGGATTATTCTTATCCGTCAAGTGTCCGAACATACCCCGGAAAGAAAAGACCTCTCTCCATTTTAACTTCTTGATAAGCGGGATACGGTTCAACAAGGCTCCGTTCATGAAATAAGTAATATCCCACGAAGCGTACTCATCATTGATGAACTCCATCGCATTCATATTCGTATAAGATTCCGGTTGCACCAAATACGACAAGTTTGCGTTTGGCAAGATCAACAAAGGATAAGGGGCTTTTGTCCAAACTTTACCTGCTTTAGCGAGAATATCCACATAACCGAAAGCAGAGAACCAGAAGCGTTTCTGGATACCGATCTCCGTCTTCTGATAATCATACGAACTACCTAATACATCTTGGAAAGCCATCGTATGGTTCAAGGTGAATACCGGTGCGTCAAGCGTAATCGGATAACGGTAATTACGAGTCTGGTAGAATTTCTCATTCGGGGCAAAACGGAACTTAAACTCCACTTCCGACATCCGGTAGGAATCGGTAGCCGTGATCTGGCCATCCGGACCGATACGGTCGAACGCGGCGTAACCGGTTGAGTATTCCTTAAAATTCCGAAGTACCGCCCCATAAGCCCAGCCGTTATAATGTTCACGGTAATAGGTCAGTTCCATATTCCTTAAGTAGGTGGCACGTGTATCCTTCTGCCGCTTCAAGGCTAAGAACATATTATCCTTGTTGGTATACATATACTGCTGACCTAACTGGTTGATATCATATAGGTACTCGAAGCGAATAGAATGCACGGGAAATTCTTTCCGATAATCCTTCTTATCGATAAAAGAATATTCTACGATACCATCATATTTCAACTTGCGGTCTTTCGATCCATAAGCCAAATAACCATCCAAGAAAAGACGTTTACTGAACGCCGTTGTCGTGGTTCCACCGACACGGAAGCGGGCCCCCTCAATCGCGTTACCACTGATATAGGTGTTCATCGGACCAAACTCGAACTTGCTCTTCTCCGGAATCTTATTCGTCGCAATATAACCGGAGGTAAGGATCGAAACAACCTTCTCCGTCACATAGAAAATAGGAACGGAACGAAGTTTCGCCATTAGCAACTCCACGTTATTCTGCTTGCGAGTTCCCGCCTCAGTAGGACGATTCTCCTCCCAGAAATCCGCCGAACGGCGATAAGCTTCCATCGGTATAATAATAGGTGCGCTCTCCTCAAAAACTTTAGGATCATCTGGTCCCTCAAACGCTTGATTCGAATAGATATTCAAACGGCGGGCATACATTCCTTTCGATTTCTCCGTCAATTTGAAGTCCACGTTGATATCATCTTTCGTAATGATACGAGTCCCATCCGGGGCACGGTCGAAAGTCTGCTCGATCGTCATTCCACCGACAAAATTCAAGTTGATCTTCTTCGGGACATTCAACTTAACCTTCTGCACGAAATAAGTAGAATCCAACGTGATAAAAAGATGTCCCGTAAAACCGAACGTCTCCGGAGTAAACGGAGCGAAACCCAAATCCACGCACTTCTGTCCGGCGACCTCCACCGTGTCTAGCAAATAATATTTATAGAAGTTAGGCCCCATCGTAGACATAGGACTAACGAAACGGTTCAAGAACAAAGGAATATCATTCTGGAAGATATTCACTTCCCGGAATACCTCATTCAAGAACTGTTGCATACCGTCTCGTGAGAAGACCTCATCCACACCAGCCGCTTTCGTAGCCAGAACGACCCTCTTTTCCGTCTTCGGGTCTTTACGGTAATAAACGGTCTGGATTTTCTCACGTTCGGATACCGGCAAGATCGTCTTTCCCACCTCCAACGTATCGATAAACTCAGTCAAGAAGTCAAACTTTCCCGCCTTTCCATCCTTTTTCGGTTTCGGTTGGTAATCGTTCATAGCGAAGACCATCTTCTCGTATTGATCATACCGAAAATAATCATGATTACGAGGATCGTTGCTCTCCCGACGTGCGATAGCGTTTTTGATAAAGGTAACCGCAGGATTATCCTTCTTTCGATATCTTTCCTTTCCCGGCTTGATAATCACCTCCGACAAATTAATACTTGTCGGAGCTAACTGAATCTTCAAATGTTCCGCTTTACCCGGAACGAATTTCAATTCTTTCTCCGTATAACCCAGATAAGAGACCTGTAAAGTACGTACCTTAGATGAAGAGGAGAGCGTAAAAGCCCCATCCAGATCTGTCGTAGCACCTATCGTAGTTCCCTTCAAAATCACAGCCACATAAGGCAAAGGTTCTCCCGTAATGGAATCAGTCACGATTCCTTTTATCATGTAGTTCTGGCTCTTCGCTACCCAAGCGAACGCCAATAAAAGCCATATAAAAACAATTCTCTTCCCCATCAGATCTGACACCTCATTAAACTCCGCAAAAGTACAACAGGATCATTTATATAAATGTTCCAAAACACATGCAATATATTCCAATTAGCAACAAAACAGGCAAAAATACACACGTATATATGCGACGCCCCTCAGCAGTATAGGCATAGGCCTGTATCTATACCAGTGTAAGCCAACACCTATACTGGCGTGTGCCCTCGCCTACACCGGCGTGGCACGAACCTACGAACGACTAATCTGAAGCCCCTTATTCGACAAGCTCATCTCCACGAACCGGGCGTTCGAATTGGGTGGAGAAAGAGTCAATATCTTTCGGATTTGCAGGGCCGCACCCGGGTCTTTCGCTACGATATATAAGTAACCACCACCGCCTGCTCCCGGAAGTTTATATCCCAAGGCATAAGCCTGTATCTTGGAGATAATAGCTTCCACCGCCGCCGGATTCGTTCCGGAATCGAGTGCCTTATTTTGCTCCCAAGTCTTTCCGACCAATTTACCATAAGTCACGAAGTCTCCGCATTGGATCGCCTCGTACATATCGAGCGCATGGGCTTTCATCTCAGACAAAAGACCTAAATGCGCCTCGCTATTCAAGAACATACCTCGCACGATTTCCGACAAAATATCTTTCGCCGTACGAGTAATTCCCGTATAATAAAGAAGATGACAAGGCCGGTATTCCGGATCAGTAAACAAGTATTCCGGCA
>Ga0129309_1000685_pt1 | contig 23648 bp, 25 predicted proteins | sample L1105metagenome_FD_94439 | JGI IMG/M metagenome (GOLD analysis project Ga0129309, IMG submission 94439) | Ring-tailed lemur group fecal microbial communities from Wisconsin, USA - L1105 metagenome | ecosystem: Host-associated > Mammals > Digestive system > Large intestine > Fecal | place: USA...
CACAGAAGTTAAGCCTCTAAACGCCGATGGTACTTGGGTGGTGACGCCCTGGGAGAGTAGGAAGTTGCCAGATCCATACATAATAAAAAGCTCTATCTCGTAGGTCGAGGTAGGGCTTTTTTCATTTTTAACTTTTTCAATTAAAAATCCCCCTTTCCCCAAATTAAATATTCCTAACATTCTTAACACTAGTTTATAATACTTTACTAAATATGCAGAATATTGCCTAATTACATGTAGGTATTTTAGATTTTACATTATATTTTGCATAGGATAAGCTAATTTAAGAATATGATTAATTAGTTAGAGAGGGGGATGTTATGGATAGGGATTCGGTTAAAATTGCATTTATTTATATAGGAACAGTGATAGGTGCTGGATTTGCCTCAGGTAGAGAGATAATAGATTTCTTTGGAGTATATGGTCTAAAAGGAATAATAGGTATGATGATAAGTGGATGTGTATTCGCCTTCATAGGTGCATTTTTTCTCTCTAAGGTATATGAATTAAATATAAAAAGCAACAATGAACTGTTGAATTTAATATTTGGTAAAAAAATAAGTATATTTATTGAGGCTATTATTGCTATTTATCTATTTGTAGGATTTTCTATAATGCTTTCTGGAAGTGGGGCCATATTTAGTGAGGAATTCAATTTACCCATTGATTTTGGTATTTATTTGATGGCTACATTGTGTTTTGTTGTTTTTATTTTTAGCATAAAAGGTTTATCCTTTATTAACACTTTGCTTGTTCCTATATTAATAATAGGAATAATTTTTTTAAGTAGCAATGTTATTTTAAAAGAAGGTGTTGTATTTAGTAATACTCAAGGAGTTAGGATTACTAATAAGGGAAATTTTATTACCTCTGCCATACTATATGTGAGTTTTAATAGCCTATTGATGATAGTGGTATTATCATCTCTTTTACCTATTATTCCAAATAAGAGTACTGCTATTAAAGGAGGAATTGTAGGAGGATTGTTTTTAGGGATAATAGGATGTTTTATATTGATACCTTTGTTAATTCTATATACAGAAACATATAATCTTGAAATACCAATGCTTAAGGTCTCGGAATATGTTAGTATGTATTATAGAAAGGTATTTAATATTATATTGTGGTTTGCTATGTTTACTACAGCTATTGCTAATGGTTATGGCTTTATTGAAAATAGGTTTAAAAATATTAATAGAATTGTACTATCCTTTATTTTTTGTCTTTGTGGTATTCCTGTATCTAAACTAGGTTTTTCAAGTCTTGTTTCAACTATGTATCCCATTTTCGGATATATAGGAGGAGTAATACTTATAATATCACTGTTTAGATTAAGTTGAAGAAAAAAAGGAGTGACACTATGCCCTATGTAAATATTAATAACAAAAATATATATTATCGAGAACATGGCAGTGGTGAAGTAGTTGTGTTTTTGAATGGGGTTATGATGAGTGCTGCAAGTTGGTCACCCTTTATAAAGATTGTTTCTAGTGAGTATAAGATGCTTTTGGTGGATCTTATAGACCAAGGACGTTCTGATAGTGCTGATGGAGAGTATTCACAGGATTTGAATGTTGAGATTCTAAAACAGTTACTTGATGAGCTTGGCTATGAAAAGGTACATTTATTTGGGATGTCCTATGGTGGAGAAGTGGCTCAACTATTTACACTGAAATATGGTCATATGCTAAGTTCCCTTATGCTATCAAATACTACTAGTTGTACGGATATTCATATGGAAGAATTAGAGAAAAAATGGACTAATGCAGCTTCTACTTATGATGCTTCTACATTTTGCAATTCTTTTATATCGGGAATATATTCTCCAAAGTTTATTGCAACAAACAATGATAAGTTAGAAAAAATGGAAAAGCAGTTTAGTAAGCTATTTGACATAGAGTGGTATGAAAGATTTCGTAGGGTTGTAAAGAGTGGTCACGATTTTAATGTTACACATAAGATAAATGAAATAATAGTACCTACTTTAATTATTAGTTCTGAACTTGATGTTATAACTCCGCCAGAGTATCAAGAGGTATTACATGAGAGAATACCTAATTCTAGATGGATTATGATAAAGGATGCAGGACATGGCTGTATGTATGAAAAACCTCATGAATTTGTAAAGTCAATAATGGAATTTTTAAAACTACAGCCTTAATGTTAAGGTTTAACTTTAACATTAAGGCTGTTTATTTGGTGCTGTTTGATGCAAAAAGAATCATCCCCAATGCATCAAATTAGGGGTATGTATTTGGTTGATTCGGGTTTTTCTCCTTTTAATAATGAGATGCATTCATCTATTATTTTTATTCCATCAACTATTTCTTTTTTTGAAACAGAACCAAAACTAAGTCTTACATAGTTTGAGTAGTGTTTCTTTTTATCTATATAAAATATTTCTCCTGGAACGATTATTACATTGTTTTTGGCACATTCATTGTAAAGTTCTACGCTGTTTATGTTTTCAGGTAGTTTTAACCAGAGGCTTAATCCACCTCTAGGTTCTTTAAATGAAATGTTGTGCTTTTCTAGGCATTTTATTTCTTTTAATAGTAATTCATATTTTTCACCATATTTGATTTTGGTTTTATCAATATGGCTTTTCCAAAACCCACTTCTAAGATAAAGGTCAAATGCTCTTTGGATGAATCCTGATGAAGTTATATCTGTGGTATGCTTTGCTTTTACTATACTTCCAAATATATTGTTAGGTCCTGTTAAGAAACCTATTCTAAGTCCAGGCATTAATATCTTTGAGAAACTCTTGATGAAAACTACATGATCATGTTTATCTAATGTCTTTAGGGGAAGTCTTTTTTCACCATAGGACAAATCTGATAGAAAATCATCTTCTATTATATATAGATTGTTTTCGTAGGCAATATTTAATAGTTCTATTTTCTTTTGCTCACTATAAGAGTAGGTAGTTGGACTTTGATAGCAAGGCATTATATATAAAAATTTAGGATGATATTGTTTTATCATTTTGTTTAGCTCATCAATGTCAATTCCGTCTTCTCTTATAGAAATAGGTACTATATTGGCTCCTCTTGATTTGAAGGCAGCTACTGCTCCAGAATAGGTTGGGTTTTCAAGGAATATATAGTCTCCAGGTTGAATTAATGTTTTTGATAATAAATCAATTCCCTGTTGTCCTCCAGATGTAATTTGAATTTGAGAGGGCAAGGTGTCTATTTGATAGTATTTTTTTAAAAATAGGCTTATAGATTCCCTCAATAGTCCGTAACCGTTTATTTCTGGATATACGAAGGCATTTCCCTTGTCTCTATTTAGTACTTCTATGAGAACCTTTTTGAATTCCTCTACTGGAAATAGTTCTGGAGTAGGGGAGGCACTGGCAAAATTAATACTATTTTCAGACATGGATAGTATGCCATTGGTCATTAAATCCATATTTTCATCTTCAAAACAACCAAATTGTAATTCACTACCACTTTTCCTCACATAAGTTCCACTGCCTTTTTTGGAATATACGTAGGAGTTTTGTTCTAGTTGTTTGTAAGCATTTACTACAGTTATATTGTTTACTCCTAGTTTTTCTGCTAAACTTCTTATAGAAGGAAGTTTTTCTTCTTCTTTAAGCTTACCTGTTTCTATTAAGTTTTTTAATTTGTTATACAGTTGTATATACATTGGTACTTTTAAATCTCTATCTAGTTGTAGTATTATATTATTATTCATACTTACCTCCATTTAATACATTTCAAAATGTATCGATACATTTATTATAGCAGATAATTATTTTTGTGTAAACTGTAGATAATTAATAGTTTTTGAAGGATTTTTTAAAAGGATGAAGAATTAAACTAATAGGAGGAAGAACTTATGGAAGATAGTAATAAAAAAAATAAAAGTGGTTTTAAAATATTTATACTTTTGTTATTCTTTGCTGTAGTTATATTTTTAAGCAAGGATTATTTAGACGAACTTTTGCCTAGTAGGGAAAGTAAAACTCTTCAAATTGTACATAAGATTCCAGCTACTTTGGATACATCTATTAAGTTTTATAAGAATGTAATGATAAAATATGATAATAATGATATTGTTGCAATAAAGAGAGATGGTACTAAGGGTTGGGAAAAGCCAGTTACTTTTGAAAAACCTATAGTATATTTTGGCGAAGAGGTTGTTTACCTTTCAGAAGGTACAACTGGAGATATATATATTATTAATGAAGAGGGCAAAAGTACAAATAGAATTGAGTTACATAGGTCTATAGACAAAGTCATAGAAAAAGAAGGAATCATATATGTAGTGGGAAAGCAAGAAAAAAATTACAATTTAACCCTTTTGTCTAGGGATGGAAAGGTGTTAAGCAGTATTTCACCAACAGGTACTATTCTTAATTTTGCTTTTAATGATATAAATAAAAAAATACTTATATCTGCTTTAAATATTGGCGAAGATAATATTATGAGCAATTTAAATATCTATAATATTAATGGAGATTCATTAGGGGATGTAAAATTTAGAGATGAAATAATAACTTTTATTGATTTTATAGATGAAGAAAATATTATTGTTTTGACAGATAGCGGTCTTTATGGCATCAAGGGAAGCAATGTTCTTTGGAAAAGAAAGTATTCAAATGTTAAGGATATTTATATAGATAGAGAAATAGAGAAGATGTATTTACTTTATGACAATGGTTTAGAGTCAGTAGCTTATGATGGACGTGTTGAGGAAACATTAGAACTAAAGGGGAATTATAATAATATTTATCCTTATAAGAAAACTATTTTTATTGTGGGAGATGAGGAAGTAGTAGGATTGGAGAAAGGAAAGGAATATTTAAGATATCGATTAGAAGAAGAAGGGGAAATAATAGTTGATGGTTTAAATATAATACAAACTACTGCCGATAAGATAAATGTCATGAAGGTTATAAATAAAGATAAAGAATAAATTAAAATATATTTAAGGGGAGGTATTTATAATGGAAAGAAAAGATTATACATTAGGAGTTGTACTAATTTTTATTGGGATTATGTTTCTTCTCCTAAACTTAAATGTTTTGTCTTTTAACTGGTTACTTTTAATATTGGGAGTGGCGTTTTTAATAGCTTATGGTTTTAAGAGACAAACAGGGTATTTAGCTGCTGGATTGATTCTCTTAGGCATATCTATAGTTTCAATTATTGATCAATATACTTTTACAAGTGTAAATATTAAGGGGTTTGTTTTCCTTTGGATTATAGGTATAGTTTCTCTGGTTATGTATTCTAGACATAGAACTAGGGGATATTTGATATTTGGCTGTTTACTTCCTGCTATAGGGACTTATACCCTAATAGATGAAATGAGCTATGGAGATACATCTTGGGTATTGTTCTTATTTCTAGCTATAGCTTTATACATTATCTATGCATTAGACTACAAGAAGTTGGGAATTGCTTGGCCAAGAAGTTTATCTATTATTTTGATTGTACTTTCTATGTTATTTTTACTTTCATCAAAGACTGTTATTAAGTTTAAGTTCTGGAAGGTTATATCTTACTTATGGCCTATACTGTTGATTATAATAGGTGGAAGAATTATATACAATATGAACAAAACAAATGAATAATCCCGCAATTGCGGGATTATTCTATTACTATTTCAACTTTTTCGCCATTTTTACTTTCTACATCTACGATTTTTCCTAGTGTTCCACTTTTAATTATTTCATTTATTTCTTTAAAATCTTCTTCATCTAAACCTGTTTCTTTTAATTCTGGTGAGAATTTTGTAGCAAGTTTCATTCCAAAATTGACAAAGGAAATTGGTATAGTTACATTGACTTTGTTGTCATCATCTGGGTCATATACCCTTATCTTTACCCATTTGTTAGTTTTATTAGGCTTACTTAAGTCTTTTTCTTCAAGAGCATTTAGAAGTTCTACACCTTCTTCTACAGTTACCTTTCCCTCTTCTACCATTTTTAAAATTTGTAACTTTTCATCTCTCATCTTAACCCTCCTTATCAATTTTGATAGATCCATTTGAAGTAGAAGCAATAAATTTAAAGTTACTTTCTTCTTCACTATAGTTGATGCTATGAGCGATTATCTTTCTTGTTCCAAGCTTGTTTTGTTGATTTATTTTATATATCAGATTAGGTATTTCTAGATTAATAGTTCCTAGGGAAGTTTCTAAATCAAAATATGTTTCATCTTCTAATTTGTCAAAATGAGTGGTTATTCCAGCATTAGAAGTTATTAGCTCTAATTTTTCTATTCCCTCTGAGTTTAAATCATCACATATTATTTTTGAGTTAGAAGTGCTTAGTCTTATGTTTTTGCCTTTTATTTTTGTAACCTCTATATTGCTATTAGAAGTTGTTCCATCAATGGAATCTGCACTTATTTCATCTAAGTAAATTCTACCATTCTTAGTAGCTACAAATACTTTTTCACCTATAACTTTATTAAGTAGCATACTGGAATTTGTGCTATTAGCTAATATGATAGGTGACTCTACTTTTTCAATAGATATTCTACCATTTTTAGTTGCTAGTTTCACATCATTTCCCACTATATTAGAAACAGTTATATTTGAGTTTGTAGTGTCGCAAATTAGTGAATTTAAATTTACTTCTCTAACTTCAATTTTTGAATTGGAAGTATTGAGTATTATATTATCGTATTTTTTCTTAGGTACATAAACTTCCAACTTAATTCCTATATTGCTTGTAAAGTTAGGTCTAAAAATTATTTTATTATCCTCTTCATAGAAATCATAGAATGTATCATTTTCATCTAGTACACCTTTTTTGTAATTGCATATTACTTTTAACAAGAGGCTTTGTTTTTCCCAAGTTTTAAGAGATATGCTTCCATTTACAGATCTAAGATCAAGTATAGGTTCATCTATATGTGAGATATCTTTTTCTAAGGTATTGCTTATGGTTTCGTAACTTCCCCAAAAGTTTACTGAATAGTTTCTATCTTTTATTCCACTAAATAGTTCAGATATTTTGTTGCCTAAGTCTGCACCAAAGTCACCTACTTTTTTACCTTGTTCTTTTAAGGTCTTTTCAACCTTTTCCATAGTTTTTTCAAAATTCATCTTTTTTTCTTCTTTACTTTCGTCTTCATCTGTAATGATAAATTCTCTTTCTAAATCATCTTCAGGAACATCATCTATTGCATCCAATAATTTTAATGCTTCTTCGCTTGAGATTTTACCTTCTTCAAGCATAGTTAAAATCATCATTCTTTCCTCTTTCAATTTTAACCCCCCTTATTCTTCACCTTTTAATAATTTTATTGCCTCTTCAGAGGTAATCTCTCCAAGGCTTAATTTTTCAAGTACTTCTTTTTTATTTATACTAGGTGCTGTATACTTAGGACTATAACCTAGTGCTTCAATGACATTTTCTAACTTATTTCTAACTGTTGGGTAAGAAATACCTAGTTCTTTTTCAATTTCTTTTATATTTCCTCTGTTTTTAACAAATACTTCTATAAAGTGCTTTTGTTCATCAGAAAGTTTGCAAAATTTACACAATGTAAAATGTCCTTCAATACTTGTTCCACAGTAATTACAACTCAATTTTGTTACTTCCATTTCATCTCCACAAACAGGACATTTACCGATAACTTCTCTATTCATATTTTCACCTTCCTTAAATAAATAGTTTGCTGTCGGGGGTTAAGTTATTGGATAAATAAATATCAATATTATGTTAAGTTGCTAATTTGTTGCTATATTTTGTATCTTTACTATTATAATAGTATTTTAAATTTAAAATGTCAATACTAATATTAATAATTTTAATTTAAACATTAATATTATTAATATTGTATTTCAAAATATTAATAAGCGAATATATTAATCATAGATTTATTCTATGAAAAAACTTATAATATAGATTATATCTATACAATGTTTTTATTGTATAAATAGCTAGTATAATATAGTTAATACTATAAATTGAAGGAGGAATAATAATGAATAAAGAAGTTGATGCAAGAGGCCAAGCGTGTCCAAGACCAGTTATTATGACTAAAAAGGCATTGGATGAAATAAGCGATGGTATAGTTACAACTATTGTAGATAATGAAATAGCAAAGGAAAATGTTTCAAAGTTGGCAAAGAGTTCTGGTTTTGAGTTTTCAGTTGACAAGAAAAGTGATAAGGAATATCATGTTCACATTACTAAGGGTGAAGGAAGCGAAGAGGTAAATGTAAATAAATCAGATGATTTTAAAGATATGACTGTTGCTTTTAGCTCTAGTACTATGGGAGGCGGCTCTGAAGAACTAGGTAAAATCCTTATGAAGAGCTTTATATATACTCTTACTGAAGCAACACCTTATCCTTCTACATTGGTATTTTACAATACTGGGGTTTATTTAACTTGTGAAGGCTCAGAAGTTCTTGAGGATTTAAAGAAACTTGAAGAAGAAGGAATAGAAATACTTTCTTGTGGTACTTGCCTTGATTTCTTCAACATGAAGGATAAACTACAAGTAGGTGGAGTAACAAATATGTATACTATATTAGAAAAATTAAAAAATCCAACAAGTACTATTACAATAGGCTAGGAGTATGTTATAATGAGGAATGAAGTATATGGAGTTCTAACTTTTGAATCAACTCATCATGCTATAAGTGGAGAAAAGGTATTTAAAGAAGCGGGATTTAAGTTTAAAACAATACCTACACCAAGAGAAATTACATCTAGTTGTGGTCTTTCCATTAGATTTGATTTAAAAGATTTAGAAGATGTAAAGAAAAATATTGAGGAAACTAATTTAGCTATTAAGGGAATATATAGATTGACTAAGGTTGACGGTAAATATAGCGTGGAAATAACGAATTAATAGGTGGGATATAATGCAAGGTGTATTGGATTTTTTCAAAAATATATTTGTAGGTAATAATGAAGAATTGAATATACTAGGAAAACTTATAAAGATAGCTATAATATTTGTATTGGTTAGAATAGGGATTAGGATATTTAATGCTATTATTGATAAGTCGATTGATAGAAAGCGAAAAATTAAATTTGGAATAGATGAGAGAAAAGCCAATACCCTTGCAACTGTTTTGAAGAATTTAAACAAGTATGTGTTTTATTTTATAGGTTTGGTACCATCTCTTGAACTATTTGGCATAAAGACTACTTCTATATTGGCTACTGCTGGTATAGGGGGATTGGCTATAGGTTTTGGTGCTCAAGGTCTTGTAAAGGATGTATTAACAGGATTCTCCATATTATTTGATGATCAATTTTCTGTGGGGGATTATGTCAAAATAGGAGAGTTTGAAGGAATTGTAGAGGAGATGGGTCTTAGAGTTACCAAAATTAGAGGTTTTTCTGGTGAACTTCATATTATCCCTAATAACAAGATTGAGTCTGTTACTAATGGAGCTAGAGGGGCTATGAGGGCAATGGTAGATGTAGGCATCTCATATGAGGAAGATATAGAGAGAGTTTTGGCTGTCTTGAAAGATATGTGTGAAGAAATCAGAAAAGCTGAAGATTGTATACTAGAAGGTCCTACAGTTTTGGGTATATCTAATTTTGGAGAATATGATATAGTTATAAGAATAATAGCGAAGACTGAACCTATGGAACAGTGGAGAATTGAAAGACTCATTAGAATGAAGATCAAAGAGACTTTTGATAGAGAAAAAATAGAGATACCTTATCCAAAGAGGGTAGTATTTGATGAAAAGCTAAAGGGAGGGAGTTAAATTGGTATTGAAATTTGATGTTGGAGATATTGTATCCCTTAAAAAAGGTCATCCTTGTGGCGAAAATAAGTGGGAAGTAATGAGAACTGGGGTAGATTTTAGACTTAAATGTCTTGGTTGTGATAGGCAAATTTGGATGCCTAGAATGGAATTTGAGAAAAGGGTAAGAAAGATACTAATAGATGAAAAGTGGGAAAGTGTTAATAAGATTTAACAACTACTGTAATTGGCTTAAATAAATGCTAAACTACATTTAGTATAAAGATGTATTAGACAAATCTTTTTATTAATAGTAAACTATACATAGAAGGTAGTGTTTTTCAAGAGGAAAACGCTTTTAAAAAATTAGGGGGTGCTTTTTTGTGAGTTTAAATTACTCAAAACGTATGAACAATATTAAGGCTTCTGAGATCAGAGAGTTGCTAAAATTAACTCAAAAGCCAGAGATTATTTCTTTTGCAGGTGGATTACCAGCACCAGAATTGTTTCCAGTAGAAGAAATGAAAAAGATTTCAGTTGAAGTATTAGACGAACAAGGTACTAAAGCATTACAATATGGCCCTACAGAAGGTTATGAACCACTTAGAGCAGCAATCACAAAGAGAATGGAAAAAGTAGGTGTGAAGGCTGATCCAAATAATATTTTAGTTATTAGCGGTTCTCAACAGGGATTAGATTTTTCAGGAAAAATATTTTTAAACGAAGGCGACATAGTATTATGTGAAAGTCCAAGTTACTTAGGCGCTATAAATGCATTTAAAGCTTATGAACCAAAGTTCATTGAAGTGCCAACAGACGAACATGGAATGATCATGGAAGATTTAGAAGAAATACTTAAGAATAATGATAGAGTTAGACTTATTTATGTAATACCAGATTTCCAAAACCCATCTGGTAGAACTTGGAGTGAAGATAGAAGAAAGAGAATTGTAGAATTAGCTAATGAATACAATGTTGTAATAATTGAGGACAATCCTTATGGAGAACTTAGATTTGAAGGTGAATTTTTACCAGCAGTAAAACACTATGATACTGAAGGTAGAGTAATCTTTTTAGGCACTTTCTCTAAGATTTTCTGTCCAGGATTAAGACTTGGCTGGGTTTGTGCTGATAGTGAAGCACTTAATAAGTACATCCTTGTAAAACAAGGTGCTGACTTACAAGCTAGTACTATTTCACAAATGCAAGTTGCTAAGTTCTTAGAAGAATATGATATTGAAGCTCATATTGAAAAACTGAGAACAGTTTATAGGAAGAGAAGAGATTTAATGATTGGAACTATGGAAGAAGAGTTCCCAGAGGAAGTTAAGTTTACTAATCCAGAAGGAGGTCTTTTCACTTGGGTTGTTCTTCCAGAACATATAAATGCTAGAGTGCTAGCTGAAAAGGCACTTGCAAACAATGTTGCATTTGTACCAGGGGGCTCATTCTTCCCAAACGGTGGCAATGAAAATACATTTAGACTTAACTATTCAAATATGGATGAAGAAAAGATAGTTATTGGTATAAAGAGATTAGCAAAAGCTATAAAAGAAATGATGTAGTAATTGAAATGATGAAAAGCCTCTAGATTGCTCTAGAGGCTTTTGTAATGTAGTAATATTGGAGGCATTGTATATGAAAAAAGTGATAGTAATAAGTGAAGGAAAGAATACAGGCATAAGAGTATCAGAACAATTAAATAGCTTAGTAGGTGAATACATAGATATTGAAAATATTTCGATTTCTGAATTGAGAGCTTTAGACATAACTGCTGATTTGGTATTATTTACAAGCTCATATGTTAAAAATAGATCTATTAGATATATAGATTCATCTATTCCTTACATAGTATCTAAAAGAATCATAAACCATAAGAATATTAGAGAGATAATTAGTATTGAAGAAGGGAAAGATGTTTTATTTATAAATGATGGTTATGAATCAGCAAAAGAAGCTATTGAACAATTAATTGAATTAGGATTAGACCACATTAAATACCACCCATATTATCCAGATTGTACTAGTTACCCAGAATTAGAGATAGCTATTACAGCTGGAGAAAGTCAATTGGCACCTTATAAGCCTAAACAACTAATTGATATTGGAACTAGGATACTAGATGTCCAAACGATTCATAGTATAGGCAATATATTAGGCTTAGAAAAATATTTGAATGAAAGTTTAATAATAGATTATCTTAACGATATTGTAGAGATTTCTAAATCTATCGAAAAAAGTAGAAAAGCAAGTCAAGAATCAAGTCGAATTTTAGAAACTGTTGTAAATGATTTAGACTATGGAATTGCATATATAAATAATGATCATGAGATAGTTGATTGCAATCAAAAGATAGAACATATTTTAGGAATTAAGAAAAAAGATATAATAAAAAAGAAATTAGAAGAGTTAATACCGATTAATGGAATGGATTTAAACGAGAATAAGTCTTATACTTCTGTGATTGAAAACAAGGTGATATTAATCCAGTTTAGAGATATAAGGCTTTATAAAAGAATTGGGTATATTGTTTCGATTAAAGTGAAGACAAAATCTACACTAAAGACAAATTATGAAAATGGTATGATTTTTAATAGAAATCTTCATAGTTTTAAGGATTACCATACGATCAACAAGGAAGCTTTACGAGTTATAAAATTAGCAGAAAAATTCTCCAAAACAGATTCTACAATTTTAATTGAAGGAGAAAATGGAACAGGAAAAGAAATTCTAGCTCAAGGCATACATATGAATTCCTTTAGAAATGATAATGTTTTTGTACCAATAAATATGGCGACTATTTCATCTTCTTTATTGGAGAGTGAATTGTTTGGATATGAAGATGGAACATTTACAGGTGCACTAAAAGGAGGAAAGACTGGATTATTTGAGATGGCAGATGGTGGCACGCTATTTATTGATGAAATAGGTGATGCTCCATTAGAAGTACAAGCAAAATTATTAAGAGTTCTAGAAGAAAAGAGAATTAGAAAAATTGGAGGCACAGATGAGATTTCAGTAGATGTAAGAATAATAGCTGCTACTAATAAAAATCTTTTTGAATTAGCAAAAAAAGGTAAGTTTAGACTTGATTTATTTTTTAGACTAAACATACTTCCTATTTATACGATTCCTTTGAGAAAGAGAAAAGAAGATATACCATATTTACTTAAGCATTTTATAAACCTTAATTTAAGAGGAGATAAAATAAATAATTTAAAGGAATTTTTTCAAGAAGAAACGATTGAATTTTTAAATGAATATGAATGGATAGGAAATGTAAGAGAATTAATTAACTTAGTTGAATACTTGCTACTTATATATGATGGTAAACCATTAGGCATATCCTCACTACATACATATATGTTAGATGAAACTTTAAAAAAAGGTCGTGTATTTTTAAGTGAAGATGAAGCTTGGGTTCTCGATCAATTTTATAAAAAGGATAATATTCCAATTGGAAGAATAAAAATAACAGAATTAGCAAAGGAAAATGGTTTGACTATTGGAGAAGGTAGAATTAGAAAAATAATTAAAAAACTTGAAACTGAAAATTTAATAAAGGCAATTGAAAATAGAGGTTCTATACTCACGGAGAAAGGGAAAATTATAATAGAAGAAATAAAATCCAAGTGATGGCTAATGCTAGCCATCACTTGGATTTTATTAACCATATCAATATATGGATAGCTAAATATCTATATGATTGTTAGGGCTTATTATTAAATTTACTATACCTAACTAAAGTACTAAAACCATATAACCATGAGGTATAGAAAAAAAGCAAATAATAATTTTATATCTCAAAATATAAGTTGGCATGTTAATTGCATATAATATAAGAATGTTAGAAAATAAAGAAGAATCTTGTTAGAATATAGATATATTTGTATTTTATTGTTGACAATTATAAAAAAAATTAATATAATACAGTTTAAATAAATTTCATAAGCTATAAGAAAATGATAAAAAATGATAAAAATTAATAAAATACTAAAATATTACAATAAAAAGAATCGGAAAAGTGAAAAAATTTTCAATTATCAGTTATTGATAAGTCGGATTTTAAAGTACAATTTATATGTTTTTTTATTTAGCATATAAGTTGATTATATATATTAAGATATCTATATTTTATACAATCTTTAGAAAGGGAGGATGTAAGTGTCGAGGTATATTTTAAGTAGAATTAAGTCAAGTATTCTTACATTATTTATAGTTATTACACTAACTTTTTTTCTTATTAGGGCTATACCTGGCGGACCATTTACTGATGAAAAAGCTATACCGCCTGAAGTGATGGAAAAAGTAATGGAGCGTTATCATATGAATGATCCGCTGTATAAGCAGTATTTTGATTATTTAAAGAATCTTGCTAAATTAGATTTAGGTCCATCTTTTAGATATGCAGGGAGAACTGTAAACGAAATAATAGGTGAGAGTTTTCCTGTATCAGCATTTATAGGATTATTAGCCATATTGATTTCTCTTGTTGTTGGGATTCCTATTGGAATAATATCTGCATTATGTAGGGGTAAGTGGCAAGATAATGTTGTAATGATAATTGCTACACTAGGAGTTACGGTACCGAACTTTGTTATAGGAACATTCCTTATTTATTTGTTTGCTTTGAAACTTGGCATATTTACCGTAGGAATATGGGAGGGTATATCTACATCGATTCTTCCTGCAATAACTTTAGCTGGATATCCTATGGCTTTTATTGCTAGATTAATAAGGTCTAGTATGTTAGAGGTAATACAGCAGGATTACATAAGGACTGCTAGATCAAAAGGTTTATCAGAAAGAGTAGTTGTTTATATACATGCTTTAAAGAATACTCTTGTTCCATTGCTTACATATTTAGGACCTTTGTCTGCAGGTATTTTGACTGGTAGCTTTGTAGTGGAGCAAATTTTTGGTGTACCTGGTCTTGGAACTCACTTTGTAACGAGTATTCAAAACAGAGACTATACTATGATTATTGGTGTAACTGTATTTTATAGTACTTTTCTTGTAATGATTAATCTTTTAATAGATATTTGCTATGGATTTATTGATCCTAGGATTAAGATTCACGGTTAAAGGGGGCGAAATGAATGGAAATCGAATATTTAGAATTGGATGATGAACTTTTTGAAGAGGTAAGTAAAGAGGAAAAGAAGAAAAATGAAAAATTACAGCCTAGTCTTACTTATTGGCAGGATGTTTGGCAAAGATTGAAAAAAGATAGGATGGCTATAGCTGGTTTAATTATTATTATTGTAATAACCCTTTTTGCAATATTTGGTCCAGTTATTTCTCCATATGAATATGATGAGCAAAATTTTGATATTTCAAATCAAAGTCCTACATTAGCTCATCCTTTTGGTACAGATCAATTTGGTAGGGATATTTTTGTTAGAGTTATGTATGGTGCTAGGATATCTTTAAGTATAGGGTTTGTTGCTAGTATTATAAATCTTACTATTGGAGTTATTTACGGTGGTATAGCAGGTTTGCTAGGAGGTAAAGTTGATAATATAATGATGAGAATAGTTGACATACTTTATAGTATACCTACTATGATTTATGTTATTCTTCTTATGGTAGTTATAGGTCCTGGTTTAAAGAGCATTTTTATTACATTGGGGATTTCTTATTGGGTAGGTATGGCTCGTATAGTACGTTCCGAAGTTTTGAGAATTAAACAAGAAGAGTTTGTATTGGCTGCTAAGGTTTTAGGTACATCTCCAAGAAGAATATTATTGAGACATATATTACCAAATGCCATGGGCCCAATAATAGTTACTTTAACATTATCTATACCAAGTGCAATATTTACAGAGGCCTTTTTAAGTTTTGTAGGATTAGGAGTTTCAGCTCCCATGGCTAGCTGGGGTGTATTAGTAAATGATTCTATTTCCTCTTTAAGCACTTATCCATATCAATTGTTTTTCCCTGCGGCTGCTATATGTATTACTATTTTAGGATTCAATTTCCTAGGAGATGGATTAAGGGATGCACTAGATCCAAAACTTAGAAAGTAGGTGATATTACATGGATAATAATATTTTAGAGGTGAAAAATTTACATACTTCTTTTTATACTACGGCAGGAGAGGTTAAGGCTGTTAATGGATTAAATTTTTCTGTTAAAAAAGGTAGTACATTGGGAATAGTAGGTGAATCTGGTAGTGGAAAGAGTGTTACTATGTTGTCTATTGTAAAACTATTGGGAACTAATGGGAAAGTTAAAGAAGGCAGTATATTGTTTGATGGAGAAGAACTTGTAGGTAAAAAAGATAGTTGTATGCAAAATTTAAGAGGCAATAGGATTGGTATGATTTTTCAAGATCCTATGACATCATTAAATCCAGTTTTAACTGTAGGTTATCAAATATGTGAATCCTTGATAAAACATAAAAATATGTCAAAAAGTGAAGCTGAAAAAAAGGCGGTATCATTACTTAGTGAAGTTGGTATTCCAGATCCTGAAAATAGATTAAACAACTATCCTCATGAATTTTCAGGAGGGATGAGACAAAGGGTAATGATTGCAATAGCTATTGCTTGTAATCCACAGCTATTAATAGCTGATGAGCCTACTACAGCACTAGATGTTACTATACAAGCACAGATACTGGACTTAATGAAAAAACTTCAAAGAGATTTAAATACTTCCATTATCATCATTACTCATGATCTTGGTGTAGTAGCAGATATTGCTGATGAAATTATGGTGATGTATGGAGGAAATATGGTGGAAAAGGGTAAGACTAGAGATATATTTTATAATCCTAAGCATCCATATACAAAAGGACTTTTAAAGTCAGTACCAAATCCAGATAATTTGGTAAAAGAAAGATTGATTCCTATTGAGGGACAACCACCAGATCTTTTAAATCTTCCCAAAGGATGTCCTTTTAGTCCGAGGTGTCCTAATACTATGAAAATTTGTCTTATGAGGAATCCGAATTTAATGGAGTTTGACAATGGACATGCATCAAGATGCTGGCTTTTATATAAGGAAGCAAGAGCTAAGGGAAAGGTGATATAGATGGAAGATTTAGTGAGGGTAGAAAATTTAAAAAAATATTTCGCTATCAAAAAAGGATTATTTCGGAAGGAAGTAAATTATGTTAAGGCAGTTGATAATGTAAACTTTAGTATAAAGACAGGTGAAACTTTGGGACTTGTAGGTGAAAGTGGTTGTGGTAAGACAACTACTGGTAGAACTGTTATTAAGCTTTATAAACCTACAGAAGGTAAGATATATTTTGATGGTAAAGATATAACCGATTTAACTGGCAAGGAAATGATGCCTATACGTAGAGAAATGCAAATGATATTTCAAGATCCTTATGCATCTTTAAATCCTAGAATGACTGTATCAGATATAGTTAAGGAATCTATGATAGTTCATGATATGTATACGGAAAACGAAAGAGTGGAAAGGGTTAAAGAATTATTAGATATTGTTGGACTTAATTCTGAGCAAGCTAATAGATATCCTCATGAGTTTTCGGGAGGACAAAGACAAAGAGTTGGCATAGCTAGAGCTTTAGCAGTAGAACCAAAGTTTATTATATGTGATGAGCCTATTTCTGCTTTGGATGTTTCTATACAGGCACAAATTATAAATACATTAGAGGATTTACAAAAAAAATATAATTTGACTTATTTATTTATAGCTCACGATCTTTCTATGGTAAAGCATATAAGTGACAAAATAGCGGTTATGTATTTAGGTAATATGGTTGAAGTTGCAGAAAGCAATGAGTTGTATATACATCCTCAGCATCCTTATACTTGTTCATTACTTTCTGCTATACCTATACCAGATCCTGACAAGTCAAAGGAGATACAAAGAATTCAGTTGGAGGGAGAGGTTCCAAGCCCACTTAATCCTCCAAGAGGATGTAAATTCCATCCAAGATGTAAGTATAAAAAGAAAATATGTACTCAAGAACAACCTTTGTTAAAGGATGTAGGCAATAATCACAAGGTTGCCTGTCATTTATTTTAATTACATAAAACTATATAAAAAAGGGAGGAAGTACAAACAAATGAAAAAGAAATCGAAGATAATATCTTTATTATTACTAGTAGTTATGATATCTACAGTTATAGTTGGATGTGGCAAAACAGAAACAGGAGATACGAGAGAAAAAGACAATAGAATAGTTATTAATATTGGAGCTGAACCAAAGACTATAGATCCTGCAACTAATACTACTGCAGACGGTTCTTCAATTATATTTAATATATTTGAAGGTTTAGCTAGAATAAGCATAAAAGATGATACACCAGAAGCAGGTATAGCTGAGAGCTGGGATGTATCTGAAGATGGAATGAAATATACATTTAATTTAAGGGAAGGTCTTAAATGGTCTGATGGTTCTGATCTTAATGCAGAAGATGTAAAATATGGTATTATAAGAGTGCTTGATCCAGAAACTGCTTCAGCTTATGCATATCATGCTTATTGTATTAAGAATGGTAAAGCTTTCTATGAAGGAAAAGCAAGTGCAGAAGATGTTGGAGTGAATGTGATAGATGATAATACAATAGAGATAGAACTAGAATATCCAGTTCCATATTTTCTAGATATAATGTCATGGCATTTATTGTTACCACTTAAAGCAGATGTAGTTGAAAGTAATCCTGAAGCATGGTCACAGAATCCAGAGACTATTATTGGTAATGGACCTTTTAGAGTTAAGGAATGGAAGCATAATGAATATATATTGTTAGAGAAAAATCCTTATTATTGGGACAAAGACAATGTTAAGATAGACGAAGTAAAATTAGTAATTATTACAGATGGTAATACGGCATTAACTGCTTATAAGACAGACAAAATAGATTATATGGCAAATATCCCTGATGTTCAAATTCCAAAACTTGTAGAGTCAGGAGAAGCAAAGATTATAGATCAAATAGGAACTTATTTCTACTGTTTCAATGTAGATAAAAAACCATTTGATGATGTAAGAGTGAGAAAGGCTTTAAATTTAGCTATTGATAGAGAAGCATTGGTAAATACTATTACTAAAGGTGGACAAAAACCTGCAATAGGTTTTATCCCTTATGGTATTGTTGGTGTGGATGAGAGTAAGGATTTTAGAACAGAAGTGGATACTTATATAGATGTTAAGAGCAATGTTGAAGAAGCTAAAAAGCTTCTCGCAGAATCAGGATATCCTAATGGAGAAGGATTCCCAGAAGTATCATTAATATATAATACTAATGAAAACCATAAAGCTATTGCTGAGGCGATTCAAGCTATGTGGAAGAAAAACCTTGGTGTTAATGTATCTTTAACTAATCAAGAATGGAAAGTGTTTATTGATACAAGAAGTCAAGGGGATTATGAAATTGCAAGACATGGATATCTCTCGGATTTTAATGATTTAGGCTCATTGTTTGATTTGTGGGTAACAGATAGTCCAAACAATGATTGTAAATATTCAAATACAAAATATGATGAATTAGTTATAGCTGCAAGAGAAGAACAAGATTTTGCAAAGAGAACTGAACTTTATCATCAAGCAGAAGAAATATTAATGGAAGATATGCCAGTAATGCCAATATATTATCAGACTAAAACTTATTTACTTAAACCTCATGTAAAAGGTATGCACATTTCACCTTTAGGGTGGGAATTCTATAGAGGTGTATATATTGAACGATAATATACTTTTTAAACAAAGGGTTTTCTCAAAAGAAAACCCTTTTAATAAGAGAAGAAAGGAGTGTTTACGTGGTTAATTGTGAGTTTTTAAAATCATTAACAGAAATTGGTGCAGTTAGTGGCGATGAATTTGGTTTGTCTAGTTTTATTAAAGAAAGTTTTGGAAAGTTTGGGCATGAGATATTTTTGGATAGGGTAGGAAATGTAGTATTAAAGATTAAAGGCAATAAAGCTTCTAAAAAAGCTATGATATTTTCCCATATAGATGAACCTGGACTTGTAGTTACAAATATTAATGATGATGGTTTTTTAGATTTTGATATAGTTGGCAATATTAGTCCAAAGGATCTTGCTTCTCAAGAAGTTTGTGTATGGGGAAAAGAACCAATCTTAGGATTGATGGGGTTAAGACCTCCTCATATATTGTCTAGTGAAGAGAGAAAAGCTCCTGTGACTTTAAAAGAGATGAAGGTAGATGTAGGTCTTTCAAAAGAAGAAGCTTTAAAATATATTAATATTGGAGATACTGTTACATTTAAAAGAAAGTATTTATTTTTAAAAGAGGATGCAATATGTGCTAATTCTCTCTGTGATAGGGTAGGGGTAGAAGTTTTATATAAAATCTTGTCTAAAATAAAAAAAATAGATATGGAATTATATATAGTTTTTGGAGTTCAGCATTATAATAATTATATTGGTGCTACGGTAGCAGTAAACGAAATAAAACCTGATTTAGCTTTGGTTTTGGATACAACTACAGCAAGAACAAGAGAAAATAAAAATGAAAAGATATGTTGTGGCTTTGGTCCTGCTATATATTCTGGCCCTATTGCAGATCCAGTACTTACTAGATGGTTTGTTCAGTGTGCTAAGAATATTAATGATGAATTTAAGTATCAGATAAAGGCCTCAGCTCGAAGAAACCCAACAGATGCATGGGCTATTCAAATAGCTTGTGGAGGTATACCAACAGCTATTTTGTTAACTCCTATTATGTACAAGCATTCTTCTGCTGAAATTGTAAAAGCTTCGGATTTAGACTATACTTCCAAATTATTGTTAGATTTTATTTATTTCTTGGATAAAAAAGATTGGAGGGAGTTTAGATGCTTTTAAAACAATTATCTATGTCATGGGGTGTTGCTGGTGATGAAAAGGATATAAGAGAAATCATTAAAAAGGAGATAGAGCCGTATGTTGATGAAATAACATATGATGGTTTAGGCAGTATAATTGCTAAGAAAAATGGCAAAAAGGAAGGACCTGTTGTGATGATAGCGGCTCATATGGATGAAGTTGGTATTATAATAACAGGTGTTAATGATGATGGAACTCTTAGTTTTGAGCCATCTGGGGGTATTGATGAAAAGGTTTTGGCATCTAAAACTGTATATATAGGCAATGATAGAATACCTGGTTTAATACGATTGGGTAATGGATATGAAGATTCTTATATTTATTTGGGTGTAGAGACTAAGGAGGATGCTGGGGAAGTTGTTCAGGTAGGAGATTATGGAATGTTTACTACCGAGTATGAGGATTTTGGGGATAATTTGGTTAAATCAAAGGCTTTGGATGATAGAGCAGGGTGTAAGGTGTTGATAGAAATTTTAAAGGGAGAGTATGATTTTCCTATTTATGGAGTGTTTACTGTTCAAGAGGAGGTAGGAGATAGAGGTTCCTATGCAGCATCTTATTTAATCAAACCAGAAATAGGTATAGTTCTTGAAGGGACAGTTTGTTCTGATACTCCTATGGTTGAACCTTATAGACATGGTACAACTCTTGGAGGTGGACCTGCAGTTTCGATTGCAGATGTAACAAGTTATTTTGATGTTAGATTGAGTGAGGGAATATGTGAATTAGCGGAAAAAAACAATATACCATATCAAAGAAGAAGGATAACAGGTGGGGGAAACGATGCTGGAGCAATCCATATTGCTGGAAATGGAGCAAGGTGTATAACTGTATCTGTTCCATGTAGATACATACATTCACCAATATGTGTTGCTAGCTATTCGGATTTTGAAAATACAATAAATCTTGTAGATTTGTTCCTTAAGGAAATAGGAAATGGAGGGTTATTATAATGCAAGAATTCTTAATGAAGGTGTCCGAAGAATTTGGAGCATCAGCACATGAAGAAAAGATTAGGAAGATGATTGAAGCTGAAATAAGAGAATATGTTGATGAGATTAGTAAAGACAACCTTGGTAATCTAATAGCCTTAAAAAAAGGTGAATTAGATGATGAGAAAATAATGATATCTATTCCTATGGATCAGATTTGCTTTATAGTAACTCATATAGAAAAACAGAGAAAATATAAGTTTTCTATGTTAAGTACTGTGAATGTAAATGTATTGCCTAATGTTAAGGTAATATTTGAAAACGGTGTAAGAGGTAAAATTTTGAAGGAAGAAGGTATAGAGGGCGAAGATTTAGATATAAATAAACTCTATATCCAAACTAATGAAGAAGATGAAAATAAGTATGGGGGAATAGGGCTTGGTAAAGTTTGCATATTCCATGGAGAATATATGGAAAGTGATAAATATATAAAAGGAGTTGCTTTGTATCCAAGAATTGGATGTAATATTGTTACTAATATAATAAAATCTGTTTCAGAATTGAAAAATGATGTTTACTTTGTTTTTACAGCTCATGGGATGTTGGGGGCAAGGGGAGCAATAGTTGCTACGCATGTTGTAAATCCAACAATATGTATAGGCATAGGAGCCATTTCATCAAAAAATAACGTGAAATTGGGGAAAGGACCTGTGCTAGTTGTTAGAGATAAAGTTAATGTAAGTCATCCAGAGCTCGTTTCTTCTATAGAAGAGACTTCTAAAAAAAATAATATTTCTATTCAAAGGCAAGTTTCTAAAGAGATATATTCTGATTGTATGGGGGTATTAAAATCTGGATGTAATTGTAAGATTGCTAATGTTTCATATCCTATAAGCGATATATATACTAATTGTGAAACTGTATATAAAAAAGATATAGCTGAAATTGAAGAATTGATTATTAGATATATTGAAAAATAATAATAACCAATGTAAATGTCCTTGAAATGTGGACATAATAATGATATAATTTGTAAGATAAATCCTTGCTCTACATATAGTAGAGCCGTTAGTCCACAAGGAGGTGAAAATATGAAAAAGTATGAAGCTATGCTTATCTTTGTACCAGAACTAGAAGAAGAAAAAAGAAATTCTCTTTTAGATAGGTTAAAAGGAATCATTGAAGCAGATGGTACTATTTCCAATGTTGATGATTGGGGAAGTAGAAAACTTGCTTATGAAATTAATGACTATACTGATGGTTATTATGTAGTTATTAATTTTGAATCTACTCCAGAAGCTGTTAAAGAATTTGACAGAATAGCTAAAATATCAGATAGTCTTTTAAGACATATGGTAGTCAGAGAAGAAGAATAGTTAAGGGTGGTGTTTTTTGTGAATAGTGTTGTATTGATTGGGAGACTTACAAGAGACCCTGAGCTAAGATTTCTTCCCGGAAATGGAACCCCTGTATCTAGATTTAGTCTTGCAATAGATAAACCATTGTCTAGAGATAAGAAGCAAGAGTTAGAAGCAAAAGGACAACCAACAGCAGATTTTATTAATATTGTGGTTTGGGGAAGGCAAGCTGAGAATTGTGCTAATTATTTAGCCAAAGGAAGGCTTACTGCCGTTCAAGGAAGACTTCAATCAAGCTCTTATGAAGGAAGAGATGGTATTAAAAGGTATGTGACTGAAGTAGTTGCAGAAAGGGTCGAATTTTTAGAGTGGGGAGACAATAAAGGTTCTGATTTTAGCAATGACAGTTCTGATTTTTCTGGGATAGAAGGTTTTCATGCTGTAGATGATGACGATATTCCATTCTAAAGGAGGGAAAAAAGATGGCACAAAGAAGATATAAACCAAGAAAAAGAGTTTGTACATTTTGCGCAGACAAAGTAGAAGATATAGATTACAAAGATATAAACAAACTTAAAAAATATATAACTGAAAGAGGTAAAATATTACCTAGAAGAATTACAGGAAACTGTGCAAGACATCAAAGACAACTTACAAGAGCTATTAAAAGAGCTAGACAAGTTGCTTTATTACCATATAGTGCAGACTAAACTAAAGAGAGGAAGGAATCCTCTCTTTTTTATATAATAGGAAAGTTCTACTTTCCTATTATATAAAAAGAGCAGCCATGAAAAAATCATAGCATGCCAAAAAAACCTAATGACATATTATATTATTTTTTGTATTCATAATGGACACC
>Ga0129309_1000686_pt1 | contig 23610 bp, 24 predicted proteins | sample L1105metagenome_FD_94439 | JGI IMG/M metagenome (GOLD analysis project Ga0129309, IMG submission 94439) | Ring-tailed lemur group fecal microbial communities from Wisconsin, USA - L1105 metagenome | ecosystem: Host-associated > Mammals > Digestive system > Large intestine > Fecal | place: USA...
ATCCGGGCTTTTATGCGACAGCCCGGAAGCCGCAGTTTCCCCTGATTACGGGATGATTGCTGCTTTCTGGGTCCTTCTGGATTTCAACCATTTCTGAATCGGGCATATTCTTTGAATTTTTCTGTTTCAAAGAACCTTTGCTGTTCCGCATGGTATGAAGTTCGTCTCGCTAGTTTTATTGTGGCAACCCTTACATGCCACACCATAATAATCAAAAAGATGAAATTTCCTTGATTTTATGCGGATTTTCCTCTATTCTCGGAAGCGGTTTTCTGTCGTATCCTGTGAAAATCTATGATATATTATTCATAGATTTTAAGAAAGTTGAAACCGCTCTATGAAACCGCTTTTTACAGAAGAACAGCTGAACAGCATGAGTAAAGAAAATATCATCGCCCTGATGCAGGCCCTGCAGGAGCATCAGCAGAAACAGGAAAGGGAAATCCAGCTCCTAATCTCTTTAATGAAGCGGAACAGGAATTCAATCCGGATGGGTCCGAACCGGAAACGGAGGAAATCCATCCGGCTTCCTATAAGAGGAAGAAACGTACCGGAAAGAAAGAGGAGGATCTCTCCGCTTTTCAAACAACAGAAGTAATCGAGTATAATCTGGAAGGAACAGAGTGGTACTGTCCGGACTGCGGCACAAAATATAAAGTTGTGACAAAGAAAACAGTAAAACGGCTGATTCGCGAGAAGTCGCCGGAAGAACGGTACACAGAGCGTCAAAAGCAGGCAAAACCGCTTTTAGAGGCTTTCTTTGAGTGGCTTCACAGCCTGGAGAATGCGGTGGACAGGTCATCAAAGATTGGAGAAGCCGTCCTGTATACGCTAAACCATGACCCCTATTTTAAACAGTATTTGGAAGACGAACATCTGAGTATAGATAATACGGCGGCGGAACGGGCAATCAAGAACTTTGCAGTGGGACGCCGTTACTGGCTGTTTTCCAAAAGCATCCGTGGGGCACAATCCAGTGCGGCCGTGTATAGTATCACCGAAACAACTCTTCTGAATGGATTAAAGCCGTACAATTATTTAACCTATGTGTTGGAAAAAATGAAAGATCTCGGCGCATTTCCTAAAAAGGAAGATATGCCGGAACTTCTTCCATGGTCATCCAGCCTTCCAGACGATCGTCGCAGTAAGCTTAAAAAATAGTGTCTAACCCAATCCCCAGCAAACTCCGAAATTCCCGGGGCATGGACGGCTCCGTGCAGTCCTATCAGGATTTCCTGGGATTTGAGGAACTTGCAGAAACAGAATAAAAATTTATCTGAAAATGTATCACCCTCTTCTTTTTCTCCCATACTATATTTGACATATTTATTGACTTTATTGGTATAAATATAGTATTATGGAGGTGAAAGGAGTGGATGCGGATATGCTGAAAGAATATTTAGAAAAAACCTACGGTTACAATGAGCCAATCCTGATCAGTGAAATAAAGCTGGAAAGCCTGAATGATAATGCATTGCGCCAGTATTTTAAACGCATGGTAAAATCCGGCGACCTTGTCCGCTTTGATACCGGGGTATATTATCTCCCCAAAGCTTCCCGCTTATTAAAGAAAACTTATCTGGATCCATTAAAAGTGCTCACCCGCAAATACATTGAAAATGGCACCGATACCTATGGATATTTTTCCGGGGCGTATTTTTCCAACCAGCTTGGGCTTACAACCCAGATGCCTGCGGTGATAGAGATTGTAACCGATAAAGAGGCCACGAAAGGCCGCACTGTAACAGTCGGCGGCCAGAATGTACGTCTCAGGCGCCCGATCATGCAGATCACAAAAGAAAATGTCCTGCTCCTGCAATTTCTGGATACGGTCTCCACAGCAGAAAAATATGCGGAACTTCCCCAACAAGAAATGACGGCCCTGCTGAAACAGTATCTGCGGAAAAACAGCTTTACCCAAAAGCAGCTTGCAGAGGTCATGCCTTCTGTCACTGCCCAGGCAGCAAAAAAACTTATTGAGTGGGGGTTGATCTATGAATTTACATCATGATAAAGACGCCTTTGAAGAACTGGTAACTGCCGCTTCCGTGGAACTGAAGATACCGGCACCCATCATTGAAAAAGATTACTATGTAACACTCACCCTTAAAGAACTGACTGCACATATAAAAGATATGGTTTTTAAAGGAGGAACGTCCCTTACAAAGTGCTACCAGCTTTTAGACCGTTTTTCAGAAGATATTGATATCTCTTACGATGCATGTGCCCACAGCCGCATTAAAGTCCGAATTAATCATAGAAACATATGTCGCGCTGCTTCCTTTTCCTACTGTCATAAGAATGGCAGATAATTATATCTACCGTTTTCTCAGCCAGTTGGGGCTAACTCACATCGCAGAAGAATTCGGCCTGATGCCTTTCCCTATAACGACACAAGCTATCGAAAGAACACTGATCGATAAAGTGTTCGCTCTCTGCGATTATTACATGGAAGGAAAAGTTGAACGCCACTCCAGGCATTTATACGACATACATAGGATTTTAGAAAATATCACCATCCCTGAATCACTGCCAGACCCGATCCGGGAAGTACGTACACTGCGTGCGCCGCTCCCCATTTGTCCTTCTGCAGATGAAGGTGTGAAAATCAATGAGCTTCTTGAAGAAATCGTTGCAAAGGCTGTGTATAAAGAAGATTACGAAAAAATCACGAAAAATCTTTTATTCACACCTCTGTCCTATGAAACAGCAGTATCCAGTATCCGACTTCTAATTGACGGGCATTACTTTGAATAAGTTAACTGCACTATCCTCTATCGCATTAGCAAATAACCAAAATACTTCAAAAGAGCTTTCTAGTTGACTTCATGTTCTTTCGTCTTTTCCTTAAGGAGCTGGATTTCCCTTTTCTGTTTCTGCTGATGCTCCTGCATGGCCTGCATCAGGGCGATGATATTTTCTTTACTCATGCTGTCCAGCTGTTCTTCTGTAAAAAGCGGTTTCATAGAGCGGTCTCCACTTTCTTAAAATCTATGAATAGTATATCATAGATTTTCACAGGATACGACAGAAAACCATTTCCGGGAATAGAGGAAAATCCGCATAAAATCAAGGGAATTTCGTCTTTTTGCGGATTGACAGGAACTATATGACAATCTTCGGATGACGTTCTTCAAAGGCGCCTTTGGGATTCAGCGATAACCCGTCACACAGCCAGTGTATCTCTTTTAGTGTGACTTTCTGCAATTCATCCGATGTATCCGGCCAGTGAAAGGAATCCCGGTCCAGCCTTTTCATCAGAATCCAAAATCCTGATCCATCCCACTGGAGAATTTTGATCAATGTGCGTCTGCGATTGCAGAACGTGAACATGCAGCGGGAATACGGATCCAGATGGAATTTCAGTTTAATGATGACAGCTAAACCTGTGTAGCTTTTTCGAAGGTCCGTGCAGCCACATGCCAGATAAACGGTAGTGCTTCCGGAAAATCAAGCATAGGCTTTTAATGCCCGAAGCAGAGTAGCCATCAGCCTGTCCGGACAGTCAGGACCAACTTCGATCCGGATATCTTCCGAAAGGCGGATTATTATGGAAGTTTCTCCTATACGTTCTCCGGAATAAAGATCCCGCTCAGAAGGAAGCTTCGCAAATACCGGATCATTGCTTTCTTCTATTACAGAGGATTCCGACTGAAGTTTTCGGTTCCAGTAACCGAAGGTAGATAACGGAATTTCATTCTGCTGGCACCATTCTTTTTGGGACAGACAGGCCGCTTTCCTGAAAAGAACTGATCCGGTATGCCCAGAGATCCGCCTTTGAACTTAGATTTTCATGCATACAAACACCTCCATCATTTAAATCTTATCGTATCAAATCTGGAGGAGTATTTGTAAATACGGATTATTACCTACTTACATTTGAAATCTTACATAGGAATCCTCTGCCATGCCCTTAATTTATTTGCATTGATTTTGCAACGTCCCCTTATACCCTGCAACAAGCATGTATAATTTATTTCTCTTTATTCTGCTTATGGTATTCAAGTTGAGGAATATATTTGTTCAACACATTTTCTTTTCCTTTTCCGATGTTGAGAAAAAATTCAACGCCTAGAGGAATCATACAATATAAAAGTAATGCTATCAAAGCACATACATTTTGATATTGAAGATGCTTTTCCAATCCAACCAATTGTAATTCAACATTTGCATTGGTTTCTTGAGATTTAACTTCTAATTCTCTTTTAGCAAGATGCCTTACGTTATTTTCCAAGCAATATGTTACAGCCCAATACACTCCACCTATTAGTGTTATTATTGCTAAAGCAATCTTGATCCAACTGGAATTAACAATATAAATATATATCGGTGCAGCTCCCGCTAATACTGCAATTAGTACACCTAAAAAACCATTTTTTGCAATTTCTCCTAATACACCTTCGGGAGCAACTTCCTGTTCTTGGTAATTAGGCTTTGTTAATATAAAGCACAAGCAAGGCAAACCTACAAGTACAATCACATCTCCTTGTAAGTAAAAAATGTATCTGATCACTTACAAGGGCCGCTTTCGCTTCTATAAAAAAAGAATATCAGCGAAAGCGGCGCACAAATCAGAGGATTTGTCAACATATTTTTAAAAAATGAGTGGATTTTTTGAGTAACCCCCCTAACTCCTAATGCAAAAGAGCCTGAAGAATCAAGCTCTTAAATAATTCACTGACCTAAACTAAATGACATTTGAGCTGAATAGTTACAATAAACCAATCTATAAAACATTCGCAATAGACTTCTGGTACCAATAGTACCTCTCCATTTCCTCATCGCTATAACCAACTACCTGTTCAGGGGCCTCACATCGCTTATAGCTATTCTTATCATAAAAATGAACTGCTCTTTTATTATCAGGATCCACACACCAATATACCGTTTTAATAGCATAGCGCTTACGTCCAAATTCAAATATGGTTTCCATTCCATAGCGTGAAAATCCTTTTCCCATAGCGCAACGCCTAACAGTAATACCCAGTTCAGCAGTACTGTCTTTAATGTGTTTTAGGCTTACCGTTCCCATATACTCATCTTCATCATTCACAATTGCAAGATGAAGATTCTCTTTATCTGTTATTGAAGCTTCAATAAAGCTTTCACAATCATCAATCGTTTTCTTAGAAAAGTCCGTTTTCATATCACGAACAATCTCATCATCATGCATCCACTCTAACATAAGTAGAGCATCTTCTTTTTTTAACTCTCTGAGTTTCATGCTACATCAGCCTTTCTATTTTTTTGTCATTCTAACCAATTTACTAATGTCTTTCCTATAAAGGATAGTCAGTAAACCAGTTAATATCAAAGCAGCAATAGTTCCTAAATAGAATACATCGCTGAATAAGATTCTCCATATAATTAAATAGATTATCATTACTAAAAAGGAAACTATAAACTTTTTAGAAACAACCATTAACTTCATATGGCACAACACAATCACACAAACAATGTCAGAGACAATATACCCCATCAAAGTCGCAATCGAAGCCCCTTCAATTCCCAGAACCGGAATAAGAAAATAGTTGATTATTATGTTCAAAATGGCTCCCGATGACAATATGAAAAGATTCGGCCAAGTTTTCTTTACCACGAGAAACTGGTTAGCCGCTACCTGAAACAGCATTTGCAGCAACGGAGCAAGGAATAAATACGGGGCGACAATATATCCACTTAAGTAATCTTTCTTAAATAGTATTTTGAATATCAAAAAACTCCAAGCACATATAAAGGATGTCGCCACAAAAGAGATGACTCCAAGATACTCAAATATCTTTGAATTACTCTCAACCTGATTTTCTTCCTTCATCGTGGAGAAGGCAAAGAACTGCCAACCTCCTGCGAACGCAGTGTATATCAGTTGGCTTGCGTGCCCGAGCTTAGATCCTACAGAATAAATACCGGCAGCACCAATTCCAATCATATTGGTAATCATTACTTTATCACAAGAATTAAATAACCAATAAATTAAAAAGTTCGGGAATAACGGAATTGCAATCTTTAATAATTGTTTTAACAGGTTTTTATCAAATAAGCGATAGTTAAACCACTCTTTATTTAAAACCGCAAATGAAATTTCCATCGCCAGATGCGAAATAATCGCTGCGAGGGGTAACGCAACTACATAATACCCTGCCAGTAATAATGGGATCGATATCGAATATGATAACAATGGGCTAATCGTATTAGTAACGAGAAATATTTTTCTTTTATTCTGCATTCTGGTGGGTGCCGAAATAATGCTATTTGTTGCTCCCACTAAAGTAGCCATGGCAGAAAGATATACGACATAAGCATATTTTCTATTACTGAAGAAATACTGTGCAATACTGTCTCTCAGCAACACCATTATTATAAATACAACCACTGATGTCACTAATGTAAACATCATAGCAGTTGAGCAAACTCTCCTCTTATATTCTTTCTCATCTTTTTCGAAGAACATACGATACATAGCATCATACATTCCCATCACTGCAAGTGCACTTCCAAACTGTACAACTGTATTTGAGAGATCGCTGATTCCGTAATAGTCAGTAGATGGCATAATTCTCGTGACTATCGGAACCATGATAAGAGGAATTAGTTTATTGATAATTCCCCCGAAACCATACACCAAGAAATTTTCTATGAACAATTTCGCTTTACTCATGAAATGCGTCCTCTGTTTACTTTATATGTCTTATCACTTAATTTATGCATTATTGAGCGTATCAATAGCAAAGGAAACAAAAGAATAATGTTCTTATTCTCTTTTCGTATAATACACTCTCGAACTTTTTTTAATGTTAATCTATGCTTATAATCATCACGAATTCTCCTGACATCAACGTTTTTTTCTTTCACAATGAAAGTTGTTTTTTTTTCTTTCATCAATCTGCTTAATTCTATCTGGAAATTTTCAGGGGTAATCACTGAATCATGCAATAGTTGTTCTTTCATTTTCAAATATTCTTGATCTGACATTAGTAACTGCATTTCATCAAGCAATTCTTCCTTACTATCAAAAAAGACCCCTAATTTCTCCTGATTTAGTAAAATATCATCTCCATCTTGATCATGTTTCAATGTCAAAGGTATTTTCCCAGCAATTGCAGCATATTGCGTCATTAACCCGCCTAACAGCGGATATGTATTTAAATAAATATCAATATGTTGCATCAATTGATACAAATCATTTCTTTCCTTAATATAATACACTCTATTAGGATATTCGTTAATTAAATCATTCAAATATTTTGAAGTATTTCTTCCAGCATAGACAAATACTATATTTGCATACTGCTCGAGGATCTTTCTAACAATTTCATAATAAGTCATATCCTTAGATATCGTTTTATATATATCTCCACCACTAAAAACGATCTTGTAACCTCGATATTCTTCGTGAATAAAGTCCAAGCCCTCAAACTTTGTATCTTTATTGTAGTAGGGATAATATGGAAGAATAATCAATTTGCTTTCATCAATATGGCGAAAGTCTCTACTTATGATATAACCGTAGTCACGAAAATTGATGCAATAATCAAATGCATTAACACCTAGCCAAAATGCATGATCTGTCAAATTGATTTGATACCGTTTTACATTAATCATTCTTTCAAAAACAATAACAGTCTCAACATCAAAAGGAAGAATCTGCATAAAAGCAAACGAAGGCTGGTGCTTTGTATATATTTTTTCTATAAACTTGATTTTATCTACAGTTTTGATGCCGTTTGGTATATAATATCTAATAAATGGATAGTCTTTGACTTCTTTATCCATTTGAGGTTGATTGTTCCTTGCTTTTTCTTGGGTAATATATACCACAGTCTTACCTATCCGAAGCAAGCTAATCAAATAAATCAATCCAAGTCCTCTTGTATCATGACCAAATCCATCTACAAACAATACAACATTATCATCTGGATTATTTACAACAATTGGCTTCATTTGATCTGCAATTATTCTAGTGTAGTTCTCCAAGTCTAAATCTGTGTAGTACTGATTATATTCGTACAAAATACGACTTGCTGAAGCTATAGATTCTATAGAACACTCATACATTTTTAACCTTAATGAGATATCTATTATGCCTTTTAGTTTGATGATTTTATTTTTAACATAATTATCAATTTCCATACTTACTGACATCCTTCTTCAATTATCGGAGTGGTTAATTAAAATCAGGTATAAACATGACATAACTGTCATCTCATAAATCTAACCAATAATCCCTGATTCAAATGCTTTTCTCTTAATATTTTTCTTCCATTATCTTCTGTTGATTGCATTGCAATTGCTCCCATAAATATCGTTATATACACTTCAGTAAATACATAAGGTCGCTGATAAAAACATGCTATAAAAACGAAAATAAATGGCAACATGTTCTTATTATATTTATTGACAATTATATTCCATGCATAATATATTGCATGAAATATTAGACCCACTATTCCATAATCATATATGAACATTTTATATGAAAATGAGCCGTAAATATTTGGGTTTGATGCTGCAGCATTATGACCATATCCAATCAGCAATCTACTGCTATGAAAAAAATCATCAAACACTGCTTTCGAAGAATTAGTTTCTCTGTTATTTCCAACCAAAAAAAAGGAAGTGAAATCAATACGACTCTGTATCCTTTGTAAAGCAGGTAACTCGAAACTAACATTCATGAAAATATAGAACAGAAAAGAAATCGTCAATAGAACAGCTGCTACTTTTGCTGCTCCATCTAAATAGGCTCTTACAATAATAAATAGAACAAGCATAAGATAAAATGCCATTGAAAATGAGAACAAACCTTCAATAAACAAAATTATGAGCCATTTATTATTAACCCTCTTATACCCTCCGGCAATAAACAAGGCAGCGAGAGTACCAACATATCCGCTCTCATCAAAAATACCACTCATTCTATCCACCAAGCCAAAATTTTTCTCTCTAGATATAAGACCTAAAAAGTATCTAGAATAATTCCACCCTATATCAAATTTTCTTTGCTGATTACTGTATAAAACACTATGAGGGAGATTTATGCCTATAAGATCCAATATGAAATATATCAAACTCGGTAACACTATTAGGCAGAAAAATATCAATGCATATTTGAATAACCTTTGTTTATCTTCTTGATTTAACAATGTAAATGCAATTGCTACAATAAAGACTACCATTCCTCCAATAGATATATATCCATACGCCATTAAGAATACAATCAATATTAGTGCCGAGATTTCCCACATGAACTGTTTCTTTGTTATAAGAAGCTTACTTCTATTATTTTTAGAAACTTTTTTATAAATTGAGTAAGCTAGTAATAATATGGCAGTTATTACTCTTGTATAGCTAGATAACACATTTACTACGGAATTTTTTAATGTTGGCCAAGTAAAATAGCAGTATCCATCAAAAAACATCGTTACAGAAAATGCAATTAATAGCCAATCACTAATTTTCAATTTAAATAATCTTTTAAATACTAACATGTAATTCACCTTCATCATCCCTTGTTGACAAAGAAAACACGACTTCTGAGTATTCTATCTACCAAGGAAATTCATTATTCTCCTGTAGAGCTTCTCTTATACCATTTAAGTATGCGAATTTATTTATTTCGTCTGGTTCAAGATATCCACCCTCAGCCCATTCGTTCCAAGCAAACATAAATATCATATCTTGTTCATATTCACTTTTAGTATGACTTATTTGTTGCGACAGATATTGTTTAAATTTCTCCGGTGTAACTCCTAGTACAACGCTTCCTCTTTGTCCTTTACGTGGGGTATTATCCCAATTTACAAATGCACCTGGGATACTATTTTGCGACATTCTTTTTAAAGATATTATTTCCCTCCATAATTCGTCATAATCATATGTTCTAACGTTATCCCTTTTAACATTTGATAACTTTAGACCAGCCGTTGTTATATGCAAATATTTCTCTGCTTTCATCAAGAGATTCCTTTTTATCTTTCTAAGCCATAATAAGCTTTGCTTTTTTTCATTCAAAGAGTTAAATGCTACCATGGGCTGGTATTCTATACAATAATTAAACATCGATATATCCGAAGCATTTCCAGACAACAACGAATCTGGACGTTGACAAACAAAACATATACCTTCCAATCCATCCGCAACTGCGCACTTGTTAAATGTCTCTATCATTTCAGACATTTTACTTATTAAATCTGGCCTATATATAATAAATAATGGTTTATTATCCTTTTTGATATATCTTTTATCTAAGAAAAAGCTTCTCAAATAACTATAATGTTGCTCCCATTCTTTTGGTCCGCCATATGTTTGTGAAATCAACACTGTATGCTTATCTTCTACCCATTGATTTGTCCAATTCTCATTAGCCCAGCATATGCAATAAGGAAAATCAATACTTTTTTCTTTCATATAGTTTTCAACGGGTTTTTCAAGAAGCATACGTCCATCGAACCAATAATGGTAGAAACAAAAACCATATACTCCATGTTCTTTAGCAATTTGAGCCTGCCTTCTCATAACTTCTACATCTAAAAGATTATAGTAGTTAGCTCCTAAAGGAACTTTGGGCTGTTCATGCCCTTCAAAAAGAGGCCGTGCTTTCTTTACATTAACCCATTCGGTAAATCCTTCTCCCCACCATTTATCATTTTCTGGAATTGTATGAAACTGTGGGAGGTAAAATGAAATTATTTTCATAAACGTTCGTCCTCTTCTTTCATTTAAATTTATCTAAGCATTCATATATGCTCATATCCATGCTACTAACTCTTCCATCTGTAGAGGTTCCTGTTATTCTTTTAACTTTTCTACCTAAAAAGTCGAATATCATCTTTGAAGAAATAGATAGCTTATACTTTTTTATATTTTTCTTGAAATAACTTTTGAAAGCATTATGTCCAGCACTATGATTCTTAGCTATCATTTTCCAATAATCATTATCTGTATATTTTCCAATTAATGCATTCTCAAGTTCATTTTGTCTATCCTTCAGCCAATCTGACTCATCAGATACTGGTATCAAATCTTCTCTAATAATATAAGGTTCCCAAGTAAATTTTATTTTTTTCCTACCGTAGATCTTGAGTTTTATAATTCCTGTTTGTCTACATATTACAGGAACCATATCTGAAATAAAATTGCCTTGACTATAGACAACCACAGCACCATTGTATTCTTCAATACCCTGGTATACATGTGGATGGTGTCCAAGAACAATATCTGCACCATTATCCACTAATCTATGGGCAAGCTTTATCTGAGCATTAGATGGATGTGTAGCAAATTCATCTCCCCAATGAACAGAAAGGATAATTACAACATCTTTATCGTCAGCTCTCAATTTTTGGACTATATTCAATATTCTCTCAATACTGTTCTCATAAAGGATGTGATCTGGCTCATACCACTCAAGGTGAATACATAGTGCAATAAAAGCCAATTTCATCCCGTTGATGTCAACTAAATAGGGGGACTCATCCATGACTCCTATTGGGTGGATATTGTCTTTCTCACATGTTTCTACCGTGTTTTTAAACCCTTCTACTCCGTGCTGCATACAATGATTATTAGCAAGGCTCAATATTGAGAATCCCACATCTTTAAGATCGGATAAAGTCTTCCTCGAACAGCACATCTGGGTTTCCTTAATGCTCTTATCCTTTGGTTCGTGGACAACAGTCTCGAAGTTCCCAATCACAATATCTGCAGCTTTAAATTCATTCACACAATATTTAAACAATTCAGTTGTTTTATTTTTATACTTTGAGCCAACACCAACACTTGCATACAGCGGAGAGTCACATATCATAAGATCTCCTACTGAACAGATTGTGATTCCATCACTCATTACTTTTCCCCTTCTGCATACATTCTGCTTAATTTTGCCATGACAGCTTCATCACTAAAGTGTTCCGCAGCAAATTTTCTGATGCCGGAAGGATCATATTGATTCTCATATATCCGTCTCATAGCATCTCCAAGTTCGTCAGGAGAATCATGCGATACGACCATTCCCAGTTCTTCCGTCACATAAGATGCAGTTCCTGATGTATTAGAAACGATTACCGGCTTGCCACATGCCCAAGCTTCAGCTACAGGTGCTGCGAAAGTCTCATATTTACTGAAAGAAATCAGAGCATCTGATTGTGCAATCCTAGCTGCTACGTCACTAAGCTTCAATTCGCCTGTCAATGTTATGCGATTATCATGCTTTGTCATGGATTCGAGATTCGATTTATCCGAGCCAGATCCTATAATAACCAGCCGCACATCATTGTTTCCAGCAAACTGCTTCGCAAACTTCTGTATTACTTTATCAAACTGCTTTAACGGAACCACACGCCCAACACAGATGAATGTAAAGGGGTGCTTCCCAACATCACGTTTTTCAAAAAATACAGGAGATACAATATTGGGAATAATAGTCATCGGGACTGTTACTGAAACCAACTTCTTCACTGCCTCCTGCAGTGGTTCACCTACACTAGCAAAGAAGTTTGCACAACTTGCATAATACTTTAGCCGTGCTAGTTCATGCTTCTTCAAATTATTAATCAGTACTCTTGACCAGTGTTCCGTCACAAATAGTTTGACCCCTTGCTTCCTGTATTCCTCCACCACATTGATGCTACTAAGCATCGACGGATAGTGAATGTGAATTGTGTCTGGTCTCCTATTCTTTTCCGCGGTATCAAACAGCTTTCTCCAGCATCTATCTTCAAAACTCTTCCAGTAAATGCCAAGTTTCCCCGGAAAGTAGAAATGAGAGTATGTCACTACGTGAACATTGTCTTCTTCAAACACCCGTAGCCCTCTAGGGTCTTTTCTGTCAAAGAAGCTCAATGTTAATGCAATATATGAAACATCATACCCTTGCCTAGCAAGAAGTTTTGCTTGTTCCAATTCAAACGACCCCCACATACCATTATCTGGTGTGGGATACCCTCTCCCTACTACCCATACCTTCATAGGTTCTCACTCCTGCTCATTTCCCACTTATTTCATTTTATACTCTATAATCTCTTCAACGGTCTGAATCAATGTTATACTCGGCAGCCAATTAAAATCATTCATGAAAATCGAAGAATCAATTGATGAATTCCTATAGTCATCACCATCGGAGTAATTGATAACTATATCAATACTTTTATCATTAAGTTTTTCTTTGATAAGTTCAGCAATCTCTTTTAATGTGCAACTCCCATACCGTCCGAGATTATACTGTTGTTTCCAGTCCGTTTTATCACTGTAAGCGACCGCCAGTATTCCCGTCGCAGCATCCCTGACATCCATAAACCCATACCGTTGCATACCTCCGACAACCTTCAGCGGATTGCCTTGCAACGCAAAGCCGACCATACGGTTGATGATCCTCTGCTCATAATCAACACCAATCAAACTTGCCATACGAATGTTTGTGTGTTTTCTATCCTTGAATACACTGTTGCTAAACACTTCGGAGCTATATTTTGCCACAGCATACGGTGTTTCCAGACATAGATTGTCATCTTCTTTAGCTGGAACTTCTCGCTTCGAGTTGTATACGCTTTGGGAGGATATGTTAATCAAACTGCCGACGCCACAATCATAAGCGAGCTCTATACAGCGGAAGACTTTTTCCAGTCCATTTGCCATCTTGAAACCATCTGCATTGGTCGGGAAAAGGCAATTGATAAAAATATCATCTTCAGTCATAGGAATGCCATTTATGAGGAAAGCTTCCGTATCAACCACTTCAATGTCTGTATTAATTTCCTTTAGTTTCTCTTCTCTCCCCGTGATAGCCACAACCGGAAGATTAGACTGCTTTATAATGTTAGAGCCAAGGAAACCACTGGCCCCACTAATAATCAGTCTTTTCATCTCTGTCTCCTCAATAATCACAACTCATAATCCAGCCCAGCCAACACTTCTTTCGTATCATGCGGCTTCAACAAAACGCTGTTTCCATCCTTATCAAACATTTGGAACAAATCATTGACCTTGTCAATCCGTTCCATCAATTTTTCCTTAGTGTCTGCCACTACATGGATTCTTGTGGTATCTTGCACCAGCGTACCCGCAGAGTCAGCTGGAATCGTGTGCCCAACACCATCCCTTCTTGCTATATGCACAAGCCAAGGATAAGTATTCAGAGCCTTCTCACCTTTTACCTCGACAATGGTTGTACCTGGGATGCCCAGCACATTTAACGTTGCGTACCAATGCTTAAACTTAGGATTGAAAGCAATATGCTCACCCATAGAACCAGTCAAAGCCAGTTCCATAAGATGTTCAAAAGTATTGTAGTCATTCTCATATTCCAGTATCTGATATGTCTTACAACCATTTAGTCTCATACCAGATTCATAACAGTACATCTGACTATCACTGATAATCGCTTGGATGAACAATGAGCCATTTTGAATTCCGATTCCCTTTAGCATCGCAATAATCTTTTCGTTATACTTTTCCAGAATTAAATCAGTATAACGACTGGGATAGATGTACAGATCTGGGGCTTTCGTTGCACTATTCTGTTCTGTATTGAAATAGCGATCATGTATCGCAGCAAGCTGAACGTCTCCGTCTTGAGCAATATAAGTCATGTTAACTTCATCATATGGAAGGTACTGTTCGACAATGGCATGACCTGACTTAGAGGCCTTGACCGCCTTCTCATATCCGGCTTCAAGTTCAGCGGCATTAACACAAGGTGTAACTCCAACAGAACTGGCGCTATCAACAGGTTTAATAATGACAGGATATACAATTTCTTGATTGTAGATATCCTCTTTACTCTCAATTACATACTCAAACGGCACAGGAACACCATATTCCTGACAGATATGTTTAAAATACTTCTTATCCGTACTCATTCTCAGCTGTTCAACAGTAAATGGAGTAGCCATTCCCATTCGGTCAGCAAGCTTTCGAACAATGGGTCCAAGTCGCTCATTAAAGGCTGTGATTACTCCATCAAACTGCTCATCTTCAATGAGCTTTGCCATAGCATCCTCGTCGTAGGCATTCACATCAAACGCATAGTCAGCAAGACTTTTTGCCAAGGTTCCTTTGTTATAGTCAGCAATCCCGACAGTCACGCCATTACGATGTGCCAAGTCTATCAAATCTATTGTATTATTAAGTCCGCCAACAAGAAGAAGCTTCTTTCCCTTTAAATTTGTTTTAATCATTCATAGTCTCCTACATTTTCTATCATCCAATTTATTCTTTTGAGAATCACAATCCAAACTACTCTTAATCCATTTGATATGCTTCATATCGCTCAGCAAAGTGCTTCCCATAAGCGATAACACCAAACATACAAGCCTTTCCATCTGCGATTAGCATTGCATTTTTAACAGTATTAATCCCCGCTAAACATGAATATCTTGTACCCGCAGAAAATCGTGGATTGATCTCTATAATCTTGAAACTGTCATTTCCACAGTCAAAAAACTCAGCATTACAAACACCATTCAAATCCAATTTTTCCATTAGTTGATTACAGATGTCTTCCAATTTTTTATTGTGGATAATTTCTACAGCGATTCCGCAACCATTCCCATTTCTCAAAAGCTCCACTCTCTGAATTTGAGTTTTCTGCCCTGTTGTCTTATTCCTTATAAGATCAACTGTAATATTCCTCCCCTCCACATATTCCTGAACAATTAATTCTTTTCCAATCAATTCTAGCCGAATCGTTGACTTAAGTTGCTCCATAGAATCAATCTTTGAACACCCAACACTTGCTGCTCCCTCTATTGGTTTGACAAACAGAGGAAAATCACCGTCATGGATCTCTGCAACGACCCTATATGTCTTCACACCGACATCAGGAACATGTTCATCTATCCATTTAGCAAAACCATCTTTGTAATGACATATCTCCGCAAATTCAGAATTAACGATACAAAGCTTTACTCCAATTGCATCAAAGTCAGCTTTATGTTTTGCTAAATTTACAACTTCTTTATCTAAGACAGCATAATAGTAACAAACGTGATGCTCCTTGCAGAAATCCAAGATAAAATCTATATAAGAACTATCTGCTGCCAAAGGAAAACTGTAGAACTCATCAACATCTAGAGATGTTGCTATTTCATATTTCTGATTGATATCCGCACCGATGATATAATATTTGTCTTCTTTCTTAAGTTCAGTCGCTATCGATGAAGCAGTCACAGTTCCTAAGGCAGTAATTAATACAACCTGTTTCATATTGTGTCACTCTTTCCCTCGCCCATAAGCGTTTTATATACATTCATACTAATGGCAACGCCATCTTTGTTATATCCTACAAAATAGCTGATTCCGCTTCCTGTTGCCTGCTGCTCACGCTTGCCCATGGAAAATACCATTTTGACCAACAAGAGAAGCATCTTCAAATCTGTGACTAAGCTAACATTTTCTATGTACCAGATATCGTTTTCAAAAGTACGCTGAAATTTGCAAATCTCCTCACCATGCACATGAATCACTCTCGGGCACTCAAGGCCAGGTCTCACTGCTGTTCGCTTCTTATGCCGATCACTCATCCTCTCATAGATGAACACAGGCTGCGGCCTTGGACCTATGATGCTCATGTCGCCCTTCAGCACAGACCAGAAATTTAATAACTCATCAAGGGAGAATTTTCTCATAATTTTTCCGAACTTAGTCACTCGCTGGGACGGAGGTAACAATTTCCCGTCAGCGTCCGTCTTGTTATTCATATTACGGAACTTAACAAGAGTGAACTGTTTTCCATCTTTCCCAACTCTAGTCTGCTTATAGAAAATCGGTCTTCCTACATCAAAAAATGTACAAACACAAAAGATAAAATTGAATGGAAGAAGAATGATAAAAGCCGGAAATGAGATCCAAATATCCAATACCCTCTTACCAAAGCGAGTATAAAAAGTATCTTTGGGGTGTACTGGTGCAGAGTTCTCATTCGTATTCTTAAGATTTTTTTCTCTCAACATCTGTGCTACATATTCTTCCTCATTTGAAATAAGGTTTTTATTACCTACAACAGCCGTTGCCTGCATAATTACCAGTCCTCGCATACTTCCTGTGGCTTATTTAAACTCATTAATCCTATCAATCACAAAACTGATTTCTTCTTCTGTCATTCCGTAATACATTGGGATACTTAACTCGGTCTTGCTTATTTCCTCGGCTATTAGATAATCGCCTTCTTTAAAGCCAAGTTCCTTATAACACTCCTGCATATGCATCGGAATCGGATAATGCTTATTTGTACCAATGTCAACTTCATTCAACCACTTCTCCAAAGCATCGCGTTCCGCGCACCGAATACCAAAGATATGCCACACAGGAACCATATCTGCTTCCACAGTTGGCAACACAACTTTTGGATTCTTTATCTCATTCAGATACCGATCAGCAATCCTTCTACGCTCAACATTCATTCTCTCAAGATATGGAAGCTTCGCAGCCAAGAACGCTGCTTGAAACTCATCGAGACGGCTGTTATTCCCTTTATAGATATGGTGATACTTATAATCAGATCCGTAGTTTCCAAGAGCACTAATCTTATCGGCCAGTTCCTTATTATTTGTCACAACCGCTCCGGCATCGCCGAGTGCGCCTAGATTCTTTCCTGGATAGAAGCTAAAACCAGCCACATCTCCGAAAGTTCCAACCTTCTGCCCCTTATATGTTGCTCCGTGTGCCTGAGCACAATCCTCCACAACCTTCAATCCACACTTCTTCGCGATGCTCATGATCGGATCCATATCGCAGGCTTGACCATAGAGGTGTACCGGCATAATAGCCTTCGTGCGGCTCGTGATAGCCGCTTCTATCAGTTCCGGGTTGATGTTGAATGTGCGGATGTTTGGCTCAACAAACACAGGTGTTGCACCAACGTAGGTGACAGCCAGAGCCGTAGCAATGTATGTATTGGAAGGTACGATAACCTCATCACCTTCACCAATGCCGAGAGCTTTAAGGCTCAACATCAGAGCGTCTAGACCGTTACCCACACCAACACAATACTTAGTTCCACAATACTCAGAAAACGCTTTTTCAAACGCCTCGTCTTCAACGCCTTCAATATACCATGAGCGTGTGAAAACTCGATCAAAAGCACCTCGCAAATCATCATTCAGTTCTCTTTCCATCGGAAGGAATGTTACAAATGGAATTTTCATTTTGCTGCACCTCTTTCATTTGAAACCTCTCTATATTTTTGACTATATGCTATAAACTCATTGTAATTACGGATGTATTCCTTTGCATCATAGTACTCAGATGCCAATACACAAAGCACCGAACCACTCTGTTTCCAAATCATTTCTCTCCATAGCCCTGGCATCAAAATCAGCCCTTTACATGGCTTATCAAGCGTCACTGTGGTCTTTTTCTCTCCATCATCTAGAATGATATCAATGACTCCATACGGACAATACAGCAGTTGGCAATTCAACTTATGGGCATGAAAACCACGATGTAAGTCCGCTTCCGTTTCTGTAATCCAGTAGGCACGACGAATCGGAAATGGGATATCTCTTTTACCTTCCAAGAACGACAAGGCTCCATACCTAGGATCTTTATCCTGAATAGTCGTCACATCAATCACTCTGTAGTTGAAGTCGACCAGATTAAGATCCAACTTCATCTCCTTGCAAGCATTAGTCAGATACTTCGGAACCATTTGGTGATCTAATCCGTAAATATAGACCTTATCTATCGATTTCCAGCAAAGGATGCAAGCAACTTCCTTTACGTCCTTTATAATCGGTATACCTTTAATCTCATTTTTATTGATGTTTTTCAGCAAGTAAAGATACTGCACATCAAAATTGAGTTCTTTTAACCTTTCAACGCCCTCATCCATAAATCGATCTGTAGTCATCAAAAACACTGTAGGGTTTTCTGGTTTTCTACGGCATCTTGAGAGTATGAATCTCCATGCTGTACGACCAAACCCAATAAACACATAATCAAACACATATGCCATTACAACCACTGCTCGTGAATAATCAGGACCGGTTTTGGTTAAGAACAAGAAAACACCTAATATTATAAAGCAGAAAAATACGTGCCTTCCTGACTCATATAATTCTCTACGCTTCTTCCAACGAAGAACTCTTCTTAACGTGCTGAAAACGAAAGTTACTATGATGTCAATGACGATCATTACGATCACCACAAAATAATGGTCTTCAACGTTATATGTGCTTCCCAGATAGATGTAAAATGATAAGAAATTTGCCAACATAAGACATATGATATCCAAGAGCAAGAAACTTAAATATTTCAATTTTCCATAACGTAATTCTGTATGCATTATCCTCTCTCCCGTGATCAAGTAGGCTGCTGGAATAATTCAGCTGTGAAATCACAGCAAGCTACCGATAAGTTTTTGAATATCGGTTTGGATTGAATTGATTATTCGCATAAGCCCATCGGTTATTCATTCAACCATATACCACTCGAGCTTGTCATTGCAGTATACAGTCGCTTTGTGACAGCAAAGCAGGTACTCCTTGTCCTTCTTGTAAATATCTCGCTTATTCTCTCTATGGTAGTGATCGACGAAGGCTTTGAGATACTTCTGGTGCCGCACGAAGATAGATAGCTTCTGAGGGCTCTGGAATGCCCAAGAGTTCATACTCGTAATGGAATAGCCAATTCAAATACTCATTCCACTGAGTTTCCTTAAACTTCAAGTATTGATGAATAACATTTGAGGTGGTATATCGATCAGCTGTGATCATGCCAGACTCATATTCTTTTTTGCCAGTCCTTCTTGAAGCTTGCATACCGATCGCTGACATAGAAAGAGGATACAGCATAAATGTCCACATCATCCAGCTTCGTACCATACTCTCTGGAAAGATACATCTTAACCAACACGTAGCTGTTTCTCTCATAGTCTAGAAATAATATCTGTCTTACCAGCAGCCCATGTTCTTTCATGTGCTTAATCAGAAGCTTAGCTTAGGTAGGCTTTGCTACTTCCATCAAGTTCTTCAATTATTATCAATTTTCAATCTATCATTCTCCGCCCCTCCCAAACATATTTTCGGGAGTTATATAGATTTGCAGGATCACTCCCACCACATCAAGGGTTTACTGTATCCGCAAAATGTTGATCTATGTGAACAATCTCTTCCTTTAGCACAAGGAATATCCAGCACAACCTGTAATCAAATAAGTTTTCATTTGTTTCTTTCTCCAGTCATTATCGTTTTATCTATGTCAGTTGGGGCATATCAATATCTGACCTTGCCTTCAGCCACTGCCTTAAGATGTGCGCCATAAGGTGATTTGCCATATCTGGCAGCCGACTCCATCAATTTTTCTTTATCAATCCAATTATTTATGTACGCGATCTCTTCAGGTGCGCTTATCGTTATACCTTGTCGCTGGCCTATCATTTGAACGAAATCTGCTGCTTCCACAAGGCTATCCATTGTGCCTGTATCCAGCCATGCAAATCCACGGCCAAGAATCTGAACGTCAAGGAGACCATCATTTAGATACATCTCATTCAATGTGGTAATTTCCAGCTCTCCCCTTGCACTTGGCTTCACCGCATTTGCTCTAGCACTCACATTGCTCGGGTAGAAGTACAGTCCCGTCACAGCATAATTCGACTTGGGATTGGACGGCTTCTCTTCAATGCTCGTTGCCCGACCTTCTTCATCGAATGTGACCACACCGAACCGCTCAGGATCTGTAACGTAATATCCGAACACTGTGGCACGTTTATCTTCCTCAGCGTCCTTAACAGCAGCTCTCAGTATTCTCCCGAATCCGTTCCCGTAGAAAATGTTATCGCCAAGCACCATAGCACAGGCATCATCTCCAATAAACGCTTCTCCGAGGATGAACGCTTGATTGAGGCCGTCGGGACTCGGTTGTACGCAGTATTGGAGGCTGATACCGAACTGCGATCCATCTCCCAGCAGTGCTTCAAACCTTGGAATATCCTCCAGAGTACTGATGATTAGAATGTCCTTAATACCGGCAAGCATCAATGTACTTAGTGGATAGTAAATCATCGGTTTGTCATACACAGGCAGAAGCTGTTTTGATGTAACCATAGTCAATGGATATAGTCTGGTTCCGGCTCCACCGGCAAGTACGATTCCTTTCATCTACATTAATTCTCCTTCTTTTTCTTCCTACGTGCAGTTATCGGCATGGAACGCTGCATCCGTAGGTAAATAATCAAACTATTATTGTTTCTTGTACTGCCAATATTATAAACACACTGTGAATATCAATGGTTATGATAGAGAACCAAACCATGGTTCTCCCCTATCATTCCTTATTTTCGTGCCTCTCTGGCCTTCTTCATTTCTGTCACAATCCTTTCCTGTTCGTCATCCGCTGACTCTCGGAAAAAGTAACTTCTTTTTCTTTGGTCAGCGCCATTGATAAACATCAACAAAAAAGTCACAATGAAAATGAAAAGACATGTCCCAATGATCCACCAAATCATTTCCTGTTTCCTCCCGTCACTGTTATTAGCCTTTTCTATATCCGGCGTCTCGCCGGGAAAATCTATATAAATTCAACTCTATGTATCTACCTTGTATGACTATCGCGTCGACAGCCGCACCATTCCAGATTGCTTAAATTATAGAAATCCGTCTATTCCGTGTAGGCATCCACACGCACCAATTCCTCAAATTCAGTAACCATTTTCCGATGCTTATCATTGACAACCATTTGCCCCTTCATAGTCAGTACCTATTATCCTTCTATCTATTTTTGCAATCTGTCCAGTTTTCTTCTCATTTCCAACTCGTTTTTGCAGTGCTTTATCCCCAAGCAAAAGACATTCAACCATGTTCAGTACGTCTCCGAAACCTTTGAAAATAAAGGACTTTTTATTGCCACTGAAAATTTAGGGCACACATATCAATAGCCTTCATTTCGCTCTATTATGGGCAAACCAATATTTATAAAACTCACACCTTTCCTAGTAATAACTAATTTGACCCAAATATCTTTCTCATTGGAGCACAAAAAAGACCGCTGATGTAAATATCAACGGTCAAAATAAACTGGCTGCCAAAACATCCATTTATAGGATGCATAAATTGTATTATCGTTACTTTCATGTTACAATTAAGAAATTTTAATGTAAAAAAGCCCACCTTATCGCTTTCCCTCCAACAGATATCTCTGCCAATTGGGTTGCTATCCAGTGAGCTGTTGACTATACTCTGATTTTTATGCTTTTCTATTTTTCATTATAGATTTGGTAGATGAATCAATGATACATTGCCAAAAACCAAAAGCTTCCTATTATTATATGCAGTTTTTTTTCAAAAGCTTCCAGCCTATTTTATCACGAACAGTTATTGTTTGCTTTTCTTCATCATATTCAGCCTGCTGAAAAAAGTATTCTTCCAGTGAATTATTTTTTTCAAACAGTTTTTCCAAAATTTTCTTCTTGTCATGCTCCGATGTGTTTATACCAAAAATGATACCCTTTAATGCTTTCCCATCATATTTAAGGTTTCTGCTTTCTGAATCCCCAAATCTATAAAATGTATCATCTATTACCATACGATACTCATCCTCATGCTCCCATGCTTTTAGTTTGCGGTAATTCTTTGCTTCAAACGCATCCCAATATCTTTTTCTCCACTCTTCTTTATTAGAAAATACTTCATAACTGCTGCTAATTCCATCCGTTCCCGTCAGCCAGTCCTTTATTTGTAATTTCGTAAGGCAGCCTAATGTCTCAAAAAAATTCCTTTCTATCAATTCTCCGCCATAATCAATTTTCCTTACCTCCATGGAATATGTTCTATCCGGCATTTCAATATTTATTGCGCAATTACTGTCTGTTTCGTAAATTAAACATACGCCCTTGTGATTATCAGCATAATTTCCCCACATAGATGAATCATTATTTTTTCCGGAAAAGCATACCATAAAACCTTTCGGATAAATTATTTCCGTCAATTGATCAACATACATTTTCGGAAAATCCACTGCAATAGACAGCCAGTTTCTATGTATTCTGGCATTTTTGATTTTTCCATCGCTTTCAAGCTTATTTCCATATAGAAATCCTTCCGTTTCCGCCCCCATTTTCATGAAAGAAAACTCTATCATATCTTCGATCATATCTTCCGTCAATTTCATAATTGCTGCTCTTTGCGCTTCATCAAATAAATCTTTCTGAAGGATACCAGCCGGGAGCAGCGGTCCATCTTTTTCAAATATTTTATGCCAAAAATCTCCGGCCTCCTCTGACAGCGTATGATTTTCAATTCCGCTCCTAATGCACAAAGCAAGGGCTTTTCTGTGTGCAATATTGAAAATCATTTTCAGTTCTTCTTTTCGGACCTTTAACTTTTTGTCGCCATAAAATGTAATCAGTTTCTTAATCTCGGTATCAGCAAGAAATTTATCTGACAGATCGTTCAATATTTCTCCCAGCGGGACATCCTCATATCTATGGAGGTCTACAACAAGAGTATGATGATGAAGTATCTCTTCATTTGCAGCAAGAAGATATAGACTAAGTGCCTGATTTACACTGCATACATAGTTTTTAAATAAGCCTTCCCATGCTGCTTTATCCCCCTGCCAATAGACACGCACATAACCTTCCAGCGGATCATTTAGTTCTTCACGAGACGCAAAGTG
>Ga0129309_1000687_pt1 | contig 23601 bp, 27 predicted proteins | sample L1105metagenome_FD_94439 | JGI IMG/M metagenome (GOLD analysis project Ga0129309, IMG submission 94439) | Ring-tailed lemur group fecal microbial communities from Wisconsin, USA - L1105 metagenome | ecosystem: Host-associated > Mammals > Digestive system > Large intestine > Fecal | place: USA...
ATTATTATTATTGGATATGTGAAAAATGTTTTGATGATTTTAAAAATATATTTAATTGGAGAGTGGTAAAATAATGTGTAAATTCTTATACTTATAAAAAATCTAGATTTAAAAATATAATTAATTTTCTTTAAAAATTGATAAAGCAACCATAAGTTTACATAAGTTTCTCTAAAAGCAACATCTAATTTATGGATTTTACATTTTATATGAGGCAAAATATAAGTAACCTTAAAGCGCTAAAGGAAAAAAAGTAAAAAGGGGTAAAATAAAATGAATGTATTTGGAGAAAATTTACAATTTTATAGAAAGAGAGATAATTTAACACAAGAACAGTTAGCAGATAAATTAGAAGTTTCTCGACAAACTATTTCTAAGTGGGAAAGTGGAGCATCTTATGCGGAAATGGAAAAAATATTACAGCTATGTGATATTTTTTCATGTGATATGGACACGTTACTTAGGAAAAATGCAAGTGAATATGAATTACAAGATAATAAGCAACATCGTATGCATATGCTAAGATTTAGAAAAGGGATAACTGCAGGGATTGTTATTGGTATTATGGGTATTGCTTTACACGAAATCTTTGCAGGGTTTCAAATAAATGAAGTGATGCAAAATATGGTTTTTATGTCTTTTATAATTGTTGCAATATTAATTTTTATTGTATATGGTATACAAAATGATAATTATAAAAAAAGACATCCAGTAATTAAAGATTTTTATACGGAAGAAGAAAAAGAAAAATTTGAAAGAAGTTTTCCAGTGAGAATTGCGATTGGTGTAGGAATAATTCTAATAGGAATCACTGTATTTGGAATGAATGCAAAAGTATTACCAATTAGAGCTGGTATGAATGAAAGATTTTATTATGGTATATTTAGTCTATTTTTAGCAGTAGCAGTAGGTATTCTTGTTTATAATGGTTTAAAAAAAGATGAGTTTGATATTAAAAAATACAATAAAGATAATCATTGTCATGAAAAAAATGAAGCATTTGCTATTTGGAGTGGCTGCATTATGATTGTGGCAACAATTATTTTTCTTATATCAGGGGTTATGTTTAATCTCTGGAAAATATGTTGGATAGTATTTCCAGTAGGTGGCTTATTGTGTGGTGTCGTATCATTGCTTACTAGTCGTAATAGTGAAAAATAAATATGAAATGTGATAAGGCGGTAACTTTCTAAAGAAAGAGAGTTACCGCCTATTTTATATGCATTTTGTATAAATGTTCATGTGCTGTAAATAAAGAAAATACTAAAACTGATTAGATAGATAGCACCACAATGATTCTACATAGTAAAGGGACAAGTCATACACGCCCTGTATTTAATGATTACGGTAGAGAAAGCGTAGAATAAATGATATAATTTGAAATGTTTCATATCATGCTAAAAGTGTAGAAAAACAAGTGATTTCACAAATGTTATTATTTTGAGCACAAATGTAAAGTGACGTTGATAGAAAAAATTATTTATAGTATTTAAAATGGCTTTTAAAGGAGGTCGCAAAATGGAAATTGGAAGTAAAATCAATCAATTAAGGAAACTTTCAGGAATGACACAAGAACAATTAGCAGAAAAACTAAATGTGTCCAGACAAACCATTTCCAAATGGGAGTTAGACAGCAGTTCTCCTGATTTAGAAAGTATTGTTAAAATAAGCAGAATTTTTCATGTGTCATTAGATGATTTGTTAAAGGAAGGAGAAGTAGATGAGGCAAATAGAACTGATGAGCAGTCTGATTTGTATTATGATTAGCATATTAAATTTTGTCTACGTAATTGCACTACGAAGTACAACACTTAGTACCCAATATATGTTATACCGATATATAATTACACGAGAATACGCATATGCCTCTGTTGATTATATGCGGTTAATGATACCGTCTATTATTATAGCAGCAATTGGAGTGATACTGTTCATAAGTTATACCATTGAAAGAAGAAAAAAAGGAGATAGAAAAATATATATAAAACGTAGCAATAAAATCGGTGAAAATAGAAAAATATGATACAAATTTATCAATTTATATCATTTGTATAAGAAAATAAAAACAAAGTAATAGATTTAAAGAAAAATCTACTACTTTGTCAACAACCTGAGGCATTTGATTAAATGCCTAAAAATGCAGTTGCGATATTAAAAAATACTAATAATGATAAAGCATCAACGATAGTTGTAATAAATGGACTTGCCATAACAGCAGGATCAAAACCCAGTTTTGCTGCAACAACTGGCAAAATACAGCCAACAAGTTTTGCAGCAATAACAGTTAAAAATAAAGTAAAGCAAACAACAAATGCAACTATTGTAGTTGTATTATCTATTAATAAAATTTTAAAGAAATTAGCACAGCCGAGTGTTAAACCAACTAATATAGAAACTCTTAGTTCTTTCCATATAACAAGTGGCAATTCATGAAAATCAAACTCATCAAGCGATAATGCACGAATGACCGAAACTGATGCTTGAGAGCCACAGTTTCCACCAGTATCCATTAACATTGGAATAAAGGCAGTTAAAATAACACAAGATGCTAAGGCTGTTTCAAATCCTTGAATAATTTTTCCTGTAATAGAAGCAGAAATCATTAATAATAATAACCAAGGAATACGTTTTTTATAAGTTTCAAAAACACTTGTTTTCATATATGGCTGATCATTAGGAGTAATGGCAGCCATTTTTTCAATATCTTCTGTAACTTCTTCTTCTAAAATATCCATAACATCATCGACAGTAATAATACCGACAAGTCTATTTTCCTGATCAACAACAGGCATCGCTGCAAAGTCATATTTTTTAAACAACTTAGCAACTTCTTCTTGGTCTTGCAATGTTGTTACAGTAATAATATTATCATCCATTAAATCTTCAATTTTTTCATCAGGTTTCGCTAAAATAATTTCTCTTAAAGAAATAACACCTAACAGATGCTTTTGAGCATCTGTAACATATGAATAATTGATTGTTTCACTATCAACACCATTTTTTCTAATTCTTTTAATAGCATCATCTATTGTCATAAATGAACGCAAATCAACATATTCAACAGTCATAATACTACCAGCAGAATCTTCTGGATATTGTAACAGAGAATTAATATCTCTCCTTGTTTGCACATCAGCTAAAGCTAGCATTCTTTTAACAACATTAGCTGGCATTTCTTCTAACATATCTACCGCATCATCAGAATTTAAATCATTTAAGATTTGTCCGACTTCTGTATTTGTCAATAATTGAATAATCGTTTGCTGTGTTTCAATAGGAAGATAGGCAAAAACCTCTGCAGCCTTATCTTTAGGTAACAATCTAAAAAGTAAAACCATACTTTCTTCATTGTCAATTGTTTCAAAAACTTCAGCTATATCAGCTTCGTTTTCATCATCAAGAACTTCTCTTAAATTATGATATTTTTTATTTTCTAGAAGTTCTTTTATATTTTTTTCTAATTCTTCAATTTTTTCATCCATATTTTGTTCCTCCTAGATATAATTGCAGTTTTTATGGACGGCTCAGGAACATCATTATCTTTATAAAACATACAATCACATCCTTTCTAAACAAAATAACCACATCAATTATAATTGAATTATTTAAAAAAAGATACCTTTTTTTGAAATCTTAACAATACTTTTCTATTATTAAAAATCACTGCGACTATAAATAACTTTACCAATGATTTTTACTGGCAATTCAGCAATTTCCTGCTTGTTAAAATATCTATTTTCAAAATGTGGATTTGCTGCTTCTAAAATTAAAAAATCAGGTTTTTTAATGACTTTTTTTACAGTGACTTCTTCACCTATCATCACAACAGCAATTTGTCCACTGTTTACATCCTGACATTGTTGAACATAGATCAAATCATTATCATGGATCTTTGCTAGATACATAGAATCACCAGTAACTCTTAAAAAATAATCTCCACGATGATGATCTTCTTCATTTACAGATAAAAATCCTTCTCTATTTTCATCTGCAAATAAATTATAACCAGCTTTTACAGTTCCTAAAATAGGCTTTTTATGATAAAAGCTATTTTCAGCCATAACTGTAGAAATATCTATTTTCAGTAATTTTGAAAGTTTATTGAGTGTTTCTTTTTTTAAATTTTTTGTATCTCCATTAACCCAGCGACTCACTGTCGATTTAGAAATACCCAACAGTGATGCAATTGCTTCATTATTCAAACCAGTTCTTTCTTTAAACTGTATTAAAATCTCTTGTAAAGTCATTTTATCACCTCACTTTTATTATAAAATGAATCATTCAAATACGCAACTTTAAATACAATTAATTGGTTTTAAAATAAAAAAGTTGCATAATTGTTGCATTTTTATTTGCGATTAGGAGAATATGTTCATATAATATTAATGAAAACAATTTTTAATTGTTTATAAAATAATTAAATAACAATACTTTATATAAAGGAGAAACATATGCAAAATAATAGAGAAAAAAGAAAAAATCTTTTTGTATCAAATTTTAATGATTTCAATATCAAAAAAGTTATCAATGCTAATAAAAAAGAATTAATGCCAGATGCCATTGATGAATTAAATTGGAAAATCACTCAAATTTCCATAGGTGAAATCATTAAGGTTGTTTATTTTGAAAAAGGAAAGTATATTTTATTAAGTGGTATAGTGAATTATATTGATTTAGAATATAGAAAAGAAATACAAATATCTAAAAAGAAAATACCTGTTAAAAATATAATATCATTGGATAGTTTATTATAATGCAGGTAATGGAGAAAATAAAAATGGTGCAATTAGAAAAGGAATACGAAAATATCATTGCTCAAATTGATCAGCTTATTTTAAAAAAAGGACATATTATTATTGCTATTGATGGAAAATGTGGTTCAGGAAAAACGACAATGGCTCAATTTTTAAAAGAATATTACCATGCCTCATTATTTAAAATGGATGATTTTTTCTTACAAAAGTTTCAAAGAACAAAAGAAAGATTGATGCAGCCGGGTGGTAATGTAGATTATGAAAGATTTATGCATACTGTTATTACACCGTTATTATTAAAAGAAGATATAAGTTATCAAAGATTTGATTGTTCACATATGAAATTAAGTGATGATATTGAAATAATTTCATATAAACCGATTAGCATTATAGAAGGGACTTACAGTTTGCATCCATATTTTAAACATTATTATGATTTGAGTATTGTTTTAGATGTCAGTGATGAAATACAAGAAAAAAGAATTTTACAAAGAGAAGGGAAAGAAAAACTGAAATTGTTTAAAAGCAAGTGGATTCCGTTAGAAAATAAGTATTTTTCGACGTTTTGTATATATGAAAATAGTGATATAATTTTCGGAAAATGAAAAAAACAGGAGAATATTTATATTTGTGATAGAATTTTTTAAAAAAAGTTAAGGGGATGAAAAAATGTATAAGATTTTATTATGTTGTGCTTCTGGTGTTACAACAAATATGCTAGTCAGTGCTATTAAAGATAGTGCAAAAAAGCAAGAAAAAGCTGTTATGTGCTGGGCAGTTGGAACTTTATCTATGAAGTTTTCATGGCCTGATGCAGATTGTGTTTTAGTAGCACCACAATCAAAAGCAGATTTTAATGAGGTTAAAGAAATGATACATGGTGTTATTCCATGTGAAATGATTGAAGAACAAGCCTTCATTAAAATGGATGGTGATGCTATTTTAAAATATGCAATTGATTTAATCGATAAAAACTAAAAGCAGTAATGAAAAAACATGAACTGGGAAGATTCATGTTTTTTTATGTATAAAATAGAATGATTTCATGTTTTATTAATGAATAATGATAATTTTGTGCTATAATAAATAATAATTAAAAACAAATGAGGGGAAGGGAGAAAATGAATTTTTTATTTTTATCACCAATGTTTCCAAAAAACTATTGGAATTTTTGTGAACGTATGAAAAATCATGGTGTTAATGTTCTTGCAATAGGAGATATGCCAGTTGAAAGTATTAGTCAAGAATTAAGAAATTCTGTAACGGAATATTGTTATGTTTCTAATATGGAAAACTATGATTATGTTTATCGCTGTGTTGCTTATCTAGCCAGCAAATATGGTAAAATCGATTGGTTAGAATCAAATAATGAATACTGGTTGGAGCTGGATTCACATTTAAGAACAGATTTTAATATTTGTACAGGAATGAAACAGGAAATCACTCAAATTTTTAAAACAAAATCAGGAATGAAAGCTTATTATAAAAAAGCAGGTGTTAAAACAGCAAGATACCATTTAGTAGATACATTAGAAAATGGTAAGAAATTTATTGAAGAAGTTGGGTATCCAGTTGTTGTTAAACCTGATAATGGTGTTGGGGCAGCGGCAACTTATAAATTGAATAATGATCAGGAATTAGAAGAATTTTATCGTTTAGAACATATTACACAATATATTATGGAAGAATTTGTCAATGGATTGATTATTTCTTATGATGGTATAGCTAATAGTCAGCATGAAGTTTTATTTGAAACAAGTCATGTTTTTCCTAATTCAATTATGGATGTTGTCAATGATAATAGCGATATGAAATATTATTCATTACGTCAGATTCCTGAACAATTACAAAAATTGGGAAGAAGTGTTGTTAAAGAATTTCCTGTTAATGCAAGATTTTTTCATTGTGAATTTTTCCAATTATTAGAAGATCGTCCGGGATTGGGACAAAAAGGTGATTTTGTAGGCTTAGAAGTCAATATGCGACCACCGGGAGGATATACACCTGATATGATGAACTGGGCTAATGATATTGATGTTTATAATATCTATGCAGATATGGTTACATCTGATCAGAGTTATTATGAAACAAAACGACCATATCATTGTGTATATTGTGGACGACGTGATGGAAAGCATTATGTACATAGTAATGAAGATATTGTTTATAAATATAATGGACATATTGTTATGAATGAAAGAATGCCAGATATTTTATCAGGAGCAATGGGAAATTATACATATACAGCACGTTTTACAACAATGGATGAAGTTAATGAATTTATTGATTATGTATTAGAAAAAGCATAGAATCAAAATATCTAAGTTTTACTTAATAATGAGTAATTAAAAATAAGAGATTTCAAATAACTGTATTTTATAATAAAGCAAGAGATCTCTTTTTTTATGCTTATTTTAAAATAAGCAAGAACCACGTTAGATTTTCCTTATTATTTTTGTCAAAGTCATCATAAAAAAAACTTAGATGCTCATAATATCCTGTAAAGGAGGCAAAAAATATGAATACATATGGATATGTAAGAGTTTCATCTAAAGATCAATGTGAAGACAGACAATTAATATCATTACAACAATTTCCAGTTCAAGAAAGAAATATTTACGTTGATAAGATGAGTGGAAAAGATTTTGAACGTCCACAGTATAAAAAGTTAATGAGAAAAGTGAAAGCCGGTGATCTTATCGTGGTTAAATCGATTGACAGACTAGGAAGAAATTATGATGAAATATTAAATCAATGGCGTGTTATTACTAAAGATAAAGATGTAGATATTGTTGTTATAGATATGCCTTTACTTGATACCAGAACAGAAAATAAGACACTAACAAAAACATTTATTTCTGATTTAGTTTTACAAATTTTATCTTATGTTGCACAAACAGAAAGAGAAAATACCAAACAAAGACAAATGGAGGGAATTGCTGCTGCTAAACAAAGGGGAGTACGTTTTGGCAGACCGAGAAAAAAAGTACCTGATAATTTTGATGAGGTGAAAGATCGTTATTTAAATAAAGAGATAACATCAAGAGAAGCAGCAAAACAATTACAAATTGCTCAAAATACTTTTTTAAGGTGGACAAATGGTTTGTAGTTTATTAGCGATTTATTTTATAAAACATCCTTATGGATGTTTTATTTATGCTATAATGTAAAAGAATGGGAGTGATAATATGGAAGCAATCTTTGTTAAAGCTATTGGTTTTATATTAGTTATTTTAATTGCTTTTTTATTAAAGCAATTAAAAATTTTAGATAAAAGAGACGGACAGACAATAGCAACAATAATAATGAATGTAACATTACCTTGTGCTTTGCTTTGTAATGCCAGTGGTGTAACTATTAATGTGTCGATGTTATTAATATTATGTTTAGGAATCGCTTCTAATATTATTATGCTTATGATAGCTTATTTGTTATCTAAAAATGAAACTTCTTTAAATCAAGGATACTATATGATCAATTGTTCTGGATATAATATTGGAAATTTTGCTATGCCATTTGTACAGACATTTTTTTCTGGCATGGGTGTTGCCTATTTATGTATGTTTGATGTTGGTAATTCAATTATGTGTTTAGGCGGAACATATGCAATAGCTGGCAGTGTAGCATCTGCTGGTGATTCATTAACTTTAAAAAAGATATTGAAAAAATTATTTTCATCAATTCCTTTTGATGTTTACATATTAATATTTGTTTTAGCTTTATTGAAAATTCAGCTACCTGACCAAATCTTATCAATTGCATCTTTTATTGGTGCTGGCAATGGTTTTTTGGCAATGTTTATGATTGGACTACTATTAGAAATAAAAATAAATCCAACAGAAATGAAAATGGTGATGCAAACATTATTCATTAGATTGTTTTTTGGCGCTATTTTAATGTTGATTGTTTATTTTATCATACCTTTACCAATACTTGCTAAAAAAATTGTTGTTTTAGCTATGGCAGCTCCAATTACAACTGTTTCAGCAGTATTTTCAAAAAACATAGGATACCGTCAAGATGCTCCTGCAATTGCCAGTTCTTTAAGCATTATTATTAGTATTTTTGTATTAACTATTTTAATTATGATTTTTGCATAGGTGAGAATATGGAATATAATTTAGAGGTTTTAAAAATTAATAAGAATCGCATTCAGTTATTAAACCAAATGTCTTTTTTTACTGTTAAAGATTTAATACAGCATTATCCATACCGTTATGATGAAGTGATAGAAACATCTCTCCATGATGAACAAAAAGTCATTATAGAAGCCATTTTAATTGATGAGCCAAAGATATTTTTTAAAGGGAAGTTATCAAGGCTTTCTTTTCGTTGTGATTATCAAGGAAAGATGATTTCTGTCATTATTTTTAATCGACATTTTTTAAAGAAAAATATGAAAGTGGGAATGCCACTTACAATCATTGGGAAGTACAATCAAAAAAGAAGTTCTATTACGGCAAGCGATGTTAAATTAAAAAGTATAAAAGAACTAGAAGGAATTACTCCTGTCTATTCTTTAAAAGATGGAATAACACAAAAGAGTTTTCAAGGATATGTAAAAAAGGCATTGAATTTTTATAAGGGGCATATTAATAATATTATACCTGATTTTTTATGTGAAAAGTATCATCTTATTGATAGACAAGAGGCATTATTTAAGGTCCATTTTCCTGAAATGAGAAGTGATGTCATATCAGCACTTAGATATTTAAAGTATGAAGAATTTTTTAAATTTCAATTAACAATGCAATATATAAAAATGAATAGAACACAAAATGTTGGTATTTCTAAATTGATTGATAAAGAAAAAGTGAATCAATTTATTCAAAGATTACCTTTCACCTTAACAAAAGATCAGCAAAATGTTGTTGATGACATTTGTATAGATTTATCAAGTCATAAATTGATGTATCGCTTTGTACAGGGAGATGTTGGCAGTGGTAAAACAGTGGTTGCTGCCATAAGTCTTTATGCAAATTATTTAGCAGGGTATCAAGGAGCAATGATGGCACCTACTGAAATACTTGCTATGCAGCATTATCATTCGCTGACAAAATTATTTAAAAGAACAGGAGTAAAGATTGTTTTATTAACAGGAAAACTTTCTGTTAAAGATAAAAAAAATATATATCAACAAATCGAAGATGGTATGGTGGATATAATTGTAGGAACTCATGCTTTATTTCAAGATAAATTAAATTATCATAGATTAGGTTTAGTTATTACTGATGAGCAGCATCGTTTTGGGGTTGAACAAAGAAAAGCTCTTAAAGATAAAGGTGAAAAAGTGGATTTTCTAATTATGACAGCAACTCCTATACCTAGAACATTAGCGATTTCTTTGTTTGGTGATATGGATGTATCAACTATTGCAACTTTGCCGGGAGGCAGAAAAGAAGTTAAAACAAAGTTTATTAAAAGTATTTCTATGAAACCGATTTTAAATGATTTAAAAAATTATTTAGCGAGTGGTGGACAGTGTTATGTTGTCTGTCCGCTTGTTAGCGAAAGTGAAGCGATAACAGGTAGAAATGCTATAGATATATCTAAGGCTATGGCTGATTATTTTCAGGGACAATATAATGTTGGTTTGATTCATGGTCAAATGAAAGATGAAGAAAAGAATTTCATTATGAATGATTTTCAAAAAAATAAAATTCAGATACTTGTTTCTACAACGGTTATTGAAGTTGGTGTTGATGTGGCTAATGCAAATATGATAGTGATTTATAATGCCGAAAGATTTGGATTATCACAGCTTCACCAGTTAAGAGGAAGGGTAGGAAGATCAAAACAGCAGGGTTATTGTTATTTATTATCTGAAGCAATCCAAGATGAACAAAAAGAAAGACTGGAATTTTTAGAAACACATCATGATGGTTTTGAAGTTTCAGAGTATGATTTAAAATTGAGGGGTCCGGGGGATTTACTGGGTAATAAGCAAAGTGGATTGCCTACTTTTATGATTGGTGATGTTTTTAAAGATTTTCATATTTTAGAAACAACAAGAAAAGATGCACATGAAACTTTAAAATATCATTTAGATGATGAAAAAGTGATAAAATTATTAGCAGAAATTAAAAACAATTTGTTAAAGAATAATGAATATGTGGATTAATGTGATATAATTCAAAAAGAGGTGGTAATAATGAAATTAGCAATAGATGCGATGAGTGGTGATTTAGGAAGCAGTATTGTTGTTGAAGCCTGCTTATCGTTTTTAGAAAAAAATAAAAAAGATGAACTATATGTTGTAGGAAAGATTGAAGAATTAGAGGCGTTGAAAGATCATCCGCAAGTAACGCTTGTTGATGCTAGAGAAACATTAGAAATGACAGAAAATATTCTAGCAATTAGGCGAAAAAAAGAGTCCAGTATGGTTAAGGCGATGATGATGGCAAGACGTAATGAGGTAGATGGTGTTTTATCTTGTGGTAATACAGGAGCATACTATGCCTGTGCTATGCTGTTTTTAAAACGTATTGAAGGAATTGAAAAATCATGTTTAATGGCAGTTATACCGACTTATAATGATAAAGGTGTTTGTATGTTAGATGTTGGTGCAAATGCTGAAAATACAGTAGAACAGTTAGTTACGTTTGCTATTATGGGAAGTGTTTATGCTAAAAATGTCAGACATATAGAAAATCCTAAGGTTGCTTTATTAAATATTGGAGCAGAAGAACATAAGGGTAATGAGTTACATAAAGAAACATATAAAGCTTTAGAAAAATTAGATAATATTCAATTTGTTGGCAATATTGAAGGTAAAGAAATAGTAGACGGAAATGTTGATGTTATAGTAACAGATGGTTTTACCGGTAATGTCGCATTAAAAACGCTTGAAGGTGTGGCTATCACAATTATGAATTCTTTAAAAGATGCTTATATGACATCAACACGTACAAAGGTGGGAGCGGTTTTATCTAAACCGGCATTAAGAGTTCTTAAACATAAATTTGATCCATCCAGTGTTGGTGGAGCATTGATGATGGGACTTGTAAAACCAGTTGTTAAGGCACATGGAGCTAGTGATGCAAAAGCTTTTGAAAGTGCAATGAATTTAGCTTTTAATATGATTGAAACAAATGTAGTAGAACAAATGAAAGTAGGTTTAAAAGAAAGTGGACTTAAGTAAATTATTAAAAGATTTAAAAATTCCTTATCGTAATATTGAGATTTTTAGAGAAGCATTTACTCATCCCTCTTTTTCAAATGAAAAAAATGGAAGAAAAAACTATGAAAGATTAGAATTTTTAGGAGATGCTGTTTTACAATATTATGTTTCTAAATTTATTTTTGAAAAATATCCAAAGAAACCAGAAGGAGAATTAACTACATTACGTTCTAAACTTGTTCGAGAAGAATCTTTAGCACGTTTTGCTAGAGAATTAAACTTAGGACCTTATATTTATTTAGGAGCAGGAGAAGAACATAATGGCGGTCGAGATAGAAATAGTGTTTTAGCTGATATTTTTGAAGCTTTTATTGGAGCAACTTCTCAAGATTGTGGGATAGATTATGTGCTTCAAATACTAGAAAGAACAATTTACAAACACGTTGAAGATGTCAACTATGATGAAATAACAGATTTCAAAACAAAATTACAGGAATTAATTCAGGCAGATCAAAGAAAAACAGTGACCTATGAATTATTGTCTTCAATAGGACCTGCTAATGCTCCTATCTTTGAAGTTGCTGTTATGATGGATGATATGAGATTAGGTGTTGGTAAAGGTTCTAGTAAAAAAAGAGCAGAACAACAAGCTGCCAAAGATGCTTTAAATAAACTAGCAAAATAGCCTTCAGGCTATTTTTTATTGTAAATTTGTGTGATTATAAGAAGTTTTTTTCTATTTTTGAATAATTTTATAAAATGTTAAACTATATGATAAAATAGTCATATGAAAAGAGGGAATAGAAATGGATGAATTTTTAAGAGATATACATACATTGATTTTTAAAGAATGGCTTTTATTTCAAAAAAGTGAATATTATCATACATATTTAAATGAAAAGGATAATGATGTTATTATTATTGAAAATGAATATTGTTATAGTTATATTACGTTTAATCCTCAAAATATTATTGAATTATGCGTTATGAATAAAATGACAGATGAGATGGAATTTTATCTTCATTTTCAGTTTAAAACATTAAAACACGCTGTCTCTTTATTTGAAGAAATGAAAAGTTGTATAAAAAAGATTGTCAATAAACCAAAATGTAGAATTTTATTATGCTGCAGTGGGGGAATGACAACTGAATTTTTTGCTGATAAAATAAGAAATGCTATTAAATTGTTAGGTTTAAATATTGAAGTTGCAGCAGTAGGGTATCAAAAATTATATCAAGAAGGACAAAACTATGATGTTATTCTACTTGCTCCACAAGTTTCTTATATCTTTTTACAAGCTGAAAAAGCCTTAAAAAATCAATTGGTATTAAAAATACCCCCTCAAGTTTTTGCTAAATATAATGTAGGAGCATTAATAACTTTTATAGAAAATTCTCTTTCAAAAAGAGAAAAAAAGCATGAAAATTATATTGAACCTTTATCATCTATGATTGAAATAAATACTAATAAAAATGTATTATCTGTTTCAATCAATGCTAATGGGGATAATTCTCATATTTCTTATCGTCTCTATGGGAAAAATCAAAGCATCATATTAGATAGTAAAATTATCAAGAATAATATAACATTGCAAGATATTATAGATGCTTTAGATACAGTTTTATTGCAGAATGATAAAATTGATGTGATTGGTTTAGCAATTCCGGGAGTCATTGTTGATGGCTATTTACGTTCAGGTATCATCAAAGATATTCATAATAGAAAAATAGGTAAAATTTTAAAAGAAAGGTATCATAAAGAAACAATTATTATTAATGATGTCAATGCTGCAGTTGTCGGTTATTATTCATCTCAGCAGGAGCATCAATCACTGGCAATGTTATTTCAGCCTATCAATAGAATGGCAGGGGCTGCTATCATTATTAATGGACAATTGATTAAAGGATTTGGGGGATTGGCAGGTGAAGTGCAATTGCTACCTCTACAGTTATCCGATGATTTATTAGAGTTATCTAATACACCAGAAGGAACACTGGAACTGGTCACTAAACAGGTTCTAAGTATTATTTCTGTGGTATCTCCAGAAGAAATAGTTATTTATAGTGATTTGATTTTTGATAGTCGAGATGTAGAAAATGAAATTAAAAAATCTCTTAGGCAATTTAATCTTACAGCATTTCCTCATATAATAAAAATAGAAAATTTATCAGAATATATTTTATTAGGAACGATGATATTGAGTGCTCAGATATAAAAGAATGGCAATCCATTCTTTTATTTTTTATAATGTAAATAGAGGTGATAATATGATTTTAACATGGCATGGACATTCATGTTTTACTCTTGAGTGTCAGGAAGGAATAATAGTATTTGATCCATATAAAAATGGTTCAGTACCGGGATTAAAAGATTTAAAATTACAGGCTCATGCAGTTCTATGTTCACATGAACATACAGATCACAATGCAAGAGAAGTTGTGACTCTATTAGAATCAAAAGATTTTAAGATCAGTTATATTGATAGTTTTCATGATGATAAAGCAGGAACGCTTAGAGGAAATAATAGAATTTATATCGTAAAAACAGAAAATATGAAAGTTGTCCATTTAGGTGATTTAGGATGTAGCTTAAAAGACTATAGTCAAATCCAAAACTGTGATGTGTTAATGATACCTATTGGTGGATATTATACTATTAATACAGAGCAAGCATTGAAAATAATTCAAGCAATAAAACCAAGAATCGTTATTCCTATGCATTATCGCAGTGAAACTTTTGGTTATGATGAAATTGATACTATTGATTGTTTTATAAGAAAATCCAAAAATATCATTCGCTATTATACAAATTCTATTGAAATTACAAAAGATACAGTAAATCAAACTGCTATATTAAAATACATATGATTTATCTGTTTTAAAAAATCATTTGCAACTGAAAGTTGATAGACAAGTCCTCTTGATTTAGGTAACATGAAGTTAAGATGAGGTGATTGATATGAATTTTGGAGAACAATTGCAACAATTGAGAAAATATAAAAAAATGTCACAGGAAGATCTAGCAAAAAAAGTAGGAGTTTCTAGGCAAAGTGTTTCTAAATGGGAAAATGGCGTTTCTTATCCAGAAATGAAACATATAGTCAAATTGTGTGCTATTTTTCATTGTAAAATTACTGATTTAGTTCATGGACAATTAAATGATTTGGCATCAATTGATGATGATATTAAAGAAAAAGTTGTCAAGTTAAAAATAGAAAAACAAAAACGTTTGAAAAAGTTATGCAAAATTATTTTCCATATTTCTAGGTCATTAAAAATATCGAGTCTTTTGATTGTCGTCATGATTGTTGTATGTATGTTTGCCTCTCCATTTTTTGGGGAAAACATTGAAATTAATGAAAATGAAATTATTTTAAAAGATGATAAAATCAAATATGATGAAGCAAGCGATACTTATTATAATCAGGAAGTTAAAACACCTATACAACTTGAAAAAAATTCTGAAGAAGCAAATTTTTTTAACCTATTAGTAGATTTTTCTTCGATAGAATTAATTATAGGCTGTGAAATCTTACTTATATTATTATTAATTTATATGATGTGTTTTTATTGGCTGAATGAAGAAATCCAGTATTTATCTAAAAATATTCTCTTAAATAGTACACCATTTACTCTTATTAATATGACATATATAAGACATATAACAAAATCTCTCTTTATCATGTTTATCTGTCATTCTTGCATAAAACTTTTTATAGGAGCGTTTATTTTTAAAAGATTGATATTTAGTATTGATATTATGCAGATTGTTTATATTTTATGTTTAATATGTTTAACATATATTTTTGAATATGGTTATGAAATACAATTAGATTCAAATGGTGTCATATATAATGAAGATGTCATATAATTATGATTGAATCCACTTTTTAATAAGTGGATTTTAATATTCATGAATAAAATAAATTTATTCATAGTTAGCAAAACTAACTGTTTTGTCTGATTAATGAACAATGTTCATTGAAAAGAAACTATGAAAAATAAAAAAGAATTATCAAAAAATACATTTGATAAACAGGCAAAAACTTATGATGATATAAAGGGAAGTCATGCTAGAAAATTATATCCATTGATTATACAAGTCAATGATAAGAAAATCTTAGATGTTGGCTGTGGAACAGGAGAATTGATGAATCAGCTTTTTTAAAAAATCCTTCTTTGCAATTAACAGGATTAGATTTATCTCATGAAATGTTAACAGTTGCAAGAAGTAAATTAAAAGAAAAAGCAGAATTTGTTTTAGGTGATGCAGAAAATTTACCATTTATAGATGAGAGTTTTGATATTGTAATTTGTAATGATTCATTTCATCATTATCCACATCCACAGATGGCATTATTGCAAATTCATCGTGTACTAAAAAACAAGGGGAAAATTATTATCGGTGATTGTTATCAAAAAGCACTGGTAAGATTGATTATGAATTGTTTTATGAGGTTTTCTCATGAAGGAGATGTGAAAATATATAGTGAAAAGGAAATGAAAAGAATGATGATGCCTTATTTTCATAATATTGTTTTTAAAACTGTTGATCATTGTTCTTTTCTTATAGAAGGTGAAAAATGAAATGGTAAGACTAACATCATCTTTACAAAAATATTTATTGACGATTTATGAACTCTCAATAAAAAATAAAAATGTTTTACAAATAGATATAGCAGTTAAATTGGGATATTCAAAAGCCAGTGTTTCAAGGGCTGTACATATTTTAAAAGACAAGGATTATATAATGATTCAGCAAAAATATTTGATTCTAACAAAACAAGGCGAAAAAGAAATAAAAAGATTTTATATAAATTATCAGTTTTTTATCAGATGCTTTTAAAACATGAATTTACAAAGCAGGAGGCACAATACTATTCTTTAAAAGTTATAACGGCTATAGATGATCAATTTATAAATAAAATGAATGCTTATCATGATAAATATTATCTTTCTAAAGATTTATTTTTATTTGAAAAGTAAATCTTTTTATTTCTTGATGAAATTATACATAATTTAAAACATCGTTATAAATTTTTATGTTAAAATATTGACAAAGTAAAAAGAAAGGATTATATTTAAAACAGTGTTACGTAACAGTGTTTTAAATAAGGAAGTGTCATGGCCAAACAAAAAGAAGGAGTCTATGAAAAAATTATAGATTGTGCTAAAAAAGAATTTTTAAAAAAAGGTTTTAAGGATGCGTCTTTACGTGTTATTGCAAAAAATGCACAGACAAGTACAAGTTCTATCTATACAAGATTTAATGATAAAGAGGGATTGTTTGATGCAATTGTACAACCTGTTATTAGTGGATTTGAGAATTATTTTACTAAGCAGCAGGAAGTTTTTCACAAAATAGATGTGACTAAACAAGATGAAATAAGAAATGACTTTGCGGGCGATTGTTTTGATGAAATGTTAGATTATATTTATGATCATTTTGATGAGTTTACTTTGCTTTTAAAATGTTCTTATGGAACAAAGGCAGCAGATTTTATTGAAAGACTAGTTGATGTAGAAGTTGAATATACAATCAAGTTTATTGAAGCAATTGGTAATGATGCCATTGAAAAAGGACGAGCAAGTCAGCCGTTTTTGCATATTGTTACAAAGGCTTATTTTACAGGTTTTTTTGAAATTGTTTTACAGGGAATGGAAAAAAAGGATGCCATTCAATATCTTCAACAATTAAGGAATTTCTATAATGCAGGACACGAGACAATTTATCATCCAGAAAAGATAGAGTTCTAACGAACTCTTACTTTTAAACCTTGAAGTTAGTTAAAGCTAACTATAGGAGGGTTATATATGGAAGAAAAGAAAACTTCACCATATCTTCGTTTATGGAATATGGGAGAAGAAGAACATGGTAAACTGATATTAGCTATTATATTGGCTGTTATTGGAGTTATATGCAGTATGGCTGCTTATTACAGTGCAGCAAAAATGATTGTTGCTTTATTAGAAAATATACGAGATTTTAATTATTATCTTAAATGGTGTGCAATAGCTTTTTTAGGATATGCAATTAGAGCTGTTTTTTATGCGATTGCTTTATCATGTTCACATCAGGCAACTTTTACGATTATGAAAAATATACGTATTCAATTTATGCATAAACTTGCAAAATTGCCAATGGGTACATTATTGGATATACCAAGTGGACAGATGAAACAGATTATTGTCGATCAGGTAGAAGCAATGGAAAGACCGCTTGCTCACCTTTTACCTGAAATGACAAGTAATATTTTAGCACCTGTATTGGTTATCATTTATCTATTTATTATTGATTGGAAAATGGCTTTAGTTGCTTTGATTTCGTTTCCAGTAGGAATGTCGTTTTCAATGATTATTATGAAAGATTATGCAAAAAAGTATGCTGGATCAGTAAAAACAACACAAAGAATGAACAATACGATTGTTGAATATATCAATGGTATTGAAGTTATCAAAGCTTTTAATCAAGGACAAAATTCATACCAGAAATATCAAAATGCAGTTATTGATAATGCCAGCTATTTTTATCATTGGATGAAAAGCTGTCAGTTTCCTATGGCAGCATATAAAGTTATTGCTCCATCTACATTAGTCACAGTTTTACCTATTGGTTTGTATATGACAATGAATGGAAGTTTATCAGTTAATGATTTCATTACTATTATGATTTTATCATTAGGAATTGTTGAGCCAATTTTGGCAGCCTCTGATTTTATTGATGATCTTGCCAGAGTCGGAACAACAGTTGATACATTGGAAAGTATTTTAAAGAGTCCCGAACAAAATCATCGAACAACAAATGTAACTATTCAAGATAGTCGAATTGAAATGAAAAATGTTTCATTTTCTTATCATCAAGGAGAAGAAATTTTACATGATGTTAGTTTAACAATACAGCCACAGACAATGTGTGCTTTTGTTGGACCTAGTGGCAGTGGAAAATCAACAATAACAAAGTTGATTGCTGGTTTTTGGGATATTGAAAAAGGAAGTATTAAACTTGGTGGTCATGAATTGACAGACATACCATTAGTTCAGTTAAATGATCAAATTGCTTATGTTTCACAAGATAATTATTTATTCGATCAGACAATTCGTGAAAATATACGTAATGGAAATGTTAAGGCAACTGATGAAGAAGTTGAAGCAGTTGCTAAAGCTGCAGGCTGTGATGAATTTATACGTCAATTAGAAAATGGCTATGATACAAACTGTGGAGGTGCAGGAGCACATTTATCTGGTGGGGAAAGACAAAGAATAGCTATTGCTAGAGCTATGTTAAAAGATGCACCAATCGTTATTTTAGATGAAGCAACAGCTTATATCGATCCTGAAAATGAAGCAGTTGTTCAAAAAGCAGTAGCTTCGCTTGTCAAAAATAAAACATTGATTATCGTTGCTCATCGTTTATCAACAATTACAGAAGCCAATCAAATCGTTGTTGTCAATGATGGATGCATTGAGGCAACAGGAACACATCAAACATTATTAAAAACTTGTCCACTTTATCAAGATATGTGGCAGGCACATATTGGCACAAAGGATGGTGAAAAACATGATTGAAGTTTTTAGAAAAATTTGGCAATTTGCAGGTAATGAACAAAATAATATCAAAAAATCAGTAGCTATTGGTTTTATTTATGCGATTTTTCATATGTTTCAGGTAGGAGCAATATTTTTTGCAATGAGTGCGATTGTAGAAAAGAGTCAAAATTATCGTTATATATATTATTCATTAGCGATGATGCTTATAAGTATCATTGGGCGTATTATTTGCTTTTATTTTTCAAGATTACAGCAGACTCATGCTGGATATTTCATGTCAGCGAATAAACGTATTGATATTGGTCATAGATTAAAAAGTATTCCTATGGGATTTTTTAATGAAAATAGTTTAGGAGAAATGACAGGAATTACAACAACTGTATTAGATGAAGTTGAAAATACTGTACCTATGGTATTAGTCAATATTTTAAGCGGTTTTATCAATGCTTTTGTATTTATTGTTTATGTTTTGATTTTTGATTGGCGTATAGGTCTTATTGTTGCTGGCGGAACTGTTCTTTATCTTTTGGTAACTTCAAAGATGGAAAAGAAATCAAGAACAATTGCACCAAAACGTCAAGAATCACAGGAAAAATTAGTTGATGCAGTTTTAGAAAATATTAAAGGAATGTTTATTGTTAAATCATTTAATCTGACACGTTTAGATAATAAAAAAATCGATAAAGCCATAGAATACAATCGTGTGAGTAATTTAAATATGGAAAAATTATTTACACCATATACAATTACACAGGAACTTGTTTTAAAATTATTTAGTGTACTGATTATGTTATCAGCTATTTCATTTTATTTTCACAATACCTTATCATTAACTTATTGTTTAATGATGATCGTTGTATCATTTATGATATTTGGACAAATTCAATCAGCAGGAAGTGGTATGGCAATTTTACGTGTAGCTGGAAGTTCCATTGAACACGCTAATAAAATTGACGAAACACCTTTACTTGATGAACATGGACAAGAATTTTCTCCAGAAAATCATGACATAGAACTTAATCATGTTAGTTTTTCTTATGGTGAAAAAGAAATTTTACATGACATTTCATTAAAAATCCCTAATCGTTCAACAATTGCTGTTGTTGGTCCAAGTGGTTCAGGAAAAACAACATTATGTCATTTAATTGCTAGATTTTGGGATGTAAATAGTGGTACTATTTCTATTGGTGGAAAAGATGTACGTGATTATACATTAGAGTCATTAATGAATCAAATCAGTATGGTTTTTCAAAATGTTTATTTATTTAATGATACTATTGAAAATAATATTAAATTTGGTGTACCTGAAGCTACTTTAGAAATGGTCAAAGAGGCAGCTAGAAAAGCCTGCTGTGATGAATTCATTGAAGCTTTGCCAGATGGTTATCAAACGGTAATAGGTGAGGGTGGTTCATCATTATCCGGTGGACAAAAACAAAGAATTTCGATTGCCAGAGCCATGTTAAAAGACGCACCTATTATTATATTTGATGAAGCAACAGCTAATGTTGATCCCGAAAATGAAGATAAATTACAAAGGGCGATGGAACAGTTGATGAAAAATAAGACAATTATTATGATTGCTCACCGTTTAAAAACGGTAAGAAATGCTGATAAAATTATTGTTATTGATCAAGGACATATCGTACAGCAAGGGACTCATAAAGAGTTGATTCAAGAAGATGGTATTTATAGAAATTTTGTTCAAGAAAGAGAAAAAACAACAAATTGGAAGTTATAAAAGAGATACTGGAAAATATTTTGATTTTCCAGTATTTTATTTTAATTAAAAATAATAGATTTTAAAAGATAAATATGATATATTAAGTTAGTGATAACTAACTTATTTGAAATAGAGATGATACAAATGATTTATATTTTAATAGAAATTATAATTATATGTGTGTTTTTTACTTTTGTTGTCATAATTGGAACGAAAAAGAATCCTTTAAATGGTTTGCATAATCTGCCATTAAAAATTCAACAACGTGTCGCTTCATTGCCACAGTATCAAGATATTAGAATTTTATCAACAAAAGAAAGAATTATAAAAAAATTACCAGCATTATTCATTGTTTTATTTATCTTTTTGGGATTGGTTGTTTTGGCTGAAGCAAAATCGTTTCAAGAAGGCTTTTTATATGCTTTTATTATTTGGTTCATTGTTAAATTATATGTTGTGATTGTATTAAATTGTTTTTGGTATGCACATCATAGTCAATATTGGATCAAAGGAACAGAGGATTTAAAAGCAGAATATCAAAATTATAAGTTTTATTTTCAAAGTATACCAAGAAGCTTAGTGGCGGGATGTATAGTATCATTGCTGATTGGTTTAATAATATTATTTATTAATAAAATTTAAGGGTTAATATTTTAAAAAGAGGGAAAAATGGAAAAAGTAAATATTCAAGGTGTAAGTGAAACAATGTTACAGACATTATATGCCAGAGCATATGAGTCAAGAAAAGAAAAACATCTTATTTATGATAAAAAAGCAATAGAGATTGTTGAAAAATTGGATTATGATTTTTCTTATGCACAAAACGATATGATGATGTCAAAAGGAGTTATTGCTAGAACAATAGTTTTAGATCATATGGTTAAAGATTATATTGATAAACATATTCATACAACAGTAATCAATATTGCCTGTGGTTTAGATACACGTTTTTATCGATTAGATAATGGAAAAATAAGATGGTATAATTTAGATTTACCACAAGTTATTGAAATGAGAAAGAAGTTTTTACAAGAAGATGATAGAGTATCTATGATTAGCTCATCGGCTATGGATGAACAATGGGCAAAAGATATAAAAGTGAAAGATAATGTCTTAGTTATTATCGAAGGCTTAACTATGTATTTAAATGAAAAAAATGTAAAAAAAATATTAAATATAATTGATCAACATTTTTCTAATGTGACAGTTTTTATGGAAACAATGTCTCCTTTTGCTGTCAAACACATTAAAGAAAAATCTGTGGAAGCCAGTCAGGCTAAGTTTAGCTGGGGAATAAAAAGTGGTAAAGAATTAGAAAAGCTTGTTACTGCGTTTCATTTTATCGAAGATGTCAGTTTGATAATTGGCATGAAAGAAATGATGGCAATATATAAACTTTTAGAAAAAGTATCTTTTATTAAAAATATGTCAAATAAAATAACAGTTCTTCAAAAATAAAACATAAAAATCAAGGGAACATTATTATCAATGTCATTTAAGGTTTTTTCGATTAGAGAAATTCAAAATCAAATTTGAGTTTCTCTTTTTTAAGTTTTTATATCTAAAAAACACTTAATATGCTTATTTTTTGTTTTTTGACAATAATAGAAAAAATGTTATAATGAAAATGTTTTGGAGGTGAGTATTTGAAAAGACAAAAAGAGGGTGTTACAGAAAAAATTCTGTTATCAGCTCAAAAAGAGTTCCTTGAGTATGGTTTTATGAATGCCAGTTTGCGTCGTATTAGTTTAGCAAGTGGTGTAAGTACAAACTCTATCTATACTCGCTTTAATGATAAAGCAGGTCTTTTTGAAGCACTTGTTAAAGAACCATCTGAAAAAATGATTCAGGTGTATTTAAATTCACTCAATGCTGTTGAAAATTGTAAGAATTATGATGAAATTATAACTACTGGAAGTCAGGGAACTGATGATGTATTAAATTGCATATATCAGAATTTTACTGCATTTCAACTTATTTTCTGTTGTTCTTCTGGTACAAAATATGAGAAATTTCTTGATCGACTTGCAGAGATAGAGGAGAAAATATATCGAGATTATATTAAACAAATTTTAGGTGAACAAATAAAAGTAGACGATTTTTTCATTCATGCTATCTGTTCTTCTTCTTGCTTACCACTATATGAAGTTGTATCGCATAATCTTTCCTTTGAAGAAGCAAAACGTTTTATGGAGCTAGAAGAAAAATATCATTATGCAGGATGGAAAGCTGTTTTAGGTTTATAATAATGAGAGCATAATTGTTTATGTTCTTTTTTTATGTATTAAGTATCTTTGATTCCTTGACATTAAACTTAACGCAATATATAATAACAGTGTTACGGTAACAGTGTTATTATATAATTAATTTTTTAGGACTTTAAAAAGTCCTTTAAAAAAAGTTTTGGGTTAGTTTACGCTAACTAAGAGAAGGGGGATTGATATGAACGTACAAAA
>Ga0129309_1000690_pt1 | contig 23517 bp, 35 predicted proteins | sample L1105metagenome_FD_94439 | JGI IMG/M metagenome (GOLD analysis project Ga0129309, IMG submission 94439) | Ring-tailed lemur group fecal microbial communities from Wisconsin, USA - L1105 metagenome | ecosystem: Host-associated > Mammals > Digestive system > Large intestine > Fecal | place: USA...
ATTTATAAGATTTTGAAGGAGCTGAACTGGAAATGAGGGTTAGAAAGCTATGGAAGATGTTGTTAGAGGAAAAGTTAGCAAAAGTATATATGGTAAACATGATATTAAGGAGTTGATAACGTGCAAGAAACAACAATAGTTATACCTGGAGAGCTACCGGACTTGAATACAATTATAGATGCTTCCAAGACACATTACATAAAATACAGTGATTTGAAAAAAGAATATACAGAGATGGTAGCTTGGTTAGCTAAAGGAAAAGGACAGTTTGACAAAATAGACTTAGATATTACCTGGTATTGCAAAAACAAACGCAAGGATAAGGATAATATTGCAGCAGGAATTAAATTTATATTAGATGGGTTAGTAATGGCAGGGACAATTGAAAATGATGGATGGAAGCAGGTTAACAGTTTTAAGCATAGTTTTAAGGTGGACAAGCAAAATCCACGTATAGAGGTAGATATTAAGGAGGTTATAGAAAAATAACTGGAGGGATAGAGAATGTTGACTTTGGAATATTGTGCTAGAGCGGTTGTGAGATACTTGAACGGAGATATGGATTTATTCAGGACATACACTAGAAAGGCTATGAAAATATACGAGCAAGAGAAATGTATAGCGGCTATAGGGGAAATGATACCAACTACAACAAAACAAAAACTTTATGAGATGGTGAGCTAGATGGATTGTAAAAATTGCATATGCATTAATTGCGAAAAAAAATTTGGAATAAATAAAGAAAAATGTATGTGTCATAGGTGCGAAACAGAATTCAGTGGAGATGGCATAGGGTATTGCAAGGAATACAGAAAAATGAACAACAATACTCAATTAAATATGTTTATGGAGGGACAGCTATGGAAAAGAAAGATAAACTTAAGGATAAAATAAATAAATTTATAAACGTAGTGATAGATAAAGCAGTAGAAGATGGAAATTTAGAGCACTTTGAGATAGAAATAAGTAATCATCAAGGAAATCTGCAGATGAATAGTACTACAAAGAAGAGAGAAAAGGTCTATTAAATGAATGAGAAAGGATACGTAAATATTAAAGTTAGACATGTGTTACAATGAAATTTTGAGATAAGGTAAGAATATGAAAATTTATAATGGGATAGAGTATAACAATTAGGGATAAAAGTATTATCGTAATAGAAAATTATTGTCCTGTAAAGGGAATGTATATACTATTATGGTTCTAATGATAAAATGAAAAATTATAAAAAAGGTAGATATTTGTAAAATAAAAAAGGATTTTTCCCTTTCTTATAGAAGAATAATAAAAAGGAAGGGGGAAAATTATGGCTTTATTTAATCCTTATAGAGGTTTTATATTACAGAATGGTCAAATAACAATGGATGAGTTGGCAAATATGTCAAATTTTAATAAAAAAGAATTATTAAGAAATATGATGAGGAAATTAGAGAAAGAGTCTAAGGTTACGTACACAGATAGTAAGGAAAATGTAACTGTATTATATTTTTATAGAAAAATAAATGAAGATATAATAATTCTCCAATTTGCTAGGAAAAAACATTTAAAAATAAGAATACCTAAAGAAAATTGCATAGAAGAAGATAAAGAAGATGACTTTCCATATATATATGTAATACTAGATTTAAAAACTCAGGTTTTTTTGTTTGAACATAAGAGTACAGTGTTTTATAGCACAAAGGGATCAAAAAATGCATTTATGGCTCTTTTTAATTATTATTTGAGAAAATATAATTGTACTATAGAATTTGAAAAAATACTTGATCAAGGTGAATTTTGGCATTATATAGATATGCTAGATAAAATTAATATTATAAAATTATCCTTAAATTCACCTAACTTATTTGGTGGAATTTTTGCGACAAATGAGTTACTAGAAAGACTAAGAAAGTTATATAATAATAAAAAATTTGAATTTACTCTTATAAACAAAGAAAATACTCTTAAAAATATAAATAAAGATGATATGGATGATTCAATTAGGTATATAGAGAATGGAGGAGGCAATTGGAGTATAGAAGGAAAGGATAATAAACAAAATATTATTAAAAGAAATAGTGAAGAACTAATTAAAAAAGTTGTAATAGAAAATATTGAGGACGAAGAAATAATGATAAAAGAGATAGGGAAGATTAATAAAGGCTTATTTGAGAAAAGCAAAAAAGATTGATAAAAGGATTTGATATACATGAGAAACTATAAGAAACATAAAAAAGAGATAATTCGGTTGTTAATTATAATGATATTAACAACTTTAGGTTCTTATTTTGTATCATTTAAGTTTATTTCAGAAAAGGAAATCAAGAATATAATGGGAGAACATATTTTTAGTTACTCATATTTAATAACTTTTTTACTTACTACTATTGGGGTTTTAATAACATTAATAACCTTTATTTATACGATGTTTAACAAATTTTTAGAAGATATACATCAAATATTTGAAAAATATGAAATAAAAAAAATTAAAGACAGAGAGCATATTGAAAAAAGTATACAATACAGTTTTTCAGAAATAACAAAAGAATTATCTGATAATATAAAACTAATTTTAGTTCTACTAGTGATTGTATTCGCACATTTTATTGGATACTATAGTAATATAAATCAAAAATTAATATTCTCAGATGTTTTTGTATTGGCTTTTGAAATTGAAGTTTATATATTAACTATATTATCAATCATGGATACTGTAATTACATTGTTAAAATTATTGCAGCATGGTTTAATTGGAAATAACTATAACAAAAATTAATAGCATATTTTTGCAAATATAGTGTGTTCTAATTATGAATATAGAGATTGTATGAGCGTATTTCGTAAATAAAATATAAGTCCCACTATATAGATAGCGGACACTTTGACTACTTAATTGTAGTTGAGGTGTCTTTTTTATTGAGGAGGGAAGAAAATGCAGGATTTAATAATTGAATCAGAAGAACTAAGAAAACAGCTAAATAATAATATAGATGAACTTAAAAAAGTAGGATATAACAAAGCAAAGGCAGAGTATGAGTATAGAGTAGCACTTTCAAAAGAAATAATGATCCAAAGGAACCAGGGGCTTCCAGTTACAATAATAAATGATGTAGTGAAAGGTAAAGAAGAGATAGCTAAGTTGAAATTACAAAGAGATTATACAGAAACACTCTATGACGTAGCAAAGCAAAAAATTTATGCAACAAAGATTGAATTAGAAATAGTAGAAAATCAATTGCAAGCAGAAAGAAAGGGAGAATAAGGAGGGGAAAATATGGAGATTATTGAATCATATAAAGATTTATGTGAAGAAATTGAAATGTGGAAAGAAAGATTAAAAACATATGAAACACAAAAAGAAACTATAAGGAAGTTAGCTAAATTGGATGGTCCTAAAGATATAACAGGAATAGATTATAGTCAGCCATATGTAGATAGTACAAGACAAATAGGATTTGAAGAAGCACTTGAAATGTTAGGGAAACTTGATAGCCATATATATTTACACCAGCAAGCTATACAAAACATGGAGAAGTCAAAGAGGGAAATAAAAGAAAGAATAAAAAGATTAGAAGGACTAGATAAGAAAGTTGTGTATATGAGAGATATAGAAGGAATGACATTAAAAGATATATCTGGAGAACTAGGATATTCATATGATTACATACGTGAAATTAGTTCGAAAAATAAAAGAACCCACAATCGACCCACAGACAACGAAGAAATGAAGTGATATTATGATATTGGGAAGAAATTTTAGCTAACAGGTCTTAAAATAGAGCAAGGATTTATAAAAAAAAGGCTATTACTTTTAAAAGAATAGACCCCCTTCATTAGGGCATGTCTCACAAATAGGAGATGTGCCTTTTATATATACATAGAATAAATATCTAAATAGATGTTATCATAACTGATAAAAATTAAATTCTTATATAAAGAAAATCCTTCCTTTTATATACTAAATTTTGAAAGGAGGGATGGTAATGTGCGAAATAAAAGATATTGCTGCAAAAATTGAAAAAGTTCGCAAAGAAATGCATGACTTGCTTAAGGAAAAAGGTGATTTACTTGATTCAGAAATCGTAACAGTAAGTCAAAAGCTTGATTCTATTTTAAATGAGTATAATAAAATACTTAATAAAAATATGGACAAGTAGATAATAAGGGAGGGAAGAAATTCTCTCCTTTTTAATATAGCAAAGAGGTGATCAGATGATTTATATAGATGATAACGGAAGAATGCAATGTATTAAATTTAAACTTAGTGGAAAAATAACAATATATAATAAATCATCACTAAGGAGGAAATAAATTGGATAATAATACAGAAACAATAAAATCACTTAATGAATTATTACAAGGGGAATACATGGCGGTAGATAGTTTTAATAATTTCATATCTAGACTAGAAGATGAGAATGCGAAAAAGACTTTTCAAGAGGTTCAGAAGCAACATAGAGAAAACATTGATAAGTTAGCAAGTTATATACAAGATATTGAAGGACAGCCAGACGAAAACCTTGGCATGAAGGGTAGAATGGGTGAAATGATGCTAAATATGGATTTAGGTACTGAAGCAGATACAAATGAAATTATTAAAAAAGCTATTGAAGGAGAAACTAAAGGAGTTAATATGACTGAAAAAGTATTAAGAGGAAAACTGGATGATAGATCTAGAGATATAGCAGGTGAGATATTGGAGAAAGATAGAAAGTCTATTGAGAAATTAAAAAAAATATTATAAATATACTAATAGAGTTGACATAGCTATTTTTTATACCAAGTTTTAAGTTAGGTAGCGATAGATCCTCCTTCTCTTAGGGCATACTCTTATGGGTATGTCCTTTCTTGTCGAAATTTTGCTAGAGGATATTGTGAGTTTATGTAGAAGTAGGCAGGAGAAGGGAGGGGAGAATAAATGGCATCTGATTTTGAAAATATTGTAATTGATGAACGCAAAGCTTTTTTAATATTAAAGAGCTTTGCTGGGAAAAATGTATATGTAAAATCTATTGTAAATATTTTGGCAGATGATGGGTATAGTTTGGATGAAATTTTTAGTATATACACACCCTTTAAAGTAGATAGTATAGAAATAGGGAAAAGCTATATATACATATATCATTCAAACGACAGAATAATTTTAAATATAAGAAATGTAAAAAGCTATGAAGAAACTCCTAAAGGAATAAAAATCATATTAGAAAAAGAAAATGTATATCATGATATTTATTTTGAAATTTAATTAAATTAATTTTATTAATGAACCTAAACTGATATGATACTTCCAAAGTTAGATTATCTACTTGGAGGTATTTTTTTATGTAAAATCAAGGTAGGTGGTGATATGGAGAATGTGAGATTAACAAATAATCAAAAGATATTTTGTAATGAGTACCTGGTAGATCTTAATGCTACCAAGGCATATAAAGCAGCCAAAGAATTATGAACTTAGTTCGTATTTTCTTGGCTGCTTTAGTAATTAATCTTTGTCTAAGCACAATTCATCGAGTGTGACTTCAAGAGCCTTTGCAAGTTTAATAGCTGTAGATACTCTACAATCATTATTTTTTTCTATATCCTGAATGGTACGACGAGGGACTCCTGATACTTCTACAAGCTGAGGAACACTTAAACCTTTGGACAGTCTAATTTCACGTAAACGCATATTATCGCTTCCTTTCGGTGATGATAGTTAATATAGTATTTACTATAAATAGAACTATTATAATTATGTCAATCCAAGAGAGATTAGACAAATCAACTATTTTTAGAATGATAAATAAAAGTAAAAAGATTGAAAATATATTATTGTCAGTTTTCATTTTTGACAGTGGTATGATATAATTAAATTACCCTAGAAAGGGAGGGGCTTTCGCCCCTTTGGCTCTTACTTTTTCTTGGTTAGTTCCTTTAGTTTGCCGACTATTTGGAGGGTTAACCAGATTATTGTAAGAGCTTTTATTATATCATCCACTTCCTCACCTCCTTTCTATATTTATATTATAGCACGGAATAACGTGCTATGTCAATAGTTTTTAATAAAATTTTTATAAACAATATTATTAAATTAGACATCCAGTAGGGTGTCTTTTTTCTTGTGATAAATTAGAGAAAGGAGAATATAAATGCCAATAGCATATACAGCTTTCCTTACTGCTTCAACAGCATTATTCGAAGTAATAATAATGCTTATAGTGACAGGAATTATAATTTTAAAAGATTACTTGGACATGGAAAAGATGGTTAAGGAAAGTGAAATAATTTTTCCACCTAAGCCAAAATTACCGCCAATACCAAAAGAGAAAATAAGGGATGATGTAAATGAATAAGAAACCATTAAGACCATGCAAGAAAATAGGATGTCCTAATCTAACTAGAGAAGGGTACTGTGAAGATCATATACAAGTAGCAGAAGAACATAAATCAATAAGAAATAAATATTATGATAAATATGTAAGAGAAAAGAAGTATACTGTTTTTTATAACTCAGATGAATGGGAAAGAGTAAGAGAAACTATATTAATAACTTACCATGGAATAGATATATATGCTTATTATATAAATAAAGAAATAGAATTAGCCAATACAGTTCATCACATTGTAGAGGTTAGGTACGATTGGGATAAAAGATTAGAATTAATAAATCTATTTCCTACAACAGAAAAAAATCATACTAAGATACATCAGTTATATAAGAAAGATAAAGAGGGAACTCAGAGGCTATTGATGGAGTTGTTAGAAAGATTTAGGAGGGAATACAACATACCCCCCTCCTTTTAAATGTTTTTATAGATGCCTAAAAGACCGAGATGCGTCAATAGCTTAAACAAAATTCCCTAAATGAATATTTTCGAGGAGGTGAGAAGGTGGCTAGACCCCGTGAACCAATCGACCTTTTAGTAGCAAAAGGAAAAAAAAATTTAACCAAAAAAGAAATAGAAGAAAGAAAGGCTCAAGAATTAAAAGTTGATAATGATAAAGTTGAAGCTCCTTCTTACTTACCAGATGATTTAAAAGAAGAATTTAATAGAGTTTCCGATGAATTAATAGCAATAGGCATTATGACAAATTTAGATTGCGAAGCTTTGGGGAGGTTTATAGTATCTGAAAGCCAGTATCAAAAAGTTACAGAAAAGATACTAAAAATGAAAACTATAGGTCCTACTTATATAGAACTTATAAAGACACAGGAAAGGCTATTTAAAATGTGTAGACAAGCGGCAAGTGATTTGGGATTATCTATATCCAGTAGAGCAAAATTGGTGGCACCTAAAAAAGTGGAGGTAAAAAAAGAAAGTAAATTCGATAGGATGTTTGGAGATGTATGATCCATATCCACTAGACTATCCTATTAAAAAAGAGTTAATTGGATACTCCACTGATGTTATAGATGGAAAAATAATAGCTTGTCAAAAACATAAATGGGCTTGTATGAGATTTCTAAGAGACTTAGAGAGAGAGGGAACGGAGGGGTTTCCTTTTTTATTTAATGAAGAAAAAGCTTTAAGATTTTTAAATTGGATGAAATTATACAAGCATAGAAAAGGTGTTTTGGTTGGACAAAGAATCGACCCCCATATTATACAGAAATTTGTATTTGGAAATATATATGGGTGGGAACATAAAGACACAAGACACAGGAGATTTAGAAAAGGATATTGGCAAGTTGCTAAAAAAAATGCTAAATCCCAAAGTCTTTCTTGTGTAGCAAGCTATGAATTAATGGCAATGGGAGCAGGGAAAAGCGAAGTTTATTGTGCTGCTACAAAGACAGACCAAGCTAAAATAGTTTTGGAAGAAACAGAAGCAATGCTTGACAATTGTGAGGAATTAAAGGGAAAATATAAAGTTGCGTACAGTAGGATAATACACAAAAAAACAGGCTCAGTAATGAGAGCTCTGTCTAAAGAAGATAAAAAAACAGGGGACGGGCTTGACCCTCAATGTGGAATAATTGACGAATACATGGCTAGCGAAACATCTGAAATACACGATGTTATAGAGAGTGCTATGGTTGCAAGGGCAGAGCCTTTACTCATGATTATAACAACAGCAGGACTTGACTTAAATGTACCTTGTTACGAAGAAGAATATATGTATATGTCAAGCATACTAGATCCGAACAACCCTATTGAAAATGATGGCTATTTTGGAATGATAAATGAATTAGACAAAGATGAGGAAGGTAATCTGATAGATGATATCAATGATGAGAGGATATGGGAAAAGGCAAATCCAATAATTTGTTCGTATCCCGAAGGGATAAAAAATCTAAAAGATTTATTGATAGCAGCTCAAGATGTTCCTGAAAAAATGAGGTCATTTTTGACTAAAAATATGAATATCTGGGTTAATGAAAAAAGACAGGGATATATGAATATGGCAAAGTGGGCTTTATGCGGAGCTACAGAGAAGAATCCATTTCCTGATGTTACAGGATTACCTGTTATTAGTGGAGTGGACTTGTCATCAACTATTGACCTTACAAGTGTTAGTTTCGAGATACAACTGCCTGACAGCAGAATAGCTGTTATGTCTCATTCCTTCATGCCCGCTGATAAATTCCATGAAAAGATGAAAAGTGACAAGAGACATTATGACTTATGGGAAAAACAAAAATGGTTGACAGTAACCCCTGGGGCAGTAGTAGATTATAACTTTGTTCTAAAATATATAGAGAACACCTATGAAAAATATAACTGGGTAAAAGGTGAAGTTTGTTTTGATAGAGCCTTGGCTACTTGGTTAATGGTACAACTAGAGAATAGAGGATTTACACCTGTAGATATACCACAAGGTATGCTCACCTTGTCAGAACCTACTAAAGATTTTAGAACACAAGTCTATAGTCAAAATAAGAATATAATACATGATAATAACCCAGTATTAACTTGGGCAATTAGTAATGCGGTTACTAGAAAGGACCATAACGAAAATATTATGCTAGATAAATCAAAATCAAGGGAAAGAATAGACCCTATAGCTTCACTTATAAATGCTCATGTAAGGGCAATAAGTAAATTTAAAATATTGGAAGAAGATATATTCTATAGTCCAGATATATAAGGAGGTGAGACATTGAATGTATGGAATAAAGCAGTTAATTATATAAAGAACATCCGCAGAAGCAAAAGAATAGTTGTAAAAAATTATGGATCGGCCTTTAATTTTTCTAATACAGACTTAGCAACTAATGAAACTATATTTGCTGCAGTATCATTATTAAGTAATACTATGGGCAGCTTGCCCTTAAAGCTTTATAAAAACTACAATGCAGTTAAACCTGAGGATGATAGTTTAGCTCAAATGATTGAATACAATCCATATTCATACTTAACAACTTTAGAATGGGTTAGAGTTATGGAGACTTTAAAAAACATCAAAGGTAACTCTTATGCAGTAATAGAATATGACACAAGTTATCAGCCTATGAATTTGCGTATATTAAATCCTGACTTTGTGGAACCTGTTATAGAAAAAGATACAAAGGATCTATGGTATCAAGTAAGAGACCAAGATGGATTGGTGTATATTCATAATACAAATATGATTCATTTTAAACATATTTCTATTAATGGATATAAAGGTATCAATCCATTGGATGTACTAAGAAATACTATAGATTATGATAGGGAGGTTAAGGAATTTAGCATTAATCAAATGAAGAATGGATTAAAAGCTAACTTAGTAATTAAATTATCGTCAAAACTAAATGAAGAATCCATGAAAGAATACACCGATATGCTAGGAAGGTTTCAAAAGAATGGGATCTTATTTGTAGATATGGGCAAAGACTTTCAAGAACTTAAAAATTCACAATTCATAGACCCTAAAGTATTTGATGTGGAAAACATCACTATAGCAAGAGTAGCAAGGGTGTACAACATACCTTTACACAAACTATTAGCAGAAAATCAAAGTTATGCAAGTGCTGAGCAAGCTGACTTGGAATATATCAAAGACACTATATTACCAAGCGTTAGGCAAGACGAACAAGAATTAAATAAAAAACTATTAACAGAAGATAGGAAAAATCAAGGATACTCCTTTAAGTTTAATCTGAATGGCCTGGCTAGAGCAGATATGAAAACTAGAGGAGATTTTTATTTTAAAGGAGTACGTTCAGGATGGTTTACACCAAATGAAGTTAGGGCATTAGAGGAATTACCACCATTAGAGGGAGGTGATGGTCTTTATATGAGTGGAGACTTATATCCTATCAAAGAATTAGGTAATAGAAAGAGGTGATTAAAATGGAAAAAACAAAAACAGTAACTAAAGAACAAATAGATGAAATTCTTAGCAAGTCTCAATTTAAAGAGTTTCATAGAATCTTTGATAAACAATGCGTAGTGGTGGCATTATTGCCCAATGGATTTACTATAGTTGGAGAATCTGCTTGTGTAGACCCTAATAATTATGACGAAACAATAGGATATGACTTAGCTGTTAGGGATATAGGAAAACAATTATGGATGTTAGAGGGTTATCTATTGCAGAATAGAGGTGAGAACAATAAATAAGTTTTGGGAAGTTAAAAACGCAACAGAGGAAAATACAGGAGAGATTTATATCTATGGTGATATAGTCTCCTATAAGTGGTATGAGGAAGATACTACAGCTAAAAGTTTTAAAGAGGATTTAGACGCATTGGGAGATGTAGATGTACTTAATGTGTACATTAATTCTCCTGGAGGTTCCGTATTCCAAGGTCAGGCTATAGTATCAATTTTAAAAAGGCTAAATTCTAACATTAAAGTTCATATAGATGGTGTAGCCGCAAGCATAGCTTCTGTAATAGCAATGGCAGGACATACTATTCATATGCCTAGCAACGCTATGATGATGATACACAACCCTTGGACATGGACATATGGAAATGCAAATGAACTTAGAAAGCAAGCTGATGATCTAGATAAGATAAGGGAAAGCATGATTTCAATGTACTTAGATAAGGCAGGAGATAAGCTTGACAGAGATACATTGATAGATTTACTTGACAAAGAAACATGGCTAACTGCTCAAGAATGTTACGACTATGGATTATGCGACGTTGTAGAAGAAGAAAAGGAAATTGCAGCAAGCATAAACATGGATATGTTATCCAAGTATAAAAATACACCAAAAGAATTACTAGGAAGAAAGACAGAAAAGTGTAATGAAGTTATCAATGCAAATATTAAAGATGAAGAAATTGAATCTTTAATAGCAAGAGTAAATAATATTATAAAATTTGAGGAGGAACGTATTTATGAATAGGTATCAATTAGAACAAATGTTAGCAGGAGTAGGGCAAGAGTTAGATGTAGCAAATAAGAAATTAACTTCTATGTATGCAGATGCAAAAACAACTCTTGAAGCAAGAAGTGAGCAAAAGGAAACAGTAAAGGATTTAGAAGAAAGATTTAATGGTATCAAGTCACAAATTGATGAAATGGATAAAAAAGCTGCAGCTAAATTAAATCAACAATCTATAGAAGGAACAACACCAGAAGAGAAAGTAGTTAAAGCAAAAGCAGAACTTATAAGAGCAGTAATGGCAAACAAACCTGTACCTCAAGAAGTAAAAGCTGCGTTAGGTGACAATAACGCTACAGGTGGAGAAAAGATATTACCAAGAACAATGACAAATGAATTATTACATGAGCCATTTGTTAAGAACCCATTAAGAGACATCTCTACATTTACGAATATCACTAATTTAGAAGTGCCTAGAATAACATTTTCCCTAGATGATGACGATTTTATAAAAGATACGGAAACAGCTAAGGAATTAAAAGACTCTACCGATACAGTGCAATTTGGTAGGTTTAAATTCAAGGTATTCTCTAGTTTATCAGAAACAATACTACTAGGCACAGATACTAATTTAGTTCAAACTGTAGAAGCTGCTTTAGAAAGTGGATTAGCTAAGAAAGAGAAAGTTGTTGCTTTTACAAAGTCACCAAAATCAGGAGAAGAGCATATGTCATTCTATTCTGCACAAAATGCAATAAAGGAAGTAGAAGGTGATGATATATACAAGGCAATCAAAAATGCATTAGCAGATTTAGAGGATGATTATTCAGAAAATGCTACCATAGTTATGACTAAGAAAGACTATTATGACATGATCGAGACTTTAGCAAATGGCAATACAACCTTATACATGGCACAACCAAAGCAAGTGTTAGGGGCACCAGTCGAATTCTGTGACGTGGCAGTAGATCCAGTTGTAGGGGATTTTAGATATTCTCATTATAACTATGACTTGAATATGCTGTATGACAGAGATAAAAACGTTAGGACTGGAATGGAGGACTTTGTTTTAACTGCATGGATAGATCATAGAATCAAATTAAAATCAGCATTCAGAATTGCTAAAAAAAAAGTAACCCCATAGAGGCAAAAGGGCTAAAAACAATGGCAATAGAAAATGAAGTTGACCTAAATGCTTTAACAGTAGCAGAACTTAAAAATATAGCAAAAGAAAAAGGAATACCAGGGTATTCAAATATGACCAAACAACAACTAATATATGCTATTAACGAGACACCTTAGGAGGTGTTATTTTTATGAAATTAAATGAAGTTAAAGAATATTTAAGAGTAGATGGAGAAGAAGAGGACAATCTTATAACCTCTCTTCTTCTCGCATCGCAATCTTATATAGAGAATGGAACCGGAATCAAAATTGATGATGTTGAACGAAACAAAAACTTAAAACCACTATATAATTTAGCAACAAAATTATTGGTATCTCATTGGTATGAAAATAGAACTACTGAAATAACAGGACCTAACTTTCATAAATTGAATTTTAGTCTTGAATCTTTGTTTCTACAGTTAGAAGCTGAATATTTGAAGCTAAAGAGAGAGGGTAAGGTATGAATCCAGGAAGATTAAAAGATCGCATCACTTTACAGAGGAAAAAGGAACAAGAGGGTTCTGTTATTGATTTAGATGATTATGAAGATTATATACCTTTATGGTCCGAAGCTAGATTTTTAAAAGGTAGGAATTTTTATGCTGCTAGAGCTGCCAATGTAAAAACTGATGTAGAATTTATTATTAGATATAGAACAGATATAGACGAAACTATGGGGATTAAATTTAATAATAGATTCTATGAGATAGAAGGTATATTACCTTTAGATAATAATAGCATGTATTTAGTCGTTAAAGCTTATGAAGTTAAACATGATATGTAGGTGATGTTATGTCTTATAAAATTAAATCAACAGAAAGCGAAGAAATAGAAGTATTTTTAAATGAAATAATGGGAGTTACAGAAGAAATTGAAGAGAGATTTCTAAAAAGAGCAGCCGAAGTAGAAAAAAGAAATATAGTTAAAAATTTAAATATTTTAAGAGCTGAAACTAATGACCCAGAACATAAGCACATGGCAGATGATGTAAGCTATAGAATTGTAAAAGATAGATATGGTGGAAAAGTAGCTAGAATTAGAGGAGGAAGAAAAACAGGTACTAAATGGCATTTAGTGAATGATGGAACATATAGAAGTAAAGCAACACATTTTATAGATACTGCTATGAAACAGTCGGATGAAGAAATAGAACAAATATTTGAAGAGGAAATGGAAAGGGGTGGGTTTTAATGGATTTGGTAAGCTTAGTAGATAAAACCTTATCTCCTTTAAAAATACCAGTTTTATGGCAAATAAGACCAGGAAAGTTTCCTGGAATATCATACCACTTCTTTAATGAAAGCGGTATTTTATTTGGTGACGGAGAAGTGGAGAGAATGACAGTATCTTGTCAAGTAGATATTTGGTCGAAAGATGGGCATGAAAATATAAAGAAAGAAGTCAAAAAGTTAATGAAGAAATCTAGATTTTTAGAACCTTATTCTTATGATGGATACGAGAAAGAAGTTAAATTATATCATACAGTAATGGTATTTAATTATCACTATAAGGAAGGTGAAACAAGATGAATAAATTTAAAAAAGCATATAGAATCAACGTAGAACATTTAGTTTATGCAATTATGACTAAGGATGAACCTAGTTTAGTCGATTATGGAACAATAAAAAAATTATCAGAAGCTATGCAAATACAATTAACTCCTTCTGTAGCATCTGCGCAACTATTCGGTGACGGAGTAAAACAATCTTCTATAGCAAAATTGACGGGTATGACAGCAGTATTGGATGTTACCAAAGTGCAAATAGATGATAGGGCAATTATTACAGGAGCAACTTATGAAGATGGGGTATTAATTGAAGGAAAAGACGATACCGCACCATACATTGCTATAGGCTGGAAGGTACCGCAGGATATGCCTGGAGTAGCAGAGTATCATTGGTTATTAAAGGGTAGGGCACAGCCTTATGCGAATACAGTACAGCAACAAACAGATAACATTAATTACAGCACGGATACAATTACCATAGAATTTGTACCAAGGGACTTTGATGGTGCACTAAAATATTCTGCCGATAGTGCTGATCCAACATTTACAGAAGAAAAGGCAGCTAAGTGGTTCGAGAAAGTGCCAGGGCAAAAATAAAGAATAATCCCCTTTACTTAATAAATTAGATATTGTAGTATTGGGTAAAGGGGGAGATACGGAATGAATCAAAAGCAAATAGAATTAGAAAAGAAGCTGCAAAAGTTTAATAAAGTTATGCTAAAAATCTTACGTGTATTGCTTGCTATAATAGTCGTACTTTTAATAGCTTTATTAATTCAGAGATACTTTACAAAGCAAAAATATAAGCGCGAAAAACTATCGTTGGATGAATATATTCTTACTACTACGAAATTTGAATTAGGTGAAACCAACGAAAAAAAGGAAAGAGTAATTAAATACGAAATAGAGGATGATTTTAAAAAAGTTTATTTAAATGCAGATGCAAATTTAACTGATAATATGGTTATTGATTCTTGCATATTGAGTACAAAAAAGATTATGAAGACACTCACCCAAGATGAGGAATTTTTGAACATGGATCAAAAAGGAATTTCTTTCAATTGGGCAATTGATGTTGTTGATGGCTATGGAAACATAAGCAAAGTTGTAGGATGTAGAATAGATTTTTTGAGAAAAGATTTTCTAAAATACAAGTGGGAGAATATAACGATAGATGGGATTAAAGAAACAGCACATACTTTTTGGGTAAACCCAGTTTTAGAAAAATAATAAAAAATAAATAGCACCTTGTTAAGGTGCTATTTATATTGGAGTTGATTAAAATGGCAAAAAAGAAGTTTGCAATAACACCAATACAACCTCTTGAAATAGAGTTTCCTGATGGGGAGGTGGTAAAAGCTATATTTACTATAGAAGCCTTCCTATTAATGTCAGAAGAATTTGGAGACTTGACAATTTTGGCAGAAGAAGAAAAAGAAAAACCTTTTGATTTAGCTACAAAACTTTTATATTCTGGCATGAAGGTTATGGATAATTCTGCCACATATGAGGAGGCTCAAGCGATTGTGATTGGTGGGGGATTGCCTCTTATAGAGGTTATATTTGAGAACGTCTTAGAAACCTTTGACGGAGTAGAGTTAAGTAATGAAGAAATAAAAAAAAAGGTGGAACAAATGGCGTTGCAGTATGGCCTGAAATAGATTTTGACAAATTATATTTTCATTTTTGTGTAGTTTTAAAACAACCTGAAGAAGTGTTTTTTAAAAGTACCATAGGAAAAGTTACAAAAATGATAAGCCTCTACATAGAGGCTGGAGGACAAGAACGGGAAACAGTGGAACACATTACATCCATGAACCAGATTGAGGGGTGGTAAATTGTCTTTCAAAAATTATAGAAGATCAATAATATTAGATTTTAATTATGATGAAGTTAGAAGAGGGGTCCCTGAAGCTAATAAGCAGATGGCACTCCTTAATGCTGAGTTTAGAAAACAAAGTGAAGCAGCAAGACAATCGGGAGATTCTATAGAAAAATTACAGCTTAAAAATGAAACATTTGCAAATAGAGTAAAGATACAAACTGATAAAGTGGAATCTTTAAGGCAAGAATTAGATAGGCTAACTAACTCAGAAAACATTAATGAAAAGGCAATAGCTAATAAAACTATAGAATTAAAAAATGCTGAAACTCAATTAATGAAATATAAAAGTCAAAGCGAAGAAGTATCAAGAGAACTAAAAGCACAGGATAATATTTTTGGTAGGACTGGAGCTGCTATATCTGATTTTGCAGAAAAGTCTAAAGCAGCAGGAGTAGACTTAGAAAAATTAGCAGGAACTATGCAAAAAGTCGGAGCGGTAATGATGGGAATTGGAGTTGCGGCAGTAAAAATGGCGGGAACTGTAGACCAAGAAATGGCCAAGGTGTCCACTATTGCAGATACCACAAATATCAGTATGGAAGAATTGAGAAAAGGGGTAATGGATACTAGTAATACTTTTAATATAGCTGCTGCTGAAGTAGCACAAGGGCTGTACAATATAAATTCTTCCAATATAGATACAGCAGATAGTTTAGGTGTGTTAAATGAATCTGCAAAGTTAACCAAAACTGGATTTACCGACATGGGGACTGCAACGGATATTTTAACTACAATTATAAATTCCTATGGGATAGAAATAGAAAATGCAAGTCTTTTAACTGACCAATTAATTATAACGCAAAAATTAGGGAAAATCACTATAGATGAATTGGGAAGTAGTTTTGGCAAAGTGGCAGGATTAGCTGCTACAGCTCAAATTCCCCTAGAAGAATTATTAGCGGCAATTGCAACGCTAACAACTAGAGGAATAGAAGCAAGTGAGGCAGTAACAGGAATGAGAGGGGTTATATCTGCAGTAATAAGACCTACATCTCAAGCCACAGAAGAAGCCGAAAGATTAGGGTTACAGTTTAATTTAGCTGCATTAAGAGCAAAAGGATTTTCTGGATTTCTTGAAGATGTACAAAGAAAAACTAGAGGGAATGAAGAAAGTATGGCTAAATTATTCGGCAGAATTGAAGGGCTTAACAGTATGTTTATTTTAGCCAGTGAAGAAGGTGCAAAATTGTATGCAGAGAATGTAGACGAAATTACTAATTCCGCAGGATTTGCAGATGAGGCCCTAGAAAAGCTCAATACTCCTATTGAAAATCTTAGTTCTGCATGGAATAAATTAAAAAATACCATGATAGAGTCAGGGAAGGGATTGGCGCCACTGGTGAATATGTTAGCTGCTTTCTTAGAATTAGTAGCAAAAACACCCGCCAAATTAATGACAGTCATAGCGGTGGTAGGAATGATTACTTTTGCAATAGGAACAGCAGCTAAAGCAACATTAGGATTTGCTACAGTTATGACGGGCTTGGGGACGGTATTTAATTTTACAGTTGCACCAGGAATAATGAAGGTGGTAGGGATATTAATGGCATTAGCGGCGGCTATTGCAATAGTATTGTCTTTAGTCTTAGCTTTAAAAAGTGGGGCAAGAGAGGCAGGGAATGAAGTCGAGAGTCTAGCAAATTCAGCGGGTAAGATGACAGGGGACTTTCAAAAACAGGTCAACGAGGCTCAATCTAAAACAGTTAGAAACTTGCAAGGTTCTCATAGAAGTGGGTTGCCAAGGGTACCTCATGACAGGTATAGAACTGAACTACATGAGAATGAAGAGGTGTTATCTGCTAATGATCCTAGAAACAGAAACAACCCTAATTTTAGACAAGGCTATGGAAACATTTATATAACTGTACAAGCAGATGATTTGCAAGAAATGAGTGATGTAGTGAGGTTGTTTGAGGGTATGAGGCAAAGACAGAGGGCGGGTGTTGTGTATGGCGGTTAAAACATTTCCAATTAAAAACACTGCTAATAGCTATAGTATTAGCATATTAGAAGCTGAAAGAAGTCCTGTTGATGGGAAAATAACCCATAGGGTTATAAGTTTTAATCATTGCGATGATCCAGAATATATACAGTTGACTGATCTAAGCATGACGATACGAATAAAAGATAGCAGAGAGACGATATACGACGCATCTTATGGAGGGATTTCTTGGGAACAAGATATTCCTCATAATGCGATAGTAACTTCCACGAAAATATATTTCAAACAAAGACCTTTTGTTCAAGGTGGAAGTAATGGAGGACAACCAGTATATAGTGGAGATATAAGAATAGCTTATAACAAAGGGAAGTTTGTTCCTGGATATGATTTTTCTTTTAGCGATTTAACAAACTATGTACATGTACCTGTTAGAACAAAAGAAGAATTTTGCATAGAAATAGACGAAGACTTAAAGGGTAGCGTATTATTAAGAGGCTTAAAAACTGAAAATTTTATAATCCAACAAGGTATAAACGGCGTAGGATTGCTAGAGAGAGAAAATTATATATGGGTTATTCTTAATAATAGAATGCATCTGAAACCGTTGAGAGTAGAAGTAGAATATGAATTACCACCTCCATCAAAACCTAGAAGTTTATATCCTGATGGAGATACTTTAAATCTTAGAGGAGATATAAGATTTAGTTGGGCTAAAGAAGATGAGCAAGAGTATATAAATTTACAATACTCTACCAATCAAGGCAGTACTTGGGCAACATTAACCAATCAGAAAACTAGAGATAATTTCTATATTGTACCTGGAGGAACAATAAAGCATATTGGCAGAGTAGACTGGAGAATTAGAATAGGTAACGAAGCACAAATATATTCCGATTGGACTACTGCGATATTTACAGCAGGAGCAAAGGAACCACAAGCACCGTATCTGGTAACTCCTGTAGGAGATTATATACTAAAAAGTGATGGGGCAATTGTATTTAAGTGGATTTATAAAGGAGACATAGGGACAAATCAAGCTGCATATGAAATTTCAATTTCCAATGATGATGGAGTTTCCTGGCAAAGTAGAACATTGAGTTCACCAAACCAACAGAATAGTCAATATCTGGATTATACAGGTTCTGTCTTATGGAAAATACGAACTAAAAATAATTATAATGAATGGTCACCTTGGAGTGATATAGCACAATTCACGATTATAGATACTCCACCTGCCCCCTGGTTTACTTATATAGAAAATAAACATATGCCTACTTTATATTGGAATTCTAGTAATCAGGATGTATATAGAATATGGATAAAAGATAATAAAGGAGAATTAGTTTTTGATACTGATGAAGTAGCAGATGCTAATGCAAGAGAATTAAAATTACCTATATTTTTGAGCTTTGGGAAATATACTTTTTATATCCAAATTAAAAATAATTTCAATATAGAATCTCCAATAAGCGAACAAACAAAATGGATTAATCCAGCTCCCCCTAAGAAACCTGAAACAGATGTATATTCACAAGATTATAGAGTAGTGATAACTGCTAGTGTTGTAGATGGGTTAGTTTATAGAGATGGTAAATATATAGGAGCATTGAAAGATGGAAAGTTCTTAGATTATACAGCAGGGAATAAGACTATATATGAATACTTTGTTAGGAACGTAGAAGATGACAATTACAATGACTCTGAAATCAAGCAGGGACAATGTAATTTTAGAAAAAATACTATTGCAACTATAGATAATCCTGAAGACTTTATAGAGGTATATGTCAATTTAGACAATTTTCCACAAAAAACATTTGATTTTAGACTAGACTATAAGAGTATGAATTTTGCAGGTAGAATCTATAAGGCTACAGAATTTGGAGAAAGTATACAAGAGGATAGAACCTTTAATTTTTATGTAGAAGAAAAAGAACCTATATTGGAATTGATTAAGAAGAAAAAGGAATTAATTTATAGAGATATAAATGGTGAAGTAATATATGGAACTATAGCTAGTATATCCGGAGAAAAAAGACTGGACGGTTATACTGTAGTATTTACTATAGGGAGGACTAGGGAATGATAAAGCTTACAAAAGAACAACAAGATTTGTTACATTTCTCCGATAATACTAGGAATATAAAACTTAGATATGATTTGTTAAATTTTGAAGAATTTAAAATAGGAGAATTGGATGTTGCAAGTGGAAAAGTAGGGTTAAATTCACTAGCTGAAATAAAAAGAATAGGAGCTTTCGAAATAAAAGAAAATGAATTTAAGGACGTAGATTGGATTAATTCTAAAATACGTCCTATGTTTATGTTAAAAAATGATGATAAGCTGTATGAATGGAGCTTAGGAGTGTATTTGATTTCCTCCCCCTCTGTAGATATAGTGAAGGGAAAATATAGAAGAATAGAGGCCTATGATGCTAATCAAATTTTAATGGAGGACAGATTTACCAATAGATACTTCATTAAAAAAGGTACGAATTATGTAAAAGCCGTAACACAAATAATTAATAGTGCTGGAATATATAAGGTTAATATAATTCCTCATCCTGGAGAACTAAATTCAGATAAGGAGTTTGAAATAGGAGAGAGCAAATTAACTGTAGTAAATGAATTGTTAAGACAAATTAATTACACTTCTATATTTACAGATGAATGGGGGTACATGGTATCTAAACCTTATATTCTACCTAATTTAAGAGAAGTCGAATACACTTACAAAGAAGATGAAACTAGCATTATATTTACAGATTCCAAAAAGCATTTATTAGATGCTTTTAATTCTCCTAATATTTTTGTGGGAACGGTATCCACTCCTGAGGGACAAAATTTAAGGTCTGTATATGTAAACAATAACCCCTTAAGTCCTATATCTACAGTTAGAAGAAAAAGAAATATAGTTAGACATGAGGAAGTACCTGACATTTTAGACCAGGTTACACTTGATAATTATATTAAAAGACTTGCATATAATAGTACGAATTTATATAAAAAATTAATTTTTAATACCGCTATAATGCCCCATCACAGCTATTCAGATTGTTTATTTGTAAATGGAGAGAAATATATTGAAACTGAGTGGACTATGGAATTAGAAACAGGTGGTGTAATGACTCATAATTGTAGGAAGGTGATAAATATATGATTGATTTATTTGAACAACCTATACAAGAAATAAGTGGAGATAAAATAGCTACAATAGTAGAAATAAATGAAGATGGATTACCTATTATTAAATTTGATGGAGAGGAAAAACCCAGTCAAAAACTATATCCTATAAGTGGATTATTTAAACCTGAAAAAGGACAAAGAGTGATGATGAAAAGGTTTAATGATACTTATATCATAGAATATAATATTTTATATTTGGAGGTATTAGAGGACCCTGCGAAAAATAACTTTGAAGGAAATGTAAACATAAATGGGGATTTAAAAGTTGATGATATTAATTCTAGAGATGTAAGTTGTAGAAATATAACTGTTAGAGGAATATCTGATATAGACATTTTAAAAGTAATTGGAAAATTAGACTTAGAATCTGATTTAACTGTTGCAGGAGACACTTCATTAAAAAAAGCTTTTATAAATGACGAATTATCAACCAAAATTTTAAAAGTGTTAGACATGGCCATTGTAGATGGTTTAAAAATAAATGGCAATATAGGTTTTTTTGGGACAACTCCGACTAATAGAAAATCTATAGATAGACCAGCTGGAACAAATTGGAATTTATATGCTAGGGCTATAGCTGAATTATTAGATATATTGGAGGAATATGGATTAATACAGCAAAGGGGATAGGTGATTAGATGAAGATAAAAGAATTTGATTTTTCTCTAGATGTTAAAAAACACAAAAGAATAGAAGATATAGTTTTAGTTGAAAATGATAGACAAACCGCTAGATTTAATATTAATCTAATGGATGGGAATCAAGCTTTTTTAATAGGTGAAAATGCAGAGGTATCTATAGCATTTCAAAAATCAGACGATACCTATGTAGAGCAAGAGTGCATGCTTATAGGTAACAAGGTAATAGTAACATTGGTAGACCAAGTGCTTACTAAAAGTGGAAAAGTCATGGCAGAAGTAATAATACGGAATGACGAACAAATACTAACTACCGCCAGTTTTGGCTTCCATGTAAGAAAGAATATACTAAATGATGGTGCTATAGAGAGTACAAACGAAATAGGGATATTAAACAAATTAATCGATAAAGTGAAAGAGTTGGCTCAAAAAGTGATTAATTCAATTCCTAGGATAGGAGATAACGGTAATTGGTTTATAGAAGATAAGGATACAGGCAATCCTAGTAGAGGAGAAAAAGGAGAAAAAGGAGAAAAAGGAGAAAAAGGAGAAGGATTAGATTATAGTTGGCAGGGAACAAAGTTAGGGGTAAAAAAAGAGAATGAAGAAAATTATTCTTATACAGAGTTGCAAGGCCTATCATTACGAGAAGCAAAAATTTTCCAGGAAATGTTAGAAGACAATACGGTATTCCGTTTAAAAATGTTAACTGAAAAAATAGAAAAGTCGGGTTGGGATACAAAAGTTGTAGGAATAGGTGGAGTTTATCTTGAGGGGGTGGGGGAGCTTGCAGAAGATTTCGATATTGAGCTTGAGTTTCCACCACCTCTAAAGGCGGCAACGATAAAAGCTCGTGTTTATGACTTTGTTACACTATATTATGATTATAGTTTAGTTAATATAACGTTGGCAACTTCTTTCACAGGTAATTTAGGTAGAATTCCAACAAAGATAGGTTATGACACCGACCGTTATGATGGCTGTTTCATAGTGGATGCTAGTAAATATCCTGTTAAAGACGAAGAAGAGATAGTTTTAGACTACACAAAAGGGTATGTATATTTTGTTTTGTATGAGAAAGACACCGATGATATATATAAAAAGTATGTAATATCAATTTATAAAGATGAAGAATAACCCTAAGAAGGGCTTTTTTTATGCCCTTCTTAGCGTTGGTTAAAAGTGGATGTATATTTTTGAGTTACTTATGATACAATATTATATAATAAATAAAACTGAATAAAGGAGGGATTTAGGTGCGTGATATTATTGAAGTTATTTCAATGATACTCCTACTCCTTATTATTAAAGAGTTGAAATCTTTGTAATAATAGGATAGGAGGGTAGGTTTCAAAATCCTACCCGTAACTAAACAATAAATATAAAATAATATCGCAAACTTGAATCCTTTGTAGAAAAGCACCTTTCGGGGTGCTTTTTAGTTTGCTTATTTTTATTCGGAGGTGGAATATGGACAATGAAATTATAGTAGCAATAATTGCACTATTAGGGACAGCTTTAGGAACAGGTGGAGGTATTTTAGCCTCCAGCAAACTTACTAATCATAGAATCGAGCAACTTGAAAAGAAAGTAGACAAGCATAATACAATAATAGAACGTACGTATATTTTAGAAGAAAAAATGAAAGTGGCTAATCATAGAATAGAAGATTTAGAAGAGATTACGAAGGAGGCAATAAAATGATAATTGATATATCACATCATCAAGATCCAAAGAGTATGAATTATGATAAGTTGGCCAAGCAGGTTGACCTTGCAATCATCCGTACCCAGTATGGCAGTAGAACATTAGACAGGCATTACAAAACCCATCACAAAGAATTCCGAAAGAGGGGAGTTCCTACAGCTTGTTATGCATGGGTTAGAGGAATATCTGAAAATGACATGAGGAAAGAAGCAACTGATTTCTACAATCGTACTAAAGATTTAAATCCAACTTTTTGGTTCCTGGATGTA